>Ga0209319_1000951_pt1 | contig 28077 bp, 19 predicted proteins | sample RifGroE2_FD_184000 | JGI IMG/M metagenome (GOLD analysis project Ga0209319, IMG submission 184000) | Groundwater microbial communities from Rifle, Colorado - Groundwater E2 (SPAdes) (version 2) | ecosystem: Environmental > Aquatic > Deep subsurface > Groundwater | place: Rifle, Colorado, United...
CTCTGACGCTCCAGCCCTGTTCTCGGACTAGCCGCACCGCTTCCATACGAATCCGAGGCAGACGATTGTATGTTGTGTACATTCTCATATTTTAGCAGGAATGGTTCCAAGGTATTGAACCACAACATCCATTTGACATTTTAGCTTTTTCGGCGTATTATAGTGAATAAGCTTTTTAAAAATTTTAAAAATGGCTGGAAAATGAGGAGCAGAAATGAAAATCGGAATTCCCAAAGAAATAAAGAACGGCGAAGGCAGGGTCGCGTTGACGCCCGCCGGTGTCAAAAAATTGACGGCCGAAGGCCATGTCGTTTTCGTTGAAACCGGGGCCGGAAGTTTAAGCGGCTTCGGCGACGAGGAATATCGCTCCGTCGGCGCGCAGATTTTGCCGCATCCATTCGCTCTTTACGGATGGTCTGATTTAATCGTAAAAGTGAAAGAGCCGATGCCGGATGAGTGCGGGTTATTGGTTGACGATCAGATTGTTTTCTGTTTTCTGCATCTGGCGGCGAATCCCGATCTCGCGGAAGTGATTCGGGAGAAAAACATTACGGCAGTCGCGTTTGAAATGATTGAGGATGACGAGGGTTCAAGGCCGATTCTCGCTCCGATGAGTTCAATCGCCGGACGCTTGGCGGCCCAGGCGGGAATGCATTATTTGAAATCGGAAAACGGCGGAAAGGGAATTTTAATCTCGGACGCGACCGCGACGATTGTCGGCGCCGCCGGAACGGTCGGCAGGGCGGCGATGCACTGGCTTGGGTCTTTGGGCGCTCGTATCCGCGCGTTTGACAAGAACCGACAGGCGCTCGATAAAATGAGAAAACATTATTGTTTTGAGATAGTCGAGCCGGATCCGGAAAGTTTGCGGAGAGCGGTTGCCGAATCGGATCTTTTGATACTGGCGGCCGTGGCTCACGGCGCGTCCGCTCCGAAAATCATCACCCGGCAGATGGTCGCGTCCATGGAAAAGGGATCGGTGCTGGTGGACGTGGCGATAGACCAGGGGGGCTGTTCGGAAACTTCAAAAACCACGAAGCTTGCCGCGCCCGTTTACGTTGAAGAAGGAGTCATTCATTACTGCGTTCCGAATCTGCCCGGCTCGGTCCCGAGAAGCTCCACAAACGCGCTATCGGAAGCGGTGATTTCTTATTTGCCGAAATTAGCGAAATGTTTTATCGATCAAAGATTAAACATGGAAGCGCTCAAAAGTTGCGGCGATATTAAAAAAGGAATTCAGATTTATAACGGTGCCGTAACCAACAAGGCCCTGGCCGATTCGCTCGGTAAAGAATTTCAGCCGTTGATAATAAAATAATGAGGTGAGATTTGTCTCCGTTCGTAAAGAACGGAGTTTTTTTAAGTTCTCCGAGATCCTTCGGGCTTCGTCCTCAGGATGACCCACAAGTCCTTTAGGACTTGTGGGGTCAGTTATCCACAAGAGATGTTCCATCGCCGCCGAGATTGTGGTATAATTTAAATGGTCGATAATTAGCATAAATTTCATATTTTGCCTTTGATAAAAGGCAAAAAAGGTCAATTAAATTATAATCAAGCAAGGAATCAAATTTTGGTTTTTTGCTTTCATTAAAATGTTAAATTGGTTAGAAATATTAACCTCTTCTTTTCAGGCATCAGGAGCGGCGGTTATCAGCTTTGTGCCCAATATTATTGGCGCGATTATTGTCTTCGCCATCGGTTGGATTATAGCCATCGGTTTGGCTAAGTTAGTAAAACAGCTCGTCGACATGTTTAAAGTTGATCAATTGCTTGAAAAGATGGGTGCCAAAGAAATTCTTGAAAAAGCCGGACTTCGCTTGGATTCCGGCGCGTTTGTGGGTGCTTTGATTAAGTGGTTTTTCATAATAGTTTTTCTTTTGGCCGTAACCGAAATCTTGCAGTTGTTCCAGGTCTCGGAATTTTTGCGGGATGTTCTTTTGTACGTTCCGAACATCATCATCGCGGTCGTGATTATGCTCGCGGCGGTTTTGCTGGCCAACGTTCTGCATCGGATCGTCAAGGCGACCGTGTCGGCCGCGGGTTTGGCTTCCGCGGATTTTTTGGCGACTTTGACGCGCTGGGCGATTTTCGTCTTTGCTTTTCTGGCCGCTTTGATACAGCTGGGCATCGCTCCAGCTTTAATCAATACCCTCATCACCGGATTGGTCGCCATGCTCGCGATAGCCGGCGGTTTGGCTTTCGGTTTGGGAGGAAAGGACTACGCGTCTCAGCTGATTGAGAAAGTTCGGCGGGACATGGGCAGTCGTTCATAAACGACATTGAAATGTTTTTTCACAAAAACACTCCTTGGAAGGAGTGTTTTTGTTTGGGGACTTGACAACATTTTTCGCGTAGCTATAATGGAAGAACAATGAGTAAACAGAAGATTAAAACTTGATATAAAAGAAGCGGGCAAATTCCGAAGTTTTTTAGTCGCCGCTTCTTAAAGCGGTTTTTTATTTTCTTGAATTCATTGAGAACTTTGACAATTTATTAACGGAAGTTTTTTCGTTTAAATTTTGTATTTAATGTGTCGGGACAGGTTATTAAGAGCCTATGGTGGATGCCTTGACACAAAGAGGCGATGAAGGACGCGGCGTGGCTGCGATAAGCCTCGGGGAGGTGCTTAGCAACCTTTGATCCGGGGATTTCCGAATGGGGCAACCCGTCTCGCAATTCAATGCGGGACATCTTTCGAGTAACGTCGGAAGAAGCGAACCCGGGGAAGTGAAACATCTCAGTACCCGGAGGAAAAGAAAAAACATCAGCTTTTAGCTTTTAGCTCATAGCTTTCGGGGTTTTCCCCGTCGGCTAATGGCTATAAGCTATAAGCTGAATTATTCCCTTAGTAGCGGCGAGCGAAAAGGGAAGAGCCTAAACCCGTTGCGCGACGCGCAAGCGAAGCGCGGCGGGGGTTGCAAGGCAATGACGTTTGAGGTTTAAGTCGCAAGATTTGATTTTCAAGAGAGTTAAAAAACAAAACGGTTAATTAAACGTCCCTGGAAAGGGCGACCAAAGAGGGTAATAGTCCCGTAAATGAAAATTGTTTTGTCTCTCAGTCATTGTTCTTAAGTACCGCGGGGAACGACAGCCCCGTGGGAAGCCGGGATGACTATAATCCCAAGGCTAAATACTCTTTGTGATCGATAGTGAACTAGTACCGTGAGGGAAAGGTTAAAAGAACCCCGGTGAGGGGAGTGAAATAGAACCTGAAACCATAAGGCTTACAAAGAGTCGGAGTCCCTCCGCCCGCAAGGGCGTTTGGGATGACGGCGTGCTTTTTGCAGAACGAGCCAACGAGTGTATGTGCGTTGCGTGCTTAAGTCGCTTAAAAAACGACGAAAGCAAAGGGAAACCGAGTCTTAAATGGGCGATTTGTAGCGCATATACGACCCGAAGCCAAGCGAGCTACCCCTGGCCAGGATGAATCACGGGTAATACTGTGAGGAGGTCCGAACCGGTGAGTCGTGCAACGCTCTCGGATGAGCTGGGGGTTGTAGTGAAAAGCTAATCGAGCTTGGTAATAGCTGGTTCTCTCCGAAATAGCTTTAGGGCTAGCCTCTGAGTTCCCGTTTTTGGAGGTAGAGCACTGGATGGATTGAGATGCGAAAGCTACTTAGTCCAATCAAACTCCGAATTCCGAAAACAAATGCTCAGGGAGTAAGTCTAAGGGGGCGAAGCTCCTTAGACAAAAGGGAAAAAGCCCAGACCATCATCTAAGGTCCCTAAATTCGAGCTAAGTGTAAAGGAAGTGGCCCGCCAGAGACAGGTAGGAGGTTGGCTTAGAGGTAGCCATCCTTTAAAGAGTGTGTAACAACTCACTACCATATGGCGGACTGCGCCAAAGATGTATAGGGGCTAAGCTCGGTACCGAAGATATGGATGTATTTCGCGCAAGCGAAGTACGTGGTAGGAGAGCGTTCTTTATGCAGTGAAGCAGAACCGGAAGGTTCTGTGGAGCGTAAAGAAGTGAGAATGTTGGCATGAGTAACCGCAAGTCCGGTGAAAAACCGGACCACCGATAACCTAAGGTTTCCTTGGCAATGTAAATCAGCCAAGGGTTAGGCGGGCCTAAGGCGATGCCGAAAGGCGAAGCTGACGGACAGCCGGTTAATATTCCGGCCCCGCCTTCAATCTATCCCGCAGCAATGCGGGATAAAATGGGGTGACGTAATTTGAAGGTTGAGGCGCGTTATTGGATTCGCGTTCTTGGTTTTTGATGGATTTTCCAGGCAAATCCGGAAAGTCGTTAACATCGGAGATTGAGAAAATTTTTGAGCAATCAAGAAAATTTCAGCCAATCGGTTACCTAGAAAACCCTCGTTATTCCGGTGTTTTTGCTTTTTCGGAGCAATCCGTATTGGCGAATGCCGGTGATTGGAGGCGACCGTACCACAATCCGACACAGGTAGGTTGGGCGAGAAGCCCGAGGTGAACGGGTGATTCCTCGTTAAGGAACTCGGCAAAAAAGCTAGACGTAAGTTCGCAATATGTCTTCCCCGCTTAGGCGGGGCGCAGCTAAAGTACCCCTAGCGACTGTTTATCAAAAACACAGCTCCCTGCTAACTCGCAAGAGGATGTATAGGGGGTGACGCCTGTCCAGTGCTGGAAGGTTAACGGTAGATGTCTCTTTGTATTTGAGATTATATCAATGACGCGGAGAGGCTGATGCCCGAAGCCCCAGTGAACGACAGCGATAACTATAATCGTTCTAAGGTACCGAAATCCCTTGGCATGTAAGTTATGTCCCGCAGGAATGGCGCAACGACTGGGGGACTGTCTCAACGAGGAGCCCGGTGAAAATGCAGTGGTGGTGAAGATGCCCCCTACCTGCGGCAAGACGAAAAGACCCCGGAAGCTTTACTGCAACTTGATATTGGCTTAAGGTTCTGGATGCGTAGAATAGGTGGGAGGCTTTGAAGTTCGCCTTTCGGGGCGGATGGAGCCGTCAGTGAAATACCACTCTTTCAGGACTTTAAATCTAACCCCGATGATGAAAACGCCGGGGGACAGTGTCTGGCGGGCAGTTTTGGTGGGGCGCTATCCTCCTAAAATGTAACGGAGGAGTTTATTAAGGTCGGCTAACTCCGGATGGAAATCGGAGTGATAGGGTAAAGCCATAAGCCGGCTTGACTGCAAGGCGTATATGCCGCGCAGCTACGAAAGTATAACTTAGTGAACCGATGGTTCTTTGTAGAAAGGCCAGAGATTATCAGACAAAAGCTACTCCGGGGATAACAGGCTAGTCGCATCCAAGAGTCCATATCGACGATGCGGTTCGGCACCTCGATGTCGGCTCATCTTATCCTGGGGCTGGAGAAGGTCCCAAGGGTTTGGCTGTTCGCCAATTAAAAAGATACGTGAGCTGGGTTCAAACCGTCGTGAGACAGGTTGGTCTCTATCTGCCGCAGGCGTTGATGCTTGAGGGAAGTCGCTCCTAGTACGAGAGGACCGGAGTGAACGAACCTCTGGTGTACGAGCTGTCCCGCCCGGGGCATTGCTCGGTAGCTATGTTCGGAAGGGATAAGCGCTGAAAGCATATAAGCGCGAAGCCCCTCCCAAGATTAGGCATCGTTTAGATCCGTGGGAGATGACCACGTTGATAGGCTGCAGGTGTAAGTCCGGCAACGGATTAAGCCAAGCAGTACTAATAGATCGAAATCTGTCCCGACACATTAGATACAAAACAAAAGAAGTTTTTAATTTTTGATTTCCTCCCGACCATAGCCGGGCGTGAACCACCTCTTCCCATTCCGAACAGAGAAGTGAAAGCGCCCGGCGCCGATGATACTGCTTGAGCATTTCGAGCGGGAAAGTAGGTATCGGGGGGATTTTTTATTGACAAATATTGATTGAATTTTTTTTAAAAGCCATTTATACTTAAAACAAATGGATACTCGGACTCAAAAACAGGTCATTATCGCCATATTTTTTTTAGGCATATTATTTTTTATCGGCGGCGGATTTTATTTCGCCTTCCGTTCGCCGGCAAGTTGTTTTGACAAAATTCAAAATCAGGGCGAGGAAGACATTGATTGCGGAGGGCCGTGCGCGACGGCGTGCGAGGAAAAAGAATTAAAGCCGCTGGAAACGGCAAAAACTTATTTTTTTTCTTCCAGAGAAAATTTTTACGACGCGGCGGTGAGGATAAGAAATTTGAATTTAAGATACGGGGCAAAGAGTTTCTCTTATACTTTTAAATTGATTGACGGCGCCGGAAACGAGATTGGCCAAAAAAGCGGCAAATCCTTCATTCTCCCGGGTCAGTCAAAGTACGTAATTGAGCCGCTGGTTGAGGCGAAAGGAAAGCCGGCGAGGGTGAGCTTTTCTTACTCCGACGAGCAATGGGAGCGATTGGAAGATTTCGGAGAACTCCGTTTGAGCGTAAAAAATAAATTTTACAGCCGAACTTCGGCCGCGGCCGGCGAAACCGGTTTCAGCAAAGCGGAGGGAACGGTATTTAACGACACCCCTTATGATTTTGACAAGATCGGGGTCAATGTCGTGCTGCTTGGCGAAAATAACGCGCCGATCGCGATTAATAAAACCGAGATGAGGACTTTGATCGCGGGAGAAGAAAGATATTTTAAGGTGATTTGGTTTTATCCGTTTGAAGGCGACGTTAAGAACGTTGAGGCGGAGGCGGAAACGAACGTTTTTCTGCAGGAAACATTTTTAAAACGGTTCGGCGAGTAATTGCGAGCATGAATATCACCCAAACGATAAAACATCTTGATTGGCTTTTGATTGCCGCGGTTTTTCTTTTAAGCGGCCTTGGACTTTTGACCGTTTACAGCGCGGGAAATTCCGGGTCGGCTTTTTTTGAAAAGCAATTGATCTGGCTTTCCATCGGCTTTTTTGTAATGCTGGCCGTGAGTTTTTTCGATTACCGGATTTTCAAAAATTACTCTTCTTCCGTACTCGGAATTTATTTGTTCGCGGTTGTTCTGTTGCTTTTTTTGTTTATATTCGGATCGAACATTCGGGGATCGCTCGCGTGGTTTCGCTTTGGCGGCGTCGCTTTCGAGCCAGTCGAACTGGTCAAACTTGTTTTGATAATAACTTTGGCGAAATATTTTTCCGCGCGGCATACCGAGATTTATCGCTGGCATCATTTTATCGTTTCCGGAATTTACGTCTCCCTTCCTTTGCTTCTCGTGCTTGTTCAGCCGGATTTCGGTTCGGCCGCGATTTTATTTTTCATCTGGCTCGGCTTGCTGGCGATCGCGGGACTAAAAGCAAAGCATTTCCTTGTTTTGGTTTCGCTTTTGCTTGTTGTTTCTTTCTTCGGCTGGTCGTATGTTTTGCACAATTATCAGCGCGAGCGTCTTTCAAGTTTTCTTTCCCCCCAGAGCGATCCTTTGGGAGCCGGTTATAATATTTTGCAATCAACCATTGCCGTCGGTTCCGGCGGCTGGCTTGGAAAAGGCCTCGGCCGCGGCACGCAGTCGCAGTTGAATTTTCTTCCGGAACAGCACACGGATTTTATCTTTGCCGCGATCGCGGAAGAATGGGGTTTCTTTGGAGTTCTTTTTCTTATTTCGTTGCTTGCTTTTATTTTTTGGCGATTGGCGAAATCCGCCCTTTCGGCCAGCAATAACTTTTCCAAGTTTTTTATTTCCGGTTTCATGATTTTAATTTTAACGCACGGTTTCGTTAACATCGGCATGAATTTGGGTATTTTGCCGATCACCGGCATTTCGCTGCCTTTTGTCAGTTACGGCGGCTCTAATCTTTTGATGAATTTTTTGGCCATCGGTTTGATTCAAAGCATAAGAGTCAGGCAGATAGAATTTGAGAAAGATGAGGAATAAAATTTTGATTTTGATTTTAATTATTGTCGTCGCGATCGCGGTTTCCGCCGCGGCCGGTTATTTTTATTTTCTTCAAAACGTAAAAACTCCGCTCGGGCCGGCTTCCGCCCCAAAAAAGGCGTTTGCCGTTTTGCCCGGACAGGGCGTGAAGGAGATCGCAAAAAAATTGGAAGACGAAAAAATCATCGGCGATGATTTTTATTTTGAGATTTACGCATGGCTCTCCGATACGGAGAAGCGATTCCAGGCGGGGGAGTATGAATTAACCCCGGCAATGAATATTCCTCAAATTGTCGGAATTTTAATTTCCGGCAAGGCAATTTCGCAAGAAGTGAGAGTCACCGTTCCCGAAGGCGTCACTTTTAAAGAAATCGTTTCCCGTTTTGAGAATAGCGGTTTTAAAATCGGGGACGATTTGCCGAAAGCGGGCGATTATAAGGATGAATTTTCATTTTTAGCCGATTCGCCCGATGACGCAAGTTTGGAAGGATTTTTATTTCCGGACACTTATAATTTTTTCAAAAAATCTTCGGCTGACGACATTTTCAGGAAATTTCTCGACAATTTTGACAAAAAGCTCTCCTCAAATTTAAGAGAAGAAATTAAAAGACAAAACAAAAAAATTCATGAGACGGTGACGATGGCTTCCGTGATTGAAAAAGAAGTCGCAAAAGATCCGGACAGGGCGATCGTGAGCGGAATTTTGTGGAAACGCCTCGCGGTCGGAATGCCTTTGCAGGCGGACGCGACGATATGTTACGCGAAATCGGCCGATTTTAAGGGTTGTTATCCGATTTACAGGGATGATTTGGACATTGATTCTTTTTACAATACTTATAAATACAAAGGCCTGCCGCCCGGGCCGATTTCCAATCCGGGATTGGCCGCGATTGAGGCCGCGATTTTCCCCCAAGAGTCGGATTATTGGTTTTATCTTTCCAAGCCGGACGGAGAAACGGTTTTTTCAAAAACGCTGGATGAACACAATAAAGCAAAAGCGTTGTATTTGCGGTAACAGTTTTAGCGGTCGCCTGTGGATAACTTTATTGCAATAATCGGCGGTTGTCTATATAATTATTATCAGTATCATTACCTTTTAAATAAATAATAAAAGAATAAATTATGAACCCCGTTAGAAATTCTATCGGATTACTAACGGGGACATAGAGTGTCAATAAATTATGACTGAACAAATTTCTAACGGGGTGAACCAAACAACAATTTGGGAAAAGATAAGCAAGTGCTGCCTTTGCGCCTTAATTTTTTTGGCGCCGATTATGTTTTTGCCGTGGACCGCGGATCCGGTCGGGATCAATAAACAGGCCGCGGTGGCGTTTTTGGCCATTTTAGGTTTCGTTTTTTGGCTGGCCAAAACGCTTTCTGAAGGAAAGCTCGTCTGGCCGAAAAGCTTGATCGCTCCGGCGGTCGGGCTCTTTGTAATCGTTTCCGGCGTTTCGGCGTATCTTTCCGCTTTTTCGCTGGACAGTTTTTACGATCTGTTCGGGAGAATAGACAATTTTCCGAGTTTGCTGACCTTCGCCCTTATTTTCTTTTTGGCAAGCGTTCTTTTGAGAACCGGCGATTATATTTTGAAAAGCATTTGGGTATTTTTGTCGTCGGCCATTTTGCTGGCGGTTTTTCAAATGCTGCATTTTTTGAGCGGCTCTTTGTTCGGCGCGTTCCTGTTGCCATGGGATTTCAGCCGCGTCATTGATTTTAACTCGGTCGGAACGGCGAACGCTCTGGCGATATTCTTCGGTCTTGCTTTGATTACCGCGGTCATAATGCTGGCCAGTCAGATGTTTGCCGGGAAATCAAAAATAATTCTGTACGTCGCGGCCGCGCTTTTTCTCGCGCACGTGATTTTGATCGGTTTTTGGCCGGTTTGGTTCGGATTGGTTTTGGCGATGATTTTTCTCATCAGTTATCGTTTTATCAGCGAACTGCATCTGGCCAAAACGAAGGGCGCTTCAGAATTCTCAATTAAAAAGCTTTCTCTGCCCATCGCGGTTTTCGTGATCGCGTTTCTTCTCTTGCTGGCCAAGCCGCCGATCGGCAATTTTTTGAATTTCGCCGTGGAAATCAAGCCGACTTACGACGCGACGATGGAAATCGCCGGCAAGGTCGCGGATCAGAGCTGGCGCGGCGCTTTCCTGGGTTCGGGGCCCGGCACGTTCGTAAACGATTATCTTTCGCACCGCTCGGCTTCTTTAAACGCCACCAATTTGTGGCTTCTGACGTTCAATCAGGGCTCCGCATTTTGGCCGACGATTTTGGCGACCGGCGGATATCTCGGAACCGCGGCTTTCGCTCTTCTCATTCTTGCTTTTATCTGGACCGCGTTCCGGGCGGCCGCCAAAAAATTCAAAGAAACGCCGGTTGACGTCGCCGTGAAAGACGGACAAAGTTTGGAATTGGGGGTGATTTTTGGAGTAAGCGGCGGCTTATTTTTGCTGATTTTGCTGTTTCTGTATCCGTTTAATTATACTCTGGGAATAGCGTGGTTTTTTGCCATGGCCGTTTTGGTTGCTTCCGCGGCCGGCTCCAAGAAGAACGGTTGGAGCGTAATTTCGATTTTAACCTCGCCTCAGCGGGCTTTGATCGTGTCCCTCGCGATTATATTATTGATGACTTTTTCGGCATACGTCTTTTACTTTGAGGCAAAAAATTATATTGCCGAAATTTATTACGGCAGGGCGATCGCGTTTTCGGGCGACGTTGAAAAAACGGACGATTCCATAAACAATTTCGGCCGGGCGGTCAATTTGAATCCCAACAAAAGCAGTTTCTTAAGAGCTTTGGCTCAGGTATTTTTGATTCAAATCGGCAAGATCGTGAATCAAAAGCCGAGCGAAACCCTGACTCAGACGCAAATTCAAGCCCAGCTTCAAACCGCCATAGCAAACGCCGTCAATTCGGCGCAGGCGGCGGCGCAGTTGGATAAGGAAAATTTTTATAATCTGTGGACGCAAGGTTCCGTTTATGAGAACATTATTCTGTTCGCGGACGGAGCCGACAAGCAGGCGGTTCAGAGTTATGAAGAAGCGTTTAAGCGCAATCCTCAAAGTCCTTCGGTACAGCTCGATATCGCGCGGACGCATCTGGCCGCGGCCGACAGAACTGATTTGACTTTGTCCGCTTTGGCCCAAGCGGAGAAAAAAGACGAAGAAAAAGAGGCGGCGCTAAAACAAGAAAAGGAGGCACTTCTGAATTCCGGAAAAGCGGCCCTCGAAAAATCAATCGCTTTGAAATCCGATTACGTTCCGGCGCATTATTTGTTCTCGCAATTGTATGAAAGAACGGGCGACACGGCCAAGGCAATCGAGAAAGCTCAGGATGCCAAGAAATTCGCTCCCGGAGATATTGGCGCGCTTTTCCAGCTTGGACGTCTTTACTATAACGACAACCAGCTTGAAAAAGCTCAGGCGGAATTTGAAGAGTCGGTTGTCGTTAATCCTGATTATTCCAACGGCCGCTATTTTCTAGGGCTTGTTTACGACAAGCGGGGCTTTAAGAATAAAGCCGTCGCCGAATTCGAAAAAATCAAAGAGCTGAACCCCGACAACAAAGAAGTTGCTCAAATTCTTGAGAATCTCAAAGCCGGCAATCCGGCCTTGCACAACATGGGCCAGCAGCCCGCGCCGCCCGCTCCACCCACCGAGCCCGCTCCGGAATCGGAGCCAAAATCCGAGATAATGCCGAAGACAAAGTAATAAGCGCCGTTTTCGCGCGTTTTTCGCCCCCACGCCTTAAATGGGCGCGGGGGCTTGACAGATTTTTGGAAAAGGATTAAAATAAAAAACGCTTAAGTCGAACTCCAAATCAGTCGCCTGTTTTTCGTTTATTGTGGAAAATCAGGCGTCTGTTTATAAATATTTTTTATTTTATTAAATAAAATAATTTAAATTTTAAATCCCTAAAAACGCGGATCATTAGGGCTTTATTTATTTTTATGTCTCAATTTTTTCCCAAAGAAAAAAGATTTTCTCATCTTTCTTCAGAAGTTCTGCCTTTGCCGAATCTGATTGAAGTTCAGCAAAATTCCTACAATTGGTTCATAAAAGAAGGTCTGACCGAGTTGTTTGAGGAAATCTCGCCCATTAAAGATTATACAGGAAAGGAGCTTGAGCTTTGGTTTCAGGATTATTATTTTGAAGAGCCAAAATACGACGAGGAGCGGGTCAGAAACCGCGGCCTTTCTTACGAAGCGCCTTTGAGGATGAAGATAAAATTGGTGAATAAAAAAACCGGGGAGATCAAGGAGCAAGAAATATTCTTCGGAGATTTTCCGGTAATGACGCCTCGGGGAACTTTTATCGTGAATGGCGTCGAGAGAGTCGTGGTTTCCCAATTGATTCGTTCCGCCGGCGTTTATTTCTCCGCCGAATATTTTAAGGGCCGCAAACTTTTCGGCGCGAAATTGATCCCTAATCGCGGCGCCTGGCTTGAATTTGAAACCGATTCCCAGGGGGTGATTTCGGTAAAAATCGATCGCAAGAGAAAAATTCCCGTAACCGCGGTTTTAAGGGCTTTCGGTTATGAAACCGACGAAGAGATAAAGAAGCCGTTCAAAGCCGAGAGTGCCGGTAAAAATTTTGATTATATTTCCGCGACGTTGGCCAAAGATCCGACCAAAAGCAAATCCGACGGCTTTGTTGAGATTTACAAAAGAATCCGTCCCGGCGATCTGGCCACCATTGATAGCGCGAAACAGCTGATTGAAGCGATGTTCTTCAGTTTTGAGCGGTACGATTTGGCGAAAGTCGGACGGTATAAATTGAACCAGCGGCTCGGAATTCAAACTCCGCTGACGCGCGAACACAGGATTTTCAGGCCCGAAGATCTTGTTTTGATTATTAAAGAAATCATTCGGTTGAACGAGAACCCCGAAGCCAAACCGGACGACATAGATCATTTAGGCAACCGACGGGTGAGAGCCCTGGGCGAGCTTTTACAGAATAAAGTCAGGATTGGTTTGACCAGAATGGAGCGCGTCGTTAAAGACAGAATGTCCACGCTTGACATCGGAACTTTGACGCCGGCTCAATTGATAAATATCAGGCCGCTGATTGGCGCGGTGAAAGAATTTTTCACGTCTTCGCAATTGGCCCAATTCATGGATCAGGTAAATCCTTTGTCCGAGCTTGAACACAAGCGACGGATTTCGGCGATGGGGCCCGGCGGTTTGACCAGAGAAAGGGCGGGTTTTGAAGTTCGCGACGTCCATGCCAGCCATTACGGCCGGATTTGTCCGATTCAAACGCCGGAAGGGCCGAACATCGGTTTGGTGGGGCATCTTGCCAGTTACGCCCGTCTGAATCCATACGGTTTTTTGGAAACGCCTTATTTTAAAGTCAAAAAGGGCAAAATTACAAAAGAGCTCGTTTATTTTAACGCTCTTGAAGAAGAACAATACAATATCGCTCACGGCGGCGTTTTGCGGGACAAGAATGATTACATTATTGATGAAATGGTTGAAGCGAGAGTGAAAGGAAAACCGGGTACCGTTCGCCGCGAAGAAATCGATCTCATTGACGTTTCTCCGTATCAATCAATCAGCGTGGCCACTTCTTTGATCCCGTTTTTGGAACATGACGACGCGAATCGCGCGTTGATGGGTTCAAACATGCAGCGCCAGGCGGTTCCTTGCATCCAGCCGGAGGCGCCGCTGGTTTCAACCGGCGTTGAGGCGCGAGCCGCCATGGATTCCGGCCAGGTGGCCATTGCCGGGGAGGACGGCGAGGTGGTAAAAGTGGACGCCTCGGAGATCAGAATTCGAAATTCTAAAACAAAAAACGAGAAAAGTTATCTTTTGCACGCGTTTTTGCGATCCAATCAGGCAATTTGCATTTCCCAACAGCCGCTTGTTAAAAAAGGACAAAAAGTAAAAGCCGGAGACGTTCTTGCCGACGGCGCCTCGACTCAAAACGGCCATTTGGCGCTGGGACAGAATATTTTGGCCGCTTTTATTTCCTGGAGCGGCGCCAATTTTGAAGACGCCATTATTATTTCCGAAAGATTGCTGAAAAACGATCGGTTCACTTCAATACACATTGAAGATTTTTCCGTTGACATCCGGGATACCAAATTGGGGCCGGAACTCACCACGCCCGACATTCCGAACGTTTCCGAAGAAAAGTTAAAGAATCTCGATGAAGAAGGAATCATCAGAATCGGCGCCGAAGTCGGCTCAGGCGACATACTCGTCGGAAAAATTTCTCCGAAAGGCGAACAAGACCTGACGCCCGAGGAACGGCTTTTGAGGGCGATTTTCGGAGAAAAAGCCAGGGACGTTAAAGACACCTCTTTGACATTGCCTCACGGCAAAAGGGGCCGGATCGTGGGAGTGAAAGTTTTTTCCGTCGAACATGGCGATAAGCTCGCACCGGGAGTGATTAAGACAATTCAAGTTGAGGTGGCTCAGTTGAGGAAAGTTTCAGCCGGCGACAAATTGGCCGGCCGCCACGGCAACAAAGGCGTAATTTCCAAAATTATGCCTCGCGAAGACATGCCTTACTTGGCCGACGGCACGCCGGTTGACGTCATATTAAATCCGCTCGGCGTCGCTTCAAGAATGAACGTCGGACAAATTTTGGAAACGCATTTGGGTTGGGCGGCTCATAATCTGCAATACCGCGCGATTACTCCGGCCTTGGCCGGCGCGACCGAGGAGGATATTAAAAAGGAATTGAAAAATGCCGGCCTGCCGGAGGATGGAAAGGTCAGGTTGTACGACGGCCGGACCGGCGAGCCGTTTGATCAAAAAGTCACCGTCGGCTATACCTATATGATGAAGTTGAATCACTTGGTGGAGGATAAAATTCACATGCGTTCGATCGGTCCGTATTCGTTGATTACTCAGCAGCCGCTCGGCGGTAAAGCCCAATTCGGCGGTCAAAGGTTCGGGGAAATGGAAGTTTGGGCACTGGAGGGTTACGGCGCGGCGCACACTTTGCAGGAAATGATTACCATCAAATCCGATGACGTGCTGGGACGCTCTTCGGCGTATGATTCCATTATCCGCGGCGAAAAAATCAAGACCCCGAACGTTCCCGCCTCATTTGACGTTTTGGAAAATGAATTGAAAGCTCTGGCGCTTGGAGTTGAGCGCGTGGGCGGGGAGAGAAAACAGGATAAAGAAAATGAGGAAGAAAAACAAAAAATCAATTCGTAATTTTATAAATTATGCAAATGACCAAACCAACCGATTTTTACGCACTTAAATTAAAATTGGCTTCGCCAGAGGAAATTTTAACGTGGTCGCACGGCGAGGTTACGAAGCCCGAGACCATAAATTATCGGACTCAAAAGCCGGAGAAAGACGGTTTGTTTTGCGAAAAGATTTTCGGTCCGGAGAAAGATTGGGAATGCTATTGCGGCAAATATCGCAGGATTCGCTATAAAGGAGTCGTTTGCGACAAGTGCGGAGTTGAGGTGACCCGCGCGATCGTCCGAAGAGAGCGGATGGGGCACATCAAATTAGCGTCGCCGGTAAGCCATATTTGGTTCGTCCGGGGAGTCCCTTCAAAGATCGGCCTGCTTTTGGGTCTGCCGGTCAGCGAATTGGAGCGAGTGATATATTTCGCCGCTTATATCGTGAATAAAGTTGACGAAGAAGCGAAAGCGGAACTATTGAAGGAAATTGACCGGGAATTTAAATCGAAACTGAAAAGCGCGGAAGGCGACGTTAAAAAAGAACAATTGAAAAAAGCAAAAGACGCGGCCAAATCCGAACTGAACAATTTGCGGCGGCTTAAAGTTCTCTCGGAGCCGGATTTTCATAATTTGAGTTTAAAATACGGCCAGATTTTCGAAGCGGGCATCGGCGCCGAAGCGTTGAGAGGCGTTTTAAGCGAAATTAATTTGGGCGAAATGAGGCGCGATTTGGAAAAGGAATACGAGGAAACTCCTCAATCGGGAAGGAGAAAGATTTTAAAGCAGTTGAAATTGATTCGCGGTTTGACGAGTTCCGGCGTAAGGCCGGAATGGATGGTAATGACGGTTTTGCCGGTTTTGCCGCCCGATTTACGGCCAATGGTTCAGCTTGACGGCGGACGGTTCGCAACGTCCGATCTTAACGATCTTTATCGCAGAGTTATAAACAGGAATAACCGTCTTAAACGGCTTCAGGAATTAAACGCGCCGGAAGTGATTACCCGCAACGAGAAGAGAATGCTTCAGGAAGCGGTTGATTCGCTGATTGACAATTCCATAAGGCGCGGCCAGGCCGGAGCGGCCGCCGCGGCCATATCCCAAAAACGGCCGTTAAGGTCGCTGGCCGACATGCTAAAAGGGAAACAAGGCCGGTTCCGACAAAATCTTTTGGGAAAGAGAGTCGATTATTCCGGACGTTCCGTCATCGTCATCGGCCCGGAACTGCGGCTACACGAGTGCGGCTTGCCAAAAAAAATGGCTTTGGAGCTTTTTAAACCGTTCGTCATCAATAAATTGATTGAACGCGAGCTGGCTCACAACATCAGGGGAGCCGGACGTTTGATTGAAGAAGCGCCGGACGAGGTCTGGGCGGTTCTGGAGGAAGTCATTCAAGATCGATATGTTTTATTAAACCGCGCCCCGACTCTTCATCGCCTGGGCATTCAGGCATTCCGGCCGGTTTTGATAGAGGGCTTCGCAATTAGAATTCATCCCATGGTTTGCAGCGCATTTAACGCCGACTTTGACGGCGATCAGATGGCCGTCCATTTACCGCTCTCGCAAGAGGCGCAAACGGAATGCAAGGATATTATGCTCGCGAGCCGCAATCTCTTGAAGCCGGCAACCGGCGAGCCGATCGCTATTCCGACTCAGGACATTATTCTGGGCTGTTATTATTTGACCAGAATTCAGGAAGGGGCCGCCGGAGAAGGAAAAATTTTCGCGAGTCCGGAAGAAGCAATTCTCGCGTATCGTTTCGGAATCGTTGATTTAAAATCAAAGATAAAAGTGAGAATGAGTTCAAAAAAACTTTCGGCCGCCGAAGAACAAAAGTCAAGTAAAAAGAAAGGAATGCAAATTATCGAGACGTCGGTCGGCCGTTTGCTGTTTAACGAGGCCTTGCCGGAGGACTTTGAATTTGTCAATCGCGACGTCAATAAAAAAATGGTCGGAGTTATTATTGGAGAAATTTTCGAGAAATACGGCATGGAAGAAATGGCCGTGATGCTGGACAGGGTCAAAAAGCTCGGTTTTGAATACGCCACGAAATCGGGCATCAGCTGGGGAATGAATGATCTGGACATTCCGGCGGAAAAACCGCAAATTATGAAAGAAGCGGAAAAAACCGTTGAATTAATCCGTTCTCAATATGAGCGCGGACTTTTGACCGACGAAGAAAGAAAGGATCGGGTAATTGAAATTTGGAATAACGTTAAAAATCAAATTGCCAAAATAGTCCCTAATTCTTTGGACAAGTACGGTTCGGTGTATTCCATTATTGATTCCGGCGCCAGAGGCAGTTGGAGCCAGCCGGTTCAGATGGCGGGAATGAAGGGCTTGGTCGTCAATCCCGCGGGTGAAATCATTGAATTGCCGGTAAAAAGCAGCTTTAAAGAGGGTTTTAACGTGTTGGAGTACTTTATTTCGACTCACGGCGCCAGAAAAGGTTCGGCCGATACGGCTTTAAGAACGGCGTCGGCCGGTTATCTGACGCGGCGCCTCGTTGACGTCGCCCAGGATGTCGTCGTTAACGAAGAGGACTGCAAAGACGCGAAAGGAATTATTCTTTATCGAAAAGACGGCGAAGATTTCGGACAACCGTTCTATTCCCGACTTTTCGGCAGAATAACATTGAAAGACATCGCCAATCCGGCCGACGGAAAAACGCTGGTTAAGGCCGGAGAAATCATTACGTTGCGGGATTCCAAAAAAATTGAAAAAATCGCCGACGTCAAAGAAGTGAATCTTCGTTCCCCGATGGCTTGCAAGAACAGATTCGGCGTTTGTCAAAAATGTTACGGCTACGATTTGGGAAAAAATCAATTAGTCGCCATAGGGGAAGCGGTCGGCATCGTCGCGGCGCAAGCCATCGGCGAACCCGGCACCCAGCTGACGATGAGAACTTTCCACACCGGCGGCGTGGCCGGCGGCGGGGACATCACCCAGGGTCTGCCGAGGGTTGCTGAGATTTTTGAAGCGCGAGTGCCGAAAAGCCGGGCGGTAATTTCCGAAGTTGACGGGACGGTTGTCGAAGTCGTTGACAAAGGAAAATTCAAAGTAATTAAAATCGCCTCGTCTTCGGCCGCGGAAAAGGATAAGAAAACGAAAAAAGAGGAAATTAAAGAATACCAGATTCCTTTAGGCAGCGCCGTTTGGGTTTCAAAAGGCGAGCTTATAGCCGTCGGTCAGCAGCTTAGCGAAGGACACGTTGAATTGCGGGAATTGCTGGATATTGCCGGCGTACGAGAGATTGAACGCTACATTGTCAATGAAATACAGCGGGTTTACACCACCGAAGGCGCGAGCATCAATAATAAACACGTTGAAGTGATTGTCAGGCAGATGTTTTCGCGGGTGATGATCAAAGATGCCGGAGACACGTACTTGACTCCGGGCGACGTGCTTGAAAAGTCAAAATTCCTGGAACAGAACGATTTGGCCAAGGAGGCGAATAAAAAGCCGGCGACGGCCGTTCAGCTGCTTCTGGGGATCACCAAAGTCGCCTTAACCACCGAAAGTTTTTTGTCCGCCGCTTCATTCCAGGAAACTCCGAGAGTCCTGATAAACGCGGCGACCGAAGGCAAGGTTGATAAACTGCGCGGCTTGAAAGAAAACGTAATTATAGGTAAACTAATACCGGCGGGAACCGGATATAAGAGAAAATAGGTTTCAGGTTATAGGTTTCAGGTTATTAACACCTGACACCTAACACCTGACACTTAACATCTAATTATGGGCGGAGTACCAAAACAAAGACACACGAAATCAAGAAGAAACAGAGGGCGGTCTCACCTTGCTTTAGCCAAGGCGGGGCTGATTAAATGTCCGAAATGCAAAGCGGATATCTTGCCGCACAGAGTTTGTTTTAACTGCGGAACTTACAAGGGCAAAGCGGTTATAGACGTCTTGGCAAAATTGGACAAAAAAGAGAAAAAAGCGAAAGAAAAAGAGATTGCGGAAAAATAGGTTTTAGAAACCTAACACCTAACTATGGCCAACAGACATCTTTCTCGCTCAATTGTCGTTCAATCGCTGTACGAGTGGGATTTTTATGGCTGTCGGGAAGAAAAATTGAACGAAATCGTTGAAAGAAACATCAAAGAATTCGCGCCAGGCATTGAGGACGCGGATTTTATTTGGATGCTGGTGAAAGGGATTTTGGAAAATCTGCCGAAGATTGATAAAATTATTGAAAAAGCCGCTCCCGCCTGGCCGCTTAATCAGATAAATATAATTGACCGGAACGTTTTGCGGATCGGGATTCACGAGCTTCTTTTCGGCAATCGCGACGAAGTGCCGCCCAAAGTGGCGATTAACGAGGCGATTGAATTGGCCAAGACGTTCGGCGGCGAGTCGTCCGGAAAATTCATCAACGGCGTCTTGGGCACCATATATAAAGAAATCGGCGAACCCGGGAAGGAGCATAAAAAAGAAGAATCGGGCAAAGAGGAGTCAAAAAACGAAGCAACTAAAGCCGATGAATAATTAGAATTGTTAGGTTTGTTAATTTCCAATTCCCAATTTCCAATTTCCAAACATTTGAAAATTGAAAATTGAAAATTGAAAATTTTGCAGGGATGGATTTATCAAAACTCGAACAAAGTTTAGGGATTGTTTTTAAAAATAAAGATTTACTTCAACAAGCGCTGGTTCATCGTTCGTATCTTAACGAAAATCCTTCATTTTCACTGCCTCACAACGAGCGGCTGGAATTTTTGGGAGACGCGGTTCTGGAATTGGCGGTCACCGAATACCTTTATAAAACTTACCCGGACCGCTCCGAGGGAGAGCTTACCAGCTGGCGGGCCGCTCTTGTCAACAGTCAAATTTTGGCTAAAATCGCCTCCGAACTGGAAATCGGCGATTTTCTTTTGCTTTCAAAAGGAGAAAGCAAGGATACCGGAAGGGGGCGGCAGTACATTTTGGCCAACGCTTTTGAAGCCGTGATGGGAGCCGTTTATCTTGACCGGGGATACGGGGCGAGCAAAGATTTCGTGGAAAAAATAGTTTTGAAAGAACTGCCGAAAATTTTGGAAGAAAAATTATATCGCGACCCGAAAAGCCTTTTTCAGGAAGAGGCCCAGGAAAAATTTGGCGCGACGCCGACTTACGAAGTTTTAAAAGAATGGGGGCCGGACCACGCCAAACAATTTTTGGTCGGGGTCTATCTGGACAAAGAATTGATGGGACAAGGCCAAGGACCTTCAAAGCAGATCGCCCAGCAAAACGCGGCGGAGGAAGCGTTAAAGCGGGTAGAATCTAGAAAATAGAAAACAGAAAAATGACAAGCGGAAGATTTTACGGATTCTATTTTCCGTTTTTTGAAATTTATTTTTTATGTATCTAAAAAAACTCGAACTTTTCGGTTTTAAATCGTTTGCCGTTAAAACCGCGCTTGAATTCAACAAAGGCATCACGGCGATCGTCGGACCGAACGGCTCCGGCAAATCCAACGTGGCCGACGCTCTCAGGTGGGTTTTGGGCGAGCAAAGCATGAAGAACATCAGAACCAAAAAAGGCGAAGATCTGATTTTTGCCGGTTCACCCCAGAAGCCCCAGATGGGCAAAGCCCAGGTGTCCCTCTATCTTGACAACGCCGACGGTTTTTTCCCGGTTGCTTTTTCGGAAATAGAAATTTCAAGAAAAATTTTTCGCGACGGGACTTCCGAATACGTTCTCAATAAAAATCTCGTGCGGCTCAAAGAAATCGTTGAATTTTTGGCGGCCGCGCATCTGGGCGTTAAGGGCTTTAACGTGGTCAATCAGGGAGCGGCCGACGCGATTTTAAACGCTTCCCCTCAGGAAAAAAGAGAAATAATAGAAGAAGCGCTCGGTTTAAGGGAATATCAGCTCAAAAAGGCGGATGCTCAGCATAAACTTGAAGGGACGAAAATAAATTTGGACAAGGCAAGAGCGCTGATCGCCGAAATTGAGCCGCATCTGAGGTATCTGGCCAGACAGGTTAAAAAATTTCAAAAAAGGGAAGAGATCGCCGAAGAATTGAAAAAAACGGCAAAGGACTATTTTTCCGAGTTTTTTCTGAATTTGAAGAAGGAGAGGCAGGAGGCCGAAAGCCAAAGAGACGAAGCCAAAACGATTTTTGACCGATTTAAAAAAGAAATGGAAGAACTTGAAGCCCGTGTTAAAGAAGAAGAATCGCGCCTGCCGAATTTTTTCCAAACATTCACCGAATTTGAAGAAAAATTAAGAGGCGTGGAACAGTCAAAAAGCCGCGAGGAGAGGGAACTCGGGCGGATTGAAGGATTGATGGAGGCGGACAGAGAAGCAAGAATAAAGGATAAAGAATCAAGGATCAAGGAACAGAAAGTTCAACTCAATATTTCCGAAGTGAAAGAGAGTTTGAATCAAGTTAGGCAAGAATTGCGGCATCTTTTGTCATTTGATTCGTTAGAGTTAATAAAAGAAAAGATTGCCGCGGCGTTGGCGATTTTTGAAAAGCGTTTCGCCGGCATTTTGGAACTTGAAAAAAAAGAAGAGGAAAAAGGACCAAGCGAGGAGCCGGAGGCAAATCCCGTTTTGTCCGCGAAAAAAGAAGAAATCCAAAAGAAACTGGCCACGCTTAAAGAAGAAGCCGAAAAGATTCAACAAAATATCGTTGAGCTTAGAACAAAAGAAAGACACGGAAAAGAGCAATTTTTCAATTTGAAAATGCTTTTGGACAAAAAACGGAGAGAGGCGTCGGAGCCGGAAGGAAAAACCGGTTTTTGGGAAATTGAATTTGAAAAACTCCAATTGCGAGAAGCCGATTTGAAGCAAAAACTCGCCGAGGCGGAATTGACTTTTGAAGATTTAAATTCACAAAGCATTTCCGCCGCGGGTGCTTCAAAAGAAGAGTTGGAAATGAGGATGGCGAAATTGAAGCGGGAACTCGGCGAAATCGGCGCTATTGATACCGAGGTGACGAAAGAGCATCAGGAAGTTTCCCAGCGTCACGAATTTCTGACCGTTCAGCTGGGTGATTTGGAAAAATCAATCGGGTCGTTGAACGTTCTGATAGTCGATCTTGAGGAAAAAATAGAAAAAGAATTTTCTTCGGCGCTGGTTAACATCAACGGGGAATTCGATAAATATTTCAAATTAATGTTCGGCGGAGGCAAAGCCGAGATCAAGCCGTTCAGAATTGTGCATAAAACCAAAGAGATTGAATTGCCGGATACGGAAGAAATGACGGAAGTCGAGGAGGGGATAGAAAAAGAGCGGGAGCTGGGGCTTGAAATCAAGGTTGATCTTCCGAGAAAACACGTCCGGGACATTCACGCGATGTCCGGGGGAGAGCGGGCGCTGACTTCAATCGCCCTGCTTTTCGGCATCATTTCCGTCAGCCCGCCGCCGTTTTTAATTTTGGACGAAATTGACGCTCATTTGGACGAATCCAATTCGCAGAGATTCGGAAAGATGCTCAGGGAACTTGGCCAAAAGACGCAGTTCATCGTCATAACTCACAACAGGGAAACAATGAAACAGTCAAACGTTCTTTACGGCGTGACAATGGAAGAGGGCTGTTCAAAACTTTTGTCTCTGAAATTTGAAGAAAAAATGGTATAATAAAGTCATGATAAAACAACTCCAGGAAATCGGCCTGTCGGAAAAAGAGGCGAGAGTGTATCTTGCCTTGCTTGAATTGGGACAGGCCGGCGTTCCCGAAATAAGCAAAAAATCCGGCGTCAACCGGACGACGACTTATGTGATTTTGGAATCGCTGGCAAAGGAAGGTTTGGTCAGTCAGATAGAAAAGGAGAAGAAAAGTTATTTCACGGCCGAGAATCCTCAGTCGCTCGGCCGATTGATTCGACGGAAAGAAAGCGAATTGAAGGAGAAGGAAAAAGAATTTCTTGAACATCTGCCCCAACTCGCCGCCTTGTTTGAAACCGCGGGAGAGCGGCCCAAAGTCAGATTTTACGAAGGCAAAGAAGGCCTGAATGTGATTCAGGATGAGATTCTGCAGACAAAGGATAAACGGATTGAAGCGATTTTTTCCCAGGACGATTTGGAAAAAGCGTTTACGCAGGAAGAAAAAAGAGAGTATTTTAACCGAAGGATGAAAAAGAAGATAGGGGCAAAAGCGATTTATACCAGAGGCGTCGGGCCTTTTGAGAAAGTCGCGCCGATTGACGAACTTAGAATCATTCCGAAAGACAAATTTCCGCTTAGCGTTGACATCACGCTTTTCGGCGACAAGATGGCCATCTCCTCGCTGCGGGGAAAACTTATCGGGGTGATTATTGAAAATAAAGACATAGTCCGGACTTTCCGTTCCGTCTTTGAGCTTGCGTGGGAAGCGGCGGAGAGATTTCAAAAATAACTTGTAAAAAAGATGAGGGGCTTGCTATTTTTTAGCAAGCCCCTTTTCTTTTTTTGCTCAAACACGAAGCCAAGTTTCAAACAAAATACGCGCTTTGCTGGTTACCGTTTCAGAACTTCGCTTTTGATCCGAGCATTCGCGGAAAAGTCCGGCATTTTTCCTCCGTTCCGTATCAATAGTTGATTTTTACCGCTTTCCTGACAACTACCACGTCTCGTCCATCAGTCTTTTTTAATATCCCACGCCCATGGACATCACCGCCTCCTTTCTCTCGGGGACCCCTTATTCAACGGGGGAATCCTTGCTGGATTTATCCGAATAATAGCATATTTTTAAATTCTTGTCAAGAACCGGGCCTGTTTTGTTTATTCAATTTAACACAAAGCGTTTTACAAAAATGGCTTATTTTAGCGCATTATTTGACACTTTAGTCAAAAGTTGTCATTGACTCTTGACAAACCTATTTTTATCGTATATAATACCCGCAAGGTCAAAATATTGAATCGCTGGACAAGGCGGTTCAAACGGGAGTAAATGGCACAAAATAATATATATAATTGGCCAATTAATTACTCCCGGTTTTAAAAAGACCCGGCCATATCTTAAAAGCACTTAAACCCAATTTAAATGCTTTTAAGAAGAAGGTTCCCTTTCCCGGGGAACCTTGGGCAAAGAAAAACGTTCTTTTCCCAAGGTTCTTCGTGAAAGAAGATTGACAATTCAGAATGGGCTGAAATTCCCGTAAATAAGCCGATTTCGGCAAGAATAAGGTGAAAGTGTCGGAAGCTCTTGACAAGATTTTAAATGCATGCTATAATGGCAACGCACAGTAAGGAAAGCACCTTGAAACAAAACGCGGTTGAGATCATCTCAGCGCCTAGGACAAAAGGGCCTTGAGATGATCTCAACCGTACCTTAAGCGCTCTCCATGCTTCTCTCGGACTCTGATTGGGCAGGGACTGAAAGAAGTGAGAGAGATAAACTCTTGTCTTATACATCTCCGGAATGGGCCGGAGGTATTAAAGACAGAGGATAAGACCTTAAGGGAATAGTCAAAGGAGGTGATAGGATGGCTAATCGACACAGTGTCAGAGTTTCCGGCTGGTCAAACAGTCGGACCGTCATTGAGCAAGACGGCAAAGTGATGCTCGAGATCGCACTCACGCACAACCATTGTCCGACCTGTGCTAGCAGGGTCCGCCACGTGACAGAAGCATTGTCACGCCGGAATGTCCAGTATACCTGGGCATACCCCCCTGATAGTTCAGGCTCGTTCATCGCGGTTGCTGCGCCGGGTGACGGTCTGTCAGTCGAGAAGTACCTTTCCGGTCTTCTCGATCTGAACATCTCCCGCTAAGCGGTAGATGCACTCGCTCACCGAGAACGGTGGCTTCCGGCTCGGAAGCGCGTCTGGCTCATCAGAGTCAAACGCACGCCGCGGCAAAGATGACGGCAGAGAAAAGTCGGTCACCTCCGACAACTTCATCAAAGCCCTTGCTTGCTTCAGTCGCGATCAAAAAGCGGCATGAAAGTCAGCGGCAAGGCCCAAGACGATGAAGTGAAACCACAAACGCGATCACGAAAAAAACGTGATCGCCCCTCCCGAGCGCTTAAAACTTCTTGAGAATTCGGGAGGGGCAAAAAAGTCCCGAGCATTAACAAACAAAAACCTTTTAACAGGAGGATTAGAAATGAAAGTATTGATTATAGAAGACAGCGAGGATTTTCTGAAAAGCGCGAAGAGGTTGATCACAAGAGTGCTGAAGCACGAGATGATTGAGACAGAGCCGACGAAATCGGTTGAACAGGCGATAGAGTTGATCAGGACGCATGCCGACGCCGACATTATCTTGCTGGACATGAACTATGACGGATACCACGATAATAACAAAGCCGACGGTTGCAAGGTTGCCAGTCAGTTGACCGAAGAAGAGTGCAAGAAAATCGTCTGCATGTCCGGAACTCCAAAATGCTATGAGAAGTATCTGAGGCCTCTGGGAGTTAAGCATTTCGGAGGCAAAACCGGATTTGATGCCTGTCTGGCCGGCACTTGCAAATGCGAATAACCCTCCTCTTAGGTTTTTGGGACGAGCAAAAAAACGCTCGTCTCCCTTTCAGAGATTTTCAAAAGATTGAAGATTTCTGAAAGGGAGGATAGTTGTTTAAAAATCCGACCAAAAGTTCCTCAGCCGAGGTCAGCGGCGGTTAAGCTCTGATGGCGGGGCAACCCGGCAGAGCAGGGGTGGTACAATCCGCCTGCCGCCAAGCCGGCCTTGGCTTGAGGATTGCCCGCGCAACGAGTAGCCGCTCGAGCGGTGAAAGTCGGGAAGTGGTTAGCCGTGGCTGACTGCCGTCGTCGCCTCGCGCTTGTGAAGAGATTCACATACCTGATCAGGGGAATGCGCCCCACAGGTAGCCGCCATGTTGCGGTAGCGGACGCGATGACGCCAAGATTCCGGGCATGTGTCCTACCCCCGCGCGGTAAATAGGGGACAGGCACATGTGTTGCGGTCTGTAACCGGAGCAGACGAGCGGATTGGGACGAACCGCTTAGGGACGCATACCCTAAAGAGCCACGGCTCATTCGTCCTCGCGAAAAATTCCCGCATCAAAAAAGGTGCGTAGACATAGACAACGGGCCGAGCTGGTATAATAAAAAACAGCTCGGCTCTCTTCATAATAACAAGGAGGAGAGGCGGATGAAAAAAGAAAAATCAATATACCAGCGGATAAGAAAACCCTTGCCGCTTAAAAAAGGCGGCGCGCATTCCACTAAAAAAGGCGAACGCGGTTATGACAGGGCGCGCGACAAAAAACAACCGGCAAAAAACTGGTCAAATGAAATTTAAGGGTCAAGGACAAAACTGTTCTTGGCCCTGATTTTTTATGTTATACTTAAAAAATGGCGATTCTGAATTTAAAATCTAAAATTGAAGACCTGAACCGCTTGCGGCAAATTATAACGGTGTTTTTTGAGGCAGGGTTTGGGTTCATCATTGACCGCCTCCGGCTGAGATATTTGGTTCCTCTGCGTCTGCGGCTGAGCCAGCGATTTAAACGGCTGAAAGCGCCCGCAAAACCCGAAATTAAGCCGCCGCAAGTTCGCTTGAGGGAAAGTTTTGAAAAGCTGGGACCGAGCTTTATGAAACTGGGCCAGATTTTGAGCTTGAGGCCGGACCTTGTCGGCTTTGAATACGCCAAGGAGCTCGAAAAACTTCAAAGCCGGGCCGCGACCTTTTCTTTTGAGCAGGTTGAGAAAATTATTCAAAAAGAGTTCGGCCGGCCAATCGGCGAATTATTCAAATCGTTTGAAAAAAAGGCGTTCGCCGCGGCTTCTTTGGCGCAGGTTCACCGCGCCGTTTTAAAAGACGGAACTCAAGCCGCGGTCAAAGTTCAGCGGCCCAATGTTGAAGAAACGATAAAAAAAGATATTCATATTTTGTTTTTTCTGGCTTTTCTTTTGGAAAAATACATCCCCGAATCAAAGCCGCTGCGGCCGACGCAAGTTGTAAAGGAATTCGCCGCCTGGACGATGCGGGAGCTGGATTTTAAAGTTGAGGCGACCAATACCGAGCGTTTTCGTTATAATTTGAAAGACGAGCCGGACATTAAGATTCCCAAAGTTTATTGGGATTTGACCTCTCAAAAGGTCCTGACAATGGAATTTGTGGACGGCGTAAAACTCGACGAGGAGGAGCGGCTCGCGAAAATGAAGCTCTCAAGGGAACTCCTTGCGCGCAACGCCGTGAAAGTGCTTTTAAAACAATTTTTGATAGACGGTTTTTTTCACGCCGACCCTCATCCCGGAAATTTTTTCGTCCTCAAAAACAACATTATTTGCCTTCATGATTTTGGCATGGTCGGCTATGTCAGTCCGGAAATGAGAAGCGAGATGGTCAGTTATTTTATGAGTTTCATCAATCAGGACATGGAAAATTCCCTGAAGCATCTTTTGGATGTCGCCGAAGTCCGGGAAGGTTCGGATGTTGAAGGTTTTAAGCAGGAGGTAAGCAGTATTTTAAGCGCGTGGTTTTATTCGCCAGCAAAAGAAAGCATAGCCACCAGCTTTTTTAAGGCAATTTCGGCCTCGGTGAAATACAACATCGTTTTCCCGAGCAATCTGGTTTTGCTGGGAAAGGCGATGCTGGCCACCGAAGCAATGGCAAAGCGTTTTTATCCGAAGTTTGATTTTAACGAACAATTCGCGGCTTTTGTCGGAATGGTATACCGTTCGGCGTTTGACCCGCGCGCGGCCGCGAAGGACTTTCAGGACAATATGTTTGATTATTTGGCGTTTTTAAAGAAACTGCCCGAACATACCCTGAAATTGTTGGAGAAGTTTGAAAAAGGCGATATCGGTGTTAAAATAAATATTGAGGAGTTCATTGAAGTCAAGGAAGAAATAGACCGGCAAAACGACGTCAGGATTTTGGCCGGTCTGACCGCGATCACTCTTTTGACTTCGGCGCTCGTGATGAACATTGAGGAGGCGCGGATTTTCGGAATTTCCTTGGGCAGAATCGGCCTTCTCATCGGTTTTGTCCTGATAATTTGGCTATTCAATTTAGTAAGAAAAAATAAATAAGATAAAAGTGCGAATAGCGGATCAAAAGCGGTTCTCCGAATTTATATTCGTCGAGCCGCGGTAATTCGCGATTCGGCGAAATTTTATGGAGATGAAAGACGTTATTAAAAAAAGTATTTTGCTCGGCATGGGACTGCTTTCCTATACCGACAAGGAAATTGAAAAAGCGATTCACGCGCTTGAGAAGTCCAAACATATCA
>Ga0209319_1000954_pt1 | contig 28042 bp, 20 predicted proteins | sample RifGroE2_FD_184000 | JGI IMG/M metagenome (GOLD analysis project Ga0209319, IMG submission 184000) | Groundwater microbial communities from Rifle, Colorado - Groundwater E2 (SPAdes) (version 2) | ecosystem: Environmental > Aquatic > Deep subsurface > Groundwater | place: Rifle, Colorado, United...
TTTACCTACGTAGAACAAGGGCTGATTGAGTACGAAAAAAAATTCAAAGCTGCTATGATTAAGGGTCTAGAGAAAAAAGCTAAAAACATTGGTTATCAGCTTATTCCGGTAGGTGTTCATTAGCAGTGTTTGAATTGACGACCTACAAACCAGCAACGAGCTTCAAATGTATCGAAGGAGGCAGCGGGATACACTCCACCCCGGGAAAAAGAAAGCATGAATTAAAGCACGAAGCTTCGTTATTCCTTGTTCGATATTAAGTGTTCGCAGTTCAGTCTTCACTTCATCATTCGAACTTCCTTGTTCGATGTTCAGTGTTCTTTACGCATAGAGATACCGCTTGATCTTCAGCGTTGCAGTTTTTTCAAACGGCGTTGGTTGAATCACCACCGATTGCAGTTGCGAAAGCTGACTGACACGTCCATTCACATATTTTCTTATATCTTCGAGAATCTCTTCTTTGCGGGTTTCAAAATTTATTTTCATCTCCGCAAACTGCTTTTCGAGTTCTTCCATATTCAGTTGAACGAGCGCTACAAGCCTTCCTTTGCGTTCAATTACCAGTGAGTCAGCTACCAGCGGGAAATTATTAATCAAAGCCTCAATTTCCTCAGGATAAATATTTTTTCCACTGGCGCCTATGATTACATTTTTCGAGCGGCCGAGAATATACAAGTACCCATCTTTGTCAAGTTTTCCGAGGTCGCCGGTTTTTAGCCATCCATCTGGTGTCAATACTTCGGCAGTTAATTCCGGCTCCTTATAGTAACCTTGCATAACATTGGGTCCCTTGGCCCAGATCTCGCCTTCGCCGGTGTCGGAATTTGGGTTGTTTATTTTAATTGTGATTCCAGTATAGGCGGGGCCGGTAGACTCCAGCCTCACATAATGCGGGTTTGCTCCGGCAAGCAAGGGTGCCGATTCAGTCAGACCATAGCCGATGGCATATGGAAACTTCGCTTCGTATAAAAACTTTTCTACTACAGCATTTAGCTTTGCTCCGCCGATTCCAAAGAATTTCAGATGCCCGCCAAAGGACTTGTATAATTTCTTCCCGGCTATTAAATGCAGTACTTTTCGAAAAACAGGAATACCATAAACAAACCGCATGAAGCGGGTTTTTGTAAAAGTTCGAATGATCTTCTGACGATAAACTTTTTCAATTATTAATGGAACAGTCAGCATCAAAGTTGGTTTGACTTCTTGCAAAGCAGGCATCAGAACTGACGCTGTAGGCGCTTTGCGGAGATAATGCACGCAGGCGCCGAAAAACATGGCCAGTAAAAATCCGATGGAGTTTTCGTAAGTGTGAGCCAGCGGCAATACCGAAAGAAAACGGTCCTGATTGTTGATGGGCTGAATGTCGTTGCTGTGCCAGCCGACATGCGAAATATTGCGCTGGGTCAGCATCACGCCCTTGGCTCTGCCGGTTGTTCCCGATGTGTAAATAATGGCTGCAAGATCGTCTTCTTTCACATCGAAAATGTCGAAATCATAGGTGGTCTGTGCTTCCGTTGCTTCGTCGAAGTGGTCTTCCAGATTGATTTGCACGCAATTGTCCGGAGTCTTTTCTTCAGCCAGTTTAGCTGATAAAGCTTCTGTAAGAAAAATCAGTTTCGATTCTGAATGGTCCAGAATATTGACCACGTCGCTGGGAAGGGTTTCAGGTAATATCGGAACTACAACAGCGCCCATGCTGGTTATTGCAAGATATGCAATGCCCCATTGTGGAGAATTGGTCCCCCAGAGGGCCACTTTGTCGCCTTTTGAAATGCCTTGTTTTTGCAGAAACGCAATGGAGTTGCAAATGTGTCCGGCAATGTCATGATAGGTGTAGGGTGTTTCGCCAACAAAAGTCAGAGCCGGCCGCCCGGAATTCTTTTTTACAGATTCCGATAATAGAAACGGAATGGTGTATTTCATCTGGGGTATCATTTAATCAACTGCAAAGGTACGAAATCCGAAAGCACTTATTTGCAGACAGATCTTCGATTGACAATTTTCATTACAGGGTCAGCATTGAATAAAACTCGTCAAAAGGAATGAGTTCACCACTAAGCGTCTGCATATGCGGAGTGTCTTGCTGGGCATCGATAAATCTCCAGTTCAGATGTCGGGCAAGCATGACCAGTTGATGAAAAGCCACTTTCGACGCGTTTGGATGCAACGAAAACATGCTTTCTCCGGTAAAACCGGGACCGGCAATAATGCCATACAATCCGCCTGCAAGCTCATCACCCAGCCAGGCCTCAATCGAAACCGCGTAGCCAAGTTTGTGCAATTCAATAAACGCCTTTTTATATTTCTGATTTATCCAGGTGCCTTTTTCTTTGCGCTTTGTTTTGGCACATTGATTAATGACTTCTTCAAAATTCTGATTTATTGTTAGCCGATACGGGCAGTTTTTTAAAAACCGTCGCAACCCGTGATTGGGCCTGTATTTGTCGGGAAAAACGACCATGCGGGGATTGGTGGCGTACCAGTAAATTTCGCCTTTATACTGAAACCAGGGGAAAATGCCATTATCGTAAGCCAGCAACATTCTTTCAGTGGAATAGTCGCCTCCGATGGCCAGCAATCCGTCCGGCTCTGCTTCGCGCGGGTCCGGAAAAACAATTTCATCAGGAAGCCGATATACTGCCATTGTATTCGGCCAGTTTGGACGCAATTTTTGCGGTTAAAATGTCGATGGCGATTTTGTTGGCGCCGCCTTGCGGAATAATGATGTCGGCATAGCGCTTGGTGGGCTCGATAAAGGTCTGGTGCATGGGTTTGACAAAACGCTCATAATGTTCCAAAACCTGAATGAATGAACGTCCGCGCTCTTCGATGTCGCGACGGATAATGCGCATCAGGCGGTCATCGCCGTCGGCATCGACAAATACTTTTATATCAAGACGATCGCGCAGCCTTGGATTGGCAAGAACAAGAATTCCTTCAACAATCATCACCCGGGCAGGGCTGATTGGAATGGTTTCCTTCGAACGGGCACAGGTGACATAGGAATAAATGGGCATTTGAATATCCTGACCGGCTTTCAGCATATCGAGATGTTTACTCAGTAAGCTGAATTCGATGGATGATGGGTGGTCGAAGTTGATGCGGGCACGTTCTTCGGCGCTCAGATGGCCGTTGTCGCGATAATACGAATCCTGTGAAAGCAGACATACTTCGCCTTTGGTGAACTGCTGCATTACAGCTTTTACTACTGTCGTTTTTCCCGAACCGCTCCCGCCGGCAATTCCTATAACAAGCATGGTATTGTTGTTTGAGTGCGAAGGTATGAATTTATCCTTTTGTCTGGCTATCTCCCTGAATATTTTGGAAAATTATTGATTACTTTTGCGCTTCAGAAATACCTTTTCAAATGCAATCAGCAATCCGTGTTTTCAAATTTGGCGGTGCTTCGGTAAAAGATGCTGCAGCGGTCCGTAATGTTGCTTCTATTTTGAAAAAGTATGACAATCAGAATCTGGTGGTCATTCTTTCAGCCATGGGAAAAACAACCAATGCCCTCGAACGTGTCCATCAGGCCTATGTTTCAGGACAGAAGAGCGATGCGCTCAAACGCATTTCGGAATCAAAGGATTTTCATCAATCCATTTTAAATGACTTGTTCAAAAAAGATCATGTTGTTTACAATTCAATCTCAAGCGTATTTTCGGAGTTGGAAGGCGAACTTAATCTGTCTCCTGAGGCGTCATTCGACAAAAGTTACGACCGCATTGTCTCCTATGGAGAGCGCATTGCAACAACTGTTTTGAATGCTTATCTGATTGAGTCAGGATTTAAAGTGAAACATGTAACGGCCGGAGATTTTATTTCAACAGACAATACCTATCGCGATGCTTATGTGAATTGGGAAGTAACAGGTGCAAGAATTTTTGAGGCGGGCAAGTTGTGGTTTGCCGAAACAGGTATTGTGCTCACACAGGGCTTCATAGGCCGTTCCGAGGAAGGTTGTCCCATTTCCCTTGGCCGCGAAGGTTCGGATTTTTCTGCATCCATTTTCGCACACGCGCTGAATGCTGCTGAAGTCATAATCTGGAAAGATGTGCCGGGCATCATGAATGCTGACCCAAAGCTGATTCCGACGGCGATTGCATTGCCGCATATTTCCTATCGTGAAGCGGTTGAACTTGCCTATTACGGTGCATCTGTAATTCATCCTAAAACAATCAAGCCACTCGAAAATAAAAATATACCATTAAGTGTAAAATCGTTCATTAATCCGGCCGGACAAGGGACCATCATTGATCGCAACGGCACTGATGACAAATTAGTTCCGTCTTATATTTTCAAATTTAATCAGGTGCTGCTTTCCATTCTTCCGCGCGATTTCTCATTTATCAATGAGAAAAACATGAGCGAGATTTTCACAATGTTCTCCCGCAACAACGTAAAGGTTCGCCTGATGCAGAACAGTGCGGTTAGTTTTTCTGTTTGCTTCGATTACGAACCGGCTAAAATGTCGGTGCTGATCGAAGACTTGCAAAAGCGATTTGCTGTGCGTTACAACGATTCGGTCGATCTTGTTACCATCCGCCATTATACCAATGCCTCGGCCGACGAGTTTACAACTGGCCGCAAAGTGTTGCTGGAGCAGAAATCGCGCAGTACCTGGCAGCTGATTATCAGCAAAAACTAACCCCTCTCCACCCCTCGAAGGGTTTCAAACCCTTCGAGGGGTGGATGGTAAGCTGTTTTAAGATTTTACAAAAACAATATCCGGAATATTTTGTACTTTAGTGCAATAAATTCATCTATATGAAACCGGAATTAATACAGGAATTGTTTGAACAATACGGTGGTGTTTTCATGACTCCTGCACCGAAAATTGCAAAAAAACTTGAAAATATCCATGGCTTTCTATTCGATTGGGATGGAGTTTTCAACAGCGGAAAAAAGAGCTCTGAATTTCCTTCAACCTATAGCGAAACCGATAGTCTTGGCATTAATCTCCTTCGTTTCAGCTATTGGCTTCGGTATAAAAAAATTCCTTTTATCGGGTTGGTCACCAATCAGATTACGGAATCCGCATTTGATCTGGCTAAACGCGAGCATTACAATGCAGTTTATGTGAATTTCAAATCGAAAAAGGAAGCTTTTACTCACATCAACGATACTTTTGGGGTCCGTCCAACACAGGTCGCTTTTATTATGGACGATGTACTTGATTTGAGCGCAGCTGATGTTGCTGGCCTGAGCTTTATGGTCGGACGCAAATCAAGCCCGCTTTTTATGAATTATGTTCATGAAAAAGATCTGGTGGATTACATCAGCTATCAACGCGGAGATTTGAATGCTGTGCGCGAGTTGTGCGAGTTGGTGATGGGTCTGACCGATACCTTCGAAGAAACCATTCAGCAACGAGTAGCTGTGAGCGAAGAATTTCAGGCCTTCCTGGAAGAACGCGATGAAATAGAATCGAAATTCTATCACAAGGTCGATCGCAAAATTATTGAAACTGTTATTTAATGGGCTTTCTCAGTTGGTTTGAATCAATCGGACATGTTGGACAGGCCGCATTTGCTACTACTTTCACATGGCTGATGACTGCTTTGGGCGCAGCAACAGTTTTTCTTTTCAAAGAAATTAACCGAAAAGTTCTGGACCTGATGCTGGGCATTGCCGCAGGTGTAATGATTGCAGCCAGCTTCTGGAGTCTGCTGAGTCCGGCTATTGAAATGGAGGAGGCGCGCGGAGGCATTGGCTGGATACCGGCGGTCATTGGTTTTCTGGCGGGTGCTGCTTTTCTGCGCATCGCCGACCGCTTGCTGCCGCACTTGCATAATGGAATGAAAAAATCGGATGCCGAAGGGTTGCCGGTGAAATGGAACAGAAATACTTTGCTGATCCTCGCAGTTACACTTCATAATATTCCCGAAGGACTAGCAGTCGGAATTGTATTCGGATCATTGGCTTCCGGAATCGAAGGTACAACGCTCGCTGGCGCCATTGCGCTCACTATTGGCATGGGTCTGCAAAATTTTCCGGAAGGCGCAGCCGTCTCTCTGCCCATGTTTCGCGATGGTCGCTCTCGTATGCGCTCGTTTATGGCCGGACAATTTTCGGGTCTGGTTGAATTGGCGGGCGGCGTTCTGGGCGCTATTGCGGTCATGCATATGACTACCATGTTGCCCTATGCATTGGCATTTGCAGCCGGCGCTATGATTTATGTAGTAGTGGAGGAACTCATACCCGAATCGCAGCGCGGCGAACACAACGATCTGGCTACCACCGGAACCATAGCCGGCTTCGCACTCATGATGTTTTTGGACGTGGCGCTTGGGTAGATTACTGGTTTTTCAAATACCCCTCAACGACTTTACTTGTGTGTTCAATTATCTGAAATGAGCCCACAGAGCCATGTCCCGGAATAATTATTTCCTGACTTCGCCATCAGGATACCCCGGTTTTATTTCTAAAGCTTTTGTGGAGATACATCCGATGAAAAATAGAAGCGTGTCAATGCATATTGTGAATTTTACCTGACCTGCAGCGCAGGTCAAACAATAATAGCCCGGCCTGAAAGGCCGGGTGAAAGATAAAACAAAAACGACCTCGGAGAGGTCGAATCAAGACGATGTTTTTGCAACAATAATTTCTATAAAAAGGGGTATTAGACCCTGTCAGGGTCTTGTTTTTGTGCTTTTTCACATCCGGCTGTCGCCGGCTGCTATTATTGTTCGACATCCTTCGGACGTCATTATTATTTCAGAAAGAAAAACAAATATCTTTTTTGTCGGGACACCCAAAAAGACATCCTGAATAATGTAATATTCTATATATCTGATTTTTATAAAATGGTCAAAATGAAAGTGTCGAAGTCAGGAGCACAATTCTTTTTGTGTGTTCAATTATTTCAAACGAGCCCACAGAGCCATGTCCCGGAATAATTATTTCTGCATTGGGATATTTTTTCTGTACTTTTTTCAATGTCTTTGGCCAGGCTTGTACATCAGCATCAGCAATATTTCCGATGGAAGTTGATTCAGCCGATTTAATCAGACAACCTCCAAAAAGAATTTTTTGTTCAGGAAAATAAACAACGATGTTGTCGAGACTGTGTCCTGCACCAGGATAGAAGCATTCGAGCGGAATTCCGCAAAATGACCATTGTATTGATTTCGAAAACGAAGCTTTCGGCACTTCAAGATTTCTTTTGATGCATTCAGCGCGTGTCATTTCATTGGCAATAGAAAACACGTTATGACGGTGCAGTTCTTCCAGCCCTCCAATACAGTCGTTGTGCCAGTGACCGGGAATAAACAGGGTGACTTCGGTGTGCATCGAATCGCGTAAAAAATCAAGCAACTCCGTTGTTTTTGCCTCATCCATCGGCGTGTCAATCATCAACGCGTTACCGTTTCTGATGACGAGCAAACCATTGGAAGAAACCATCCCAAAGCCTTCAACATAATCGGATGTGATATGCACAAAAAAAGAATCTTTCAGATGAATCAGCTGAATATTATTATTGATGACAACGGTGTCGGGCTGCTGGCTGGAAGCAACAACCGGAGCCAAAATCAAAAAGAGAAATAAGAAATTTCTATGCAAAAGTTTCATCAGCAAATGTACGTTTCACGCCTTTTTTATATTTCAAATCGTGATAGCCGAAAATCACAAAAAGTCCTTCCTGACTTTTATATTTAATGCCGTGCACTTTTCGAAATTGTTCTGCTTTTTTGCCGCGTTGAATAAATGGGTGAATGGCGCCCAGCATGCAGGTTCCAAGGCCCAGCGCTTCGCCCGCATGCATAGCATAGGTAGCGGCAACAATGGGATCGGCTGGATCGGAATAGGGCGAACCATAGAAATACATGGCCAGCGGTGCATCGTAGGTAATATAGTTGTTGCCTTTTTCCATTTCACCAATGTAATTATCAAACAAAGGACGCATGAAATTTCGAAACATTTCGTCAGTGGCTTTGCCCCAGAAGGGCCGCATCATAGCCAGAAACCAGCCCGACACGAGATATTTCATACTTTTCAGAAACTGTGCAAAATCCTTTGTGAAAGCTGTCACTTTTTCTCGTCCATGTAAAACAAGCACGTGCACATCGCTGGGTGGAAGCCCCATGGGAGCGGTGCGGGCGGCTGCCAGAATTTTTTCAATCACTTCGGACTCCACGGTTTTCTGATTGAATTTTCGCACACTGCGACGTCGTGAATACAACGACATAAGTTGTTCATACGTCGCATCTGATGCGGCAGACGAAAGATCAAACACATCACCGGGCGACATGGTTCTTCCAGTAATTGTGATGGCCCCTTCGGAGCAAATGGCCATGCAATGACCGCACGCAATGCAGTTGAATACTGATTTACCATATAATTCTGCAGCTTTTCCGTTTTCAATTTTCAGCATGTCGCTGCAACAGGCCTTTACACACAGCCCGCATCCGGTGCAGAGTTCCACGTTAATGCTGATCACAGCATCTTCTTTGGTTCGGGTAGTTGGAATAGACATTGAAAAAAATTTTGAAAAGTAAATGTACGATTTTTTCAATTCAAAAATTACCGACCCCATCCTTCCATAGTCCAATGCCCGCCGACATTCTATCCCCGCCGCTTTCATGCTATACCCTGCTGTCATCCTGAGTGTTTTTTCGAAGTGAAACAAAGAAAAAATGTATCGAAGGAGACAGCAGGGTAAACCCCAGCAAGAAATTGGTGACACGCAGCATTGCCGACATTCTATCGTCAGCAAGAAGAGGTTGACTGCAAAGCATTGCTGACATGGAATTTCGCCGGCATCAAACACTATCGTGTATTGATGGGTGGACAAGCTGTCGGCTGCGAAGCAGCTCCGCAAGGCGAAATGGAAGAGTTTGCTGAGAATTAAAACCTGAAACCAACCGACCAATCAAGAAGTCCGGCAAACTCCCAGTCAATATTATTTAGTTTTGTTAACCTGGGTTCTTTTCCACAAATCAGATGAATTCCAATACCAAATTTTTGTTGAATATACCATTTGTTAGAAAGATCGATTTGAAAACCCAATCCAACATTGTTTTCAATCCAATAGAACGGGCCAAAGTATTCAATAAGTTCCTGATAAAGAATTTTTCCATCTGGTGTGTCGGATACTATTGTTGAGTCAAAACCACATGGTACAAAAAATCTATTTCTTGTTGTTGAATATGATAGTTGTAAATCATAAAACGCAAATGGGTTTATGTGTTCTAATGAAGAGAAAATATTATGGTGCCAAAACAGATTCAAATTGACATGATGTATTGGTTTTGTTGCATATAGTCTTTTGTAATAAACCTGATTCTTATCATCCGGGTGTGCAAGCCGGTTTATGTTATAACCAAGGCCAAATCCGAGTTCATTCTTTTCCCAGGCCTTTGCACAGGCAAGAGTCAGGTTTGTGCCGGCACCGGTCGAATAGTAATTCAGACTTAGGTTTTGTGCACTCAATGTGGCAAAAGACAAGAAGACCAGCAAGAGAAAAAGCTTTGTTTTCATATAGTTGGTTTGATAAGGGAGTTTTAACACAATCTCTTAAATATTTTTACAAAGTTACTTTAATTAAGAATGGGCTCTCCAAATTCAGTCATTTGCCATCCAAACTCAACCTGCCATAGTCCACAGCACTGCCGACATTTTATCGTCAGCAAGAAGTGGTTGATTACAAAGCATTGCAGACATGGAATCGTCGGCTGGTGGACAAGCTGTATGCTTTGAAGGTTTTTGATGAGATCCCGGCTTCCACCGACAGAGCTTGTGGAAATGCGGGGACCGGGAACTAAGTTCGCAAATTGCTGATATGGAAACGTCGGATTAGAGAAAGTGGAAGTGTCAAATTACAATCGTAAAAACATTTTTACAACTGAACTTCCATCTTTAAACCTTGCTTTCAGGAGATATACGCCGGGGGTTAGTATTTCGGTTTCAATAAGGATATCTTTGTTTCCTGAACATTTTTCGTTCACAAGAATTCTACCCGATAAATCTAAAATAGAGTAAGAAATGATTTGTCCACGTGAAGAAATTCGCAAATATGAATTGGCCGGATTGGGAAAAATATCAAGATTATTTGCTTGAAATTCGGTGACATCATCTGGTGTATAGTTACCGCTACTATCCAGTTTCAGAAGAAACATATCTGTTCGTATTCCACCCAGATCAGTACGTGAACCAGTAATCAGACATCCCCCGTCGCTGGTGGCAGATGTGTAGTCAGGAAATGCGTTGTAATTGCTGTAAAATAATCTTCTCCAATTTTCAACACCTGTCTCGATGTTAATATTGAAAACAAGAATCCTGAATTCAAACAATTCTGATTTTTGCTTTAGTCCATCAGGCAGAATCATTGAGTAGCCGGATAAATAGGCATTTTTAGCATCAATAAATGAAAAACTGTTTCTGGGACATTGATTGTAGTAACCATCTTCACCTTCATGAAAAAGGATAACCGGATCAAACGAATTATTCCACAAACTTATGCCCATTTCTCTTATTGGAATGGTGCTGGAAAAATCCATATAATGTCCCATAGTCAGAAATACACTGTCATTTATGCCAAATGCGTTTCCTGTCTGAATAAAAGGGTAATTGTGGCTCTGATTATAAGCAAATTGGTCAAAAAGAATTCCTAAAGGGTTTAGCGAATCTGCCGAAAATCCGAAGAGAACATCGGAGTTAATGATATAATATGTGCTGTCTGATTTTTTGTAATAGAAATCAGTAGGTCCCGTTGGATAACCGGGTGTGGTCTGCTTGATAATTTGCCCGTTTAGTCCAACCCTCATGATATATGATTTATCAAACGCGCTGTCCAAGTCTTTACATGCAACATCCACGGTGCTGTCATTGATAAAATGCCAGTTCAGAAAGCGGTCATCAAGAGATGGATTGTTCACAATGACGACAGATTGAATTTGATATAATGTGTCCAGGGTCATGAAAAACAAATTCTGCTCATCGATTGTATTATCCCATGCGTTTCCTGTAACAAGTAGTTGACTGATGCCTGACCGGATCATTTTTTCAGGTTCAAGTGTATGCCCCGAATATTCAGGGAGCTTCACATATTTCTCAAGCAATCCTGAATTATCGTATTCTAAAATTTCACCGCCCACCGGAATCTGATTCACATATTGGCAACATAGCACCGTATATTTATTTGCCATCACCTCATCGGCGAAAACTCCGATATAAGCCGTGTCAGGTGCACCGAATCTGATTTTTTCAAATCCTTGTCCGTTCAATATTGTGAAAGGAAGCAGGAATAATACAAACAATAAGCTTTTCATAATTAATTTGTTCCTTGTCCAATTGGTACGTATGTTACTTCTTCGGCTGGGGGTATGAGTCCTTGGCAAATCTGAATGCTACTTAGTCAATAAAAAGAAAACTTAGTCATTGATTTCATTGCATAACAAGTCTTTCATTCTGGCAAATTTACATAAATGTTTGCAACTATATCGCCCCCGTAAAAATAACACATTTGATATTTTGTTGATTTCTTTCTAAACTTATTTACAGCCCAATTATAAACGGCACCGCCGACATTTTATCGTCAGCAAGAAGTGGTTGATTACAAAGCATTGCTGACATGGAATCGTCGGCTGGCGGACAAGCTGTATGCTTTGAAGGTTTTTGATGAGATCCCGGCTTCCACCGACAGAGCTTGTGGAAATGCGGGGACCGGGAACTAAGTTCGCAAATTGCTGACATGGAATCGTCGGCTATGTGATAGCATTTGGAGAACATAGAAGTTTGTCCGCAAATAGAATCTACACCCCAAGAAAACGTTCCGGATTTGTATTCGAGATTCTTTCAAAGAGTTCATCGCCAATGGCACTGCGAATGTGTTCAGCAAATTGCATGTCGGTTTCCTGCGAGGCCGGCATAAAAAAATCGGAACCGAACAACACTTTGTCCCGGATGGATGGATTCTGCAAAAACGTGTTCAACAACTGATAAAACGTGTTGCTGCAATCTGCAATGTTTTCATAGAGGGTATACGAAATATCAGTGTACAGATTCGGATATAACTGAATCATGTTGTTGATGATGTTCACCCAATTGTCCTGATCATAAGGATCACAAAGCATTTTTTTCCACATGCGGGCTGAACCGTAATGGGCAAAGCTAATGCGGGCATGCGGGTATCGCTGACAAACAATTTGGAAATTTTTTGGATGCGTGAAAATATCACACAAATCTTTTTTTGTTAGTCCGCGTGGGTTAACATCGAAATATGGATTCTTCAATAACTCAATGAGTTCTTTGCGCGTCCCTTTATAATGCGTGGGATTATGCGGGCTACAGTGCGTTACGATAGGCAGGTTGTGATCGGTGCAGTATTCGTAAACACAGTCCAGACGGGCATCGTGCGGAAATACACCCAGTGGCGGATAAATTTTTACGCCTTTAAAACCGAGTTGCTCGATGGCTTCACGAAGAATGGAAAAATATCCGTTGCGCCGCGGGTCGATATGTATAAATGGAAGAATGTGGGTTTGATCTACTTGAGACAACTCGGTCAGTTGCTGCATGTAGTCGCGCGGTACATCTCCGCAGCCCATATATTGCATGTCCATACTGAGAACAAAAAATTTCGCACCAGCCGGATAACTATTCCTGCAATCATTAAAAATTTCTGTTTGCGAATCTTTGCTGCCGATGATGTAGAATTGAAGGTAGCGCTCGGCTTCTTCAGCATCAATGCCGAATTTCGATTCCAGTTTTTGAATGTATTTCAGAAAATATTTCACGAGGTCTTCGGTCGATTCTTTCCGAAGAAATTTCATGATCAGTTTCGGATAATAATTTTCCGGGATGTCCTTCTCTGTGAATGTGTGAATATGGCAATTGTACATTCCTCAATGTATTGAATTCAAAATCATCTTTCTCTGAACACTTTGTCAAAACTCTTAATGAATGTTTCGGCATAACTTCGTGAAACCGGCACTTGTTGCTCTATTTCGGGCATTTCGAGTCTGTATCCGTGTGAATTCCCTAAAACTTTACTCACTTTTTTCAGATTGACTATATAGGATTTGTGACATCGGCTGAATTGTGGATGTCCTGACAACTGGCTTTCGAGCAGCTTCATGGTAGCCAGAATAAGCGTGACCTTTACATTATTGTTTTCTTTATAGCATACTTTAGCATAATTGCCGGCAGCTTCAATCATTATAAAGTCAGTTGCCGGTATTTTCAACACATCTTTGGATCGATCCGAATAAATTTCAATCAAGTCGCTGGAATCTGATACAGTTGCTGAATGTATGCGGTTGGATAAAAGTCCTGCCAGCTGAATATGCTTGCGCAATAATACTTTTTCAAGATAAATAATGATGAAAAAAAGCGGGATGATTGTTATTCCAGTGATAACCAGAATTATATTGAGATAATCCACCCATGAGTTGCTTCCAGCTCCTGACAGATATGAAAAGAGAATAACAACTGCATTTATGACAACAATAAACACCAGCGCGGTGGCAGTAAACCGTTTGTTGAAGCCGGGTTTGGCCGACCATTGCGTGGGCAGCATAAAAACACTGGCGGTGGTAAGGGCGGAAATTATAAATCCGATAAGTCCGTAATGAATCCACTGCATGGCTGTTGAGTAACCCGCAAGATTGATTGGATTCACAAACACAAGAATTGTTGAGTAATACAGCAGACTGATAAAAAATGCAAAAAAGTAATTCAATAATGGGAAATCAAGCGCAAATTCTTTCAACAAATATAGTCGGTATTGAAGGCGACGCATATTGTTGAGTGCCATTGTAAAAAGCACAATGATGGCCAGAAAAAAATAAAACAACATGTTGCGCTGACTGCGCGAATTAAGCGAAATGAGTTCCTGCTCTTTTTCCAGCAGCCCAATGTGATGATTCAGCTTGCCTGTTTCTACTTCCAGTTGCAGACTGGCAATTTTTCGCTCGGCGTCTGAGCCATAGATGTCATCAAGTACACGGTGAAATTCCTCTGTACTTTTAAGTGCTCCTTCAAAGTCTCCGGTTTTTTTCTGTAAACGAATCATCAATCTGAGATAAATTCCCAGATGGATATTCAGTTTGCTTTGATACAGTTCGCTTAAGGTGCCCCTGATTATTTTTATTCCTTCCGATGGGTTATCCTGACCAATAAATTCTGCCTGATAATAGACCGCTTCGAGATAATTCCGCCGGAGCTGGTTGCTTTTATTTAATTGTTTGGCACTGTCAGTCAAAGCAAGCGCCACCACTTTATTTCCGCTGTAGAACTCGCTGATGGCGCGCGAAAGAATTACATCGGAGACTCTCTCTTTTTTCCCGGCTATGTTGAAAAAAGATCCGGCGGTTTTGAACATTTCAACAGCTTCCCTGCTTTTGCCTTCAGCATCGAAAAGATCGCCACAGGCTTCATATTCCAGCGCTTTGATATATGGATCTGTGGATAGTTTACTAATGTCCGACAAAATATTCAGTGCGTTTTTGCTGATGTCAGTCCGGTCAATGCCGATGGCTGTAATGGCTATAGCGTTTAATACTTCGGCCACTCCGGTTATGTCTCCCGCCTGCCGGTACTGACTCAATGCGAGGAAATAAAAACCCAGAGACTCATCTTCGATAAAACGGGTGTAGCAGATATCGCCCAATAATTGATTGCATGCGGCTGAATAATACAGGCTTTTCGATTCTTCAAGCTTCAATGTCAGGTTTCGGGCTTCGAACACCAAAATCATGGCACTATCAATACTTCCGTTGCGCAGTTTTACTTTTGAGAAGTCGAGCAGGCAATTGATTGCTTTGCCGTATTCGTTGTTTTTGAGGGCATCGTTTTGTATTGAATCACATCGTTCTTTTGTCAGCGGGCTCTGAGACCCATGGTCATTTTTTTTGTTGATTACGGCTGAATCAGTCTGACTCAGGCATAAAAAGGCCTTTGTGATGAAAAGAAAAACAATGATGATTGACTTCATACACGATGATCTATCTGCAAATTTACAAATATAGAACGGTTTTTAAAAATTTTCTGTAATTGGTGGATTCAATTGATTTGTTTGTCTGTACTTGACTTGTGTAAAAAGAAAAACCCGGGAAATAATAAACCCGGGTTTGTTGATATAGGGGGGTGTTTTGGGGGGCTATTGTTTGAGAAAACGGTTCTGAACGGTTGCTCCGTCTTCGGCGGTCATTAATAAAGAATAAAGTCCACCGGCTAATTGTGACACATCAATCGAAATTTTACTAGTGCCTTCATTTGCATTCTGCACTAATTCAATGCTGCGGCCCAGTTCGTCTATGATGTTAATGGTTACCGTTTGCTGTTCTTTTGATTGAATTGTAATGATAATCTCATTTTCGACAGGATTAGGGAAAACACCTTCCACAGTCAATGAAGTGCAGGAAACAGACACTTCCTGTGAATAGGTGAAATGACCATCATAATCCGTTTGTTTCAGGCGATAATATAATGAACCTGAATTATCAACCTGATCGGTAAAACTATAATTGATGAGAGAATTGCTGTTCCCGGCACCGTTTACAATTCCAGCTGGTTGCCATTGAATCAGATCAGTTGATTTTTCAATGGTGAAGTAATCATTGTTTTCTTCCGTGGCAGTTTGCCAGGAAATAATGATGTTTTCATTGCTGCATTGTGCATTAAAATAGAACAGCTCAATGGGAAGGGTTACAACAATACCCTCCGAGGCACCGACGGTGTAATCACAATCGTCGCCGTCAAATCCATCCACAAGTAAATAGTATTGATTTCCTACGGTGAGCCCTGAAGCGGTGATTACTCCGTTTGTCTGGTAATAGGGATTCCAGCAGGTAGATACGAGATTGAAAGCAAGACAATCCGAAGTTTCATAAATGGCAGCCTGAATGCCATCACCGTTTGTACATCCGCTGACCATTACAATCAGCTCAACTGCGACAGAGTCTGCTACAAACGAAAGCCATGAATTGTTGTCGATACTGCCGACACAGAAAACCGATGCCAGATTTCCAGGCGAATCGGCCAGATAAGAACTGCTGGTATTGCCACAGTATCCATTCAGATTCGAAATAGGGGTTGCTGTCAGGCAATTGTCATTAGCGGCAGGATTGGATGCGCAGGGCGCGATTTCCATGCAGGAGATATTGGCACTCCATCCGGCTTTATTTGTAAACCCGTCTGATTTGAAAACGAAGGTCATGGAGGTGCCTGATGAAATGAGCGTCGGAGGCAGTGTCGCCGTCCCGTTGTAAATTCCGATGTAAGGCGATGCGGTAGTGGGGCCGTCATATATTTGCAAATAGTCCCAGGTTGTTTCGGTAGAAAAAGAAGTAAAATCAAAACGTAAGTGTGTTCCATCGGCCGAAGTGAATGTTTTTGTGAAATTCTCATTTAAACCATAGTCACCCGCTAGGCCGCCTGCATCGGTAAAAATTCCGCTGCAGGTGGTAATGGGCGTATTATTCATGGGGTAAATGGGTTGGATTGGTCTGTTTCCTGAAGGAGCTGTTACCAAGGGAACCTGTGTGCCACCAGCTCCGCTCATCACTATCTGCGTGCATTGTGCATCAACTACGTTATTGAGAACTGCACCCGATGGAATGTCGTACGTAAGCCAGAAATAGTTGTTTCCTGCCGAAAGGGTCTGAGTGGAGGTGAATGTGAAAACGCCGTTGGGTGAGGCAACTGCAGATCCGATTGGGGTGGTTGCTGCAAAAACACTGCTTCCGACTGTATACCAAAGCTTCGCATTTTGAATGTCGGTTGCAGGAGCTGTTGATCCGGTCGTATTAAAGGTAAAACCGGTTGCATTGAAAGGAGAAGCACTCCCAGTGGTCACAATCTGAATTCCGACAATTTCCTGCGTTGTTGATCCGGGCGAAACGGCACTGGTGTTAAGTTGGGTTGTTGTAGATGAAACAAAGGACATGGGGACTGCTACGACTACGCGGATGTTGTCAAGCCCAATATCAGTCATACCCCAGTCGGAGGTGGCTGTGAATTTGATTTTACAATTGTTCGATGTGGAGCTACCCAGATTGATGGAATATTGCGTCCAGCTTGCGCTTACTACAATCCCGGTAGCGGGAGTTGTAAGACTGCTTCCCCAGGTTGCGCCGCCATCGGTGGAAAGGTACACCTGAAGCTTATCTGTTCCACTGGTGTTGAGATACCAAAAGTCGAGGGTCTTTGATCCGGCAGGAGAAAAATCCAGCACCGGAGTAATCAGTTCCCCAGTGTTGCCACTCGAAGCATCATATGAGTGAAAACGCGCAGAATTCGCTGTAGTGGCTGCCCCCGCAGGAGTGTATGATCCGCTGCCGCTGGTCCAGCCTGTAGTGAAATCATTCCGATGCCATTCCCTGTTGCCAGTGAATGAATTTATCCATGACGCAGTGGGCAATGTAGTCCACGCAGCATCAAAATTTTCAGAATAGGGAAGGGGGAGCTGTGCAATCACTGTTGTAGTCTGAAAAGAAAACAGCAGCAAAATGGCTGCGCTGACTTTTCTGATAGCTCGTGAAATGATTTTTGTTTTCATGATATCACTTTTTCGGTTTTCCGGTCCTGAAAATCAATGAACAAAAATAGCGTGTAGCATTATCATTTACTCGAATACTTGACCAACATCCAGATTCATATTTTATGAGCCATAATTTTGAAAAAGCACCATCTGGCTGTTTGACTACAGAAGTGGTTTGTTATCCATAAATAGTTGGAAAAAGGGGTTAAATACCCCTTGGTGCTACGAGGTAAAGTGAAGTAAGACAATGTTATGCAGTTTTGCGGCAGGTTAACACCCAATAGGTCTGATGTGAAATTGAAAATCCATCGTCGGCACCTGCGGTTTTTCATAAAAGGGTTCATTGACCCGCTTGAAAACGATTATTTATTTGCCGCTACCATCAAACAACTATGCACCGGAAGAAGGCCAATGGTATCACCACTATGAAATTCTTCGAAAAACTCCGGAGTTACCCGAAGAATGCCATGTTCCTGCGAAAGGCGATCGACGAAACAGCCTTCAATCACGTTACCAATGCTGTCAGTATTCAATCGGACAAGCGCGCCAAATCCGGGTTTGCCGTCAGGCATCTGGCAGACTTCTTTTGAAAGATGAATCGAGCCGGCGTGAACAAGTGCTTCGTTGCGGTCGGGATATACGCTTAAGATATCGCATTCAAGTACAGTCGCAACCTGATTGATGTTGCATGTGCTGAGCGCTACCTGCATCATATCGTAATAGACAAAGTTACCGGGCCGAAGTTCCGAAATGTTTTTCAGCATTTCAGGAGTATAGTGCGGCAACGAGGGTGTGTCGCCGATGCTGAGCGGGCAGGGGATACCGGTTTGCGATTCCAGAAATTCTTGCAGCACGCGTAGTCGGGTTATGGACGTCAGATTTATTTTTTTGATTTCTTCGGTTGATTTTGCATTATAGGTATTGCCAAAGTGGCTCAGAATGCCCGAAAACAAATGCTTGTTGTTTTTCTGAATCATCTGAAAAGCTTTCAGAAATTCTATTGTGTTTTCGGCAGGCCAGCCGGCACGTCCATAACCCACATCGGCTTTCAAATAAAAAGAAACAGGATTTTGTATTGCAGACAAAGCATTAGAAAGAATTTCAACATTGTCAACCAGCAAATGCAGTTTTATTTTGGCAGCAAGAGCGTCGTATTGCACAATGAGATTAGGGTTGAGCGGCATGGCAATGAGAATATCATTCCATCCTGCGGCAGCAAAATACTCCGCCATTTGTAAAGATGAAACGGTGATTTTTTCAATTCCAGCATTGCGGAACCACAACCCTGCACCAACACTCTGATGCGTTTTGAAGTGCGGGCGAAATTGAATATCTGAAAATCGCACATCGTCGAAAACGGTCTTCAGATTGGCTTTCGCGCGATTGCAGTCGATGAATATTTTTGGATGGGCTGACATGATTGACATTGGTTTTGTAAACATTCACATGATGGAAAATTACTGAAAAGCCACTCCCTGACTTATGGTTGGGCGTAGTCTATAATAAATAATTGGTTGGGTTTAGTAAACCCAGCAGAAAATTTTAAAAAAGACTACGCCCAACCATATACAACCTCAAAACCTATTTCACAATCTTCATCTCCTCAATCAGATAACCGGCGCCGGCGTATTTGTCAATCACCCACAAACAGTAGCGAATGTCGAGTGATACATTGCGGCATTTGCCCGGATCGAACATCAGGTCGCTCATGGTGCCTTCCCACACGCGGTCGAAATTGATTCCGATCAGCTCGCCATTTGCATTCAATACAGGACTTCCGCTGTTTCCGCCGGTTGTGTGATTCGTTGCGATGAAGCCTGTGTGCAGTGTCCCGTCGGCATCGGCATAAATGCCATAGTCTTTTGCCTGCACCAGTTCTTTCAGTCGCGGGCTGACATAATAATCTTCAATGTCGGGACTTTCTTTTTCAAGAATGCCATCAACCGTAGTGTAAAACTTATAGTTCACGCCATCCGCGGCCTGAAATCCTTTTACTTTTCCATACGCTACGCGCAAGGTGCTGTTGGCATCGGGATACATTCGCTCCGATGTTTTCATATCTTTTTTTATACCAACATAAATCCGGTACATGCTGTCAATTTGAGCTCTGTATAAGCTTTGCCCGGGATCGATTTTGTCAAAATAGCTGTTGAAAAATCCAGACGAAAGTTGGTATATCGGATCTTTCAGAATGATTTTTTTTATTTTTTTCGGACTCATGCTCAGAAATTGCAGTGTTTTTTCTTTGCTAACAAAATAGCTGCGGCTGTAAGCCTCATTCATGGCGGCTGTCCAGTCACCTTTCCATTTCTTTTCCATTTCCAGATATGTGTCGGGCAAAAATTCCGCTCCCATATTTTTCAATATGGGCATGAGTAAAACAGCAATTTCGCGATCAATATCAATGTTGTATCCGTTGTAATATCCATCCGTTGCTTTCAGAAGTTTTTCTTTGGCACCTGCCAGCAGTTCCGACTTCGGATCCTTGATGCATTCATTGATGTAAGCAGTAAAGCTGTACGCATATTTTATTGCTTCGATGCTGTACGCGCCTTCAAAAAAGTACGTGTATGCAAGCGAGTATGGGCGCAGTTTTTCATAAGCGGTACGCATGTTCTCGAGCAGATTCCCATATTTAGAAAACGCATCTTTGTCGTGGCGCAACGTTTCCATGAAATCATCTTCTTGCGCTCTTTTGCGTTCGATACCATCCCACTGGCGAATGCCCTTGCTTTCACCAATCATTTTTTTCCAGTAATTGCCAACGCCTGCGTGCTTGTTGGCATATTGAATGCGAATGGCCGGGTCGGTCTTCATGAATTTTTCCATCACATCCATACGAGTGCGGCGCATGCTGATGGCCACCGGATTTTCTTCCTCCGTAATAATTTTTACACCGTCGGAAATAGTGAAATGTTCAGTGGTTCCGGGATATCCAAACACAAAAGTGAAATCATCTTCTTTCACTCCTTTCAACGAAATGGGCAGCACGTGATTTGGTTTGTATGGAATATTATTTTTCGAATACACAGCCGGTTTATTTTCTTTATCGGCATAAATTCTGAACATGGAAAAGTCGCCGGTATGACGGGGCCACATCCAGTTGTCGGTGTCACCGCCGAATTTCCCGATGCTTGAAGGCGGCGCGCCTACCAGACGAACGTCGGTAAACACTTCATAAACCATCAGATAAAATTCGTTTCCGTAATAAAACGATTTCACCTGTGCCTGATAATGTGTGCCGGAAACCGCATCCTGTGCTATTTTATCGCTGATTGCCTTAATGGCTGTTTCGCGTTGCGCTTCGGTCATTCCTTCTTCGAGTTTCTCCTGCACTTTTGCAGTAACGTCTTCCATTCGAACCAGAATGGTTGCTGTCAGGCCAGGGCAGCTGAGTTCCTGCTCTTTGCTCATGGCCCAGAATCCGTCGGTCAGATAATCCTGTTCTACTGTACTATGACTCTGAATCTGGCCGTAGCCGCAATGGTGATTGGTGAGCATCAGTCCTTCATCACTCACAAGCTCTGCCGTGCAGCCACGTCCAAACAGTACGATGGCGTCTTTCATGCTACCGTGATTGATGGAGTAAATGTCTTCGGCCGTGAGTTTTAATCCCATCGACTGCATCTCTTTTTCATTGAGCGATTGCAGCAATAGCGGAAGCCACATGCCTTCGTCCGCCAGGGTGCGCAACGAAATGCTTATAAACAAAACAAACGATAACAACAGCACCTTGATTCTCATATTCAGGTATTTTAATGCTGCTAAAATATGTATTTTTTCTGTCATGAACTGCTCTAATCTGCAAACGGGCATAGAATGCCGATTTTCCGACATTCTTTCATCCGGTTTGAATTTTTTTTCATATAAAAGACAGATTTGTAATATTTGTTTTATATTTGTTCAAATATTAGCTATATGAAATTCTTATTATCTGTTTCAATTCTTCTTGTATTCTTCATTAGTGCAAACGCACAGGATTATTCATTATCGCAGCCATATTCAAATCCGTTCTGGATGTGTCCGGCATTGACCGGAAATTCTGAATCGCCCCGTATTTCATCTTTTTTTCGTGATCAGTGGCCGGGGACAGGTTCTAATTATATTACCGCCATGACCGGGTTTGACCTGCCGGTCGAAAAAATTCATGGCGGTCTGGGCGCATTCGCAATTTATGACAGAGCTGGTGAAGGAGCCCTGTCCGAATGGAGTTTAAACGGTGTGTATTCTTACATTGGTAAAATCAATGAGGATTTCAAAGTGCGCAGTGCCGTCCAGCTGTCATTAGGCAATAAACATCTCAATGTGGATAAGTTGACTTTTCCCGACCAGATAAATCCCCAATATGGATTTGTATTAAACACCTCCGAATTTTCGGGTGAAAATCTGAACAGCACTTATTTCGATCTGGGTCTTTCAGTTGCAGGCGACCTGAAGAAATTCAGTTTTGGTCTCTCCGGTTTTCATCTCACCAGCCCCGATGTGGGATTTATTGCGGAAAGTCATTTGGACAGGAAATATGCGGCTTTTCTTGGTTATGACCTCTGGATGATGAAAGGTGAAGAACCCACCGGATTTTGTTTTTCGCCGCTTGTGTTTGTAAACAACGAATATGGCGGTACGAATTTCCTGGCGGGCAGTAACTTTTCGTGGAACACCATTTATATAGGCTCCTATTATCGTTTTTCCGACACAAATGCAGATGCTGTCATTTTGAGTGGCGGTGCGCGTCTTGGAAAATTTCAGTTCGGATATAGTTACGATTACACGGTTTCAAAACTCACCAATGCCAGTGGTGGCAGTCATGAGTTGTTTCTGAATTATTTCTTCTGCAAACAAAAAGTAAAGAGTCGTGCTTAAAAATTTTCTTTTTCTATTTCTTGCAATTGCCTGGGCTGATGCAACTGCACAGGATCTGGAAACGACCCAGCTGCTCTCAAATCCATTTTTGATGTGTCCGGCACAGGTTGGTAATGCTGAAAATCCAAGGGCATCATTGTTATATCGCAACAATTGGGCAAACAGCTTTATTGCTGGATTTGATGCTCCTGTTGAAAAATTGCATGGGGGAATCGGACTGGTTGCTGTTTACGATAATCATGGGCATAATTACTCGGATCAAAGTGTCAGGGGCGTTTATTCTTTTCATTCAGATATAAATGATGATTTAAAAATAAAAAGTGCTGTTTATCTTGGTTTGGCCAACAAACACTTTGGAGTCTACACTCCTACGGATACACTTTATCATCCACTACTTCAGGAGGTTACAAATAAAACCTATTTTGATCAGGGCTTATCGTTTGCTCTGGATTACAAAAAACTATCCCTCGGATTTTCTTGTTTTCATCTGCTCAAACCAGATGTAGGTTTGTTTACAGCGTACAGAATGGATCGTCGGTTTTCCTTTTATCTTGGATATGATTTATGGATGATGAAAGGGGAGAAACATGAGGGAATCGGGATAACACCGTTGCTGTATCTGACAATGGAAAGTAATACTGTACGAGGTACCCTCGGTTTTGACTTTGTATATAACAATGTTTTTGCCGGCGCTTATTATCGCATGAGCAGCTCTGATATATACACGCTGATCTATCATGCCGGTTTGCGTGTTGGCCGCTTCCAGTTTGGTTATGCCTATGATAAAACATCCTCAAACTTATTGTCTGTTTCTGCCGAGGGACACGAATTGTTTCTGAATTATTTTTTTGAGAAAAAATGATGTTTTGTAATCCGGTATTAAAGATAAAATTCGCACCTGAATTTATTTCGTCTAAACACCATTCTTTAAAGTCTGTCTAAAAATAATCTCGGATGCAAAAACAACATTCCACCGTCCGAAAGCACCGTAGGAGCTGAAGGACATGGAACCGTTGTTTTTGCTGTTGTTACGACGGTTCCATGTTCCGGCATCATTATCAATTTTCAACATAGATGTTTGCCGGAACGGTGGAATGTCGTAACAATGAACTGTTTTTAGACAGTGTCTTAAAGGCTGAAGCAGTTCAGTTGCGGTACAAAAACATGAAAATTCAGAATAGATTTATTGCAGAAGCAGACCTAAATATTGAATATCAGTGGTTCCTTTTTGAAATACTCTTAAAATAAAGTCGGATTAAAATTTCCGTTTAATCAACACTTTTAATTTTTAATTCCTATATTTACGCTATAATTCCAAATTATGCGCTCGATTTTTATTCTTCTGATGTTCGCTTCCTTCGTAACAAATGCGCAGCTGAGCGACAATTTCTCCGATGGCAACTTTACTTCAAATCCTGTCTGGAGCGGTGATGCAGCCAATTATATTATCTCAACGTCAACTGCGATTCCAACGGCTATGCACCCTGGTTTGCAGTCCACCAATACGGTGCCGGATACTACTTATCTGTCAACTCCATTCAATGTTACGCTTACCGATAGCATGGAGTGGATTTTCTGGGCTAAAATGAGTTTTAACCCCAGCAGCAGTAATTTCGGCAGGGTGTATCTTGTGTCGGATTCGGATGTGCTTACTGCCAATCTGTCTGGCTATTATGTTGCAATGTCAAACGGAGGAGTTGACCGCCTTCACCTGGTGCGGCAGGATGGCAATACACATGCTGTTCTCATTACAGGAACGGTGGCCAATCTGAATAAAACCACCAACGAAATGCGCATCAAAGTCAAACGCGACAATGCTGGAAACTGGACGTTGATGAGTGACACCCTCGGTGGTGATAATTTTGCCGTTGAGGGAACGGCTAATGATGTGACATATTCTGGCTCATCGTATTTCGGAATTTATTCTCAATATACCGTTTCAAACGTTACGAAATTCTATTACGATGACTTCTATGCCGGGCCGGTACAGGTTGATACAGTGCCGCCTTCAGTATTGAAAGTGGAATTTGTCGGACCAACAAATCTTGATGTTTATTTTGATGAATTTGTGAGTTCCGCATCTGCTTCAATGACCTCGCATTATTCAATCGATATCGGTATCGGCAGTCCGCTGGTGGCAACGCCCGACGGTACCGATGCCACGCTGGTTCATTTGATTCTTGGGAGTCCAATCATTGATGGCATCATGTATAACCTCACGGTTTCTGATGTTGAAGATCTCAGTGGAAATCCAATGGCAGCGCAGATCATTCCTTTTGCGCACTATGAGCCGCTTGCATTCGATGTTGTGATTAATGAAATAATGGCAGACCCTTCTCCGGTTGTGATGCTGCCCGAATACGAATATGTTGAATTGTACAACACAACTGCACTTCCAATCAATCTGAAAAATTACATCCTGCGTATCGGTACTACGGATAAAATAATTGGCGATGTTTCTGTCGACCCGCACGGATACCTGATTCTGTGCGACGATGCAGCTCAGACACTTTTTGAAGGTTATGGGAATACACATGTGTTTACCTCGTTTTCTGTCTCCAATACTGGAGTGAATGTATCTTTGCTTAGTCCGACATATTCCGTATTGTCGTTTGCTGAGTTCACCGAAGACTGGTACAATAACTCGTTCAAGGCTGATGGCGGGTGGTCAGTGGAACAAATCGATCCGCTAAATCCATGTCTCGGAAAGTATAACTGGACAGCTTCGAATGACAACAAAGGCGGTACTCCTGGCGCACTCAACAGTGTAAATGCTCTGAACAGCGACGTGGTAAATCCTGAACTCCTGCGTGCATCGCTCGAAAACGACAGCACAGTGCGCATCTGGTTCAGCGAGCCAATGGATAGCTCCACAGTTCTGAATCCGGCAAACTACACCATCAGCAACGGATTGTCTGTTTTTGGCGTTCCTGTTGGCTTGGCACCGCAGTATCAGTCGGTCGTTCTGTATCTCGATCAACCGGTGCAGTACGGAACTATATACACCGTTTCTCTTACGGATACACTAACCGATTGTGTTGGAAATCCGCTTCCAGTAAGCAGCAGCGTGCGATTTGCCATTGCAGATTCACTTGAAGTTGGCGATATTGTTATCAATGAAGTGTTGTATGATCCTGTGACTGGTGTTGATGATTATGTTGAAATCATGAACAGAACCAACAAAATAATTGATCTCCGTTTTGTGACACTCGCCACGCTGAATGATTCGCTGCAGCTCGATGATCAGGCCTATGTAGCTCCATACGGTTATATTTTGTTCCCGGGCGAATATGTTGCTTTTACCGAAATGGTGGATGAAGTAATTAATTATTATGATCCGATTGCGCCCAATCAGGTTCTTAATATGTTGGATATGCCTGCGTATTCAAACGAGAGCGGAATTGTGGTGCTGGCAACAGCGGCCGGTGTAACACTCGATATACTCGAATACAACGTCGATATGCAGGATCCCATTCTTGAATCAGTCGATGGTGTTTCGTTGGAGCGAATTGATTTCGATCGTCCGGCCTCCGATTCTACCAACTGGCACAGCGCTGCATCAACAGTTAATTACGGAACACCGGGATATAAAAACAGCCAGTATTCGAAATACGAGGGTGGAAGCAATATCACCGTGTCACCTGAATCTTTCTCACCCGACAACGATGGCTACAATGATGTACTGAATATCGCATGGCAATTCGAGCATACGGGCATCGTCTGTAATATGAAAATTTTCGACAGCAACGGACGCTTCATCAAAAACATTATGGAAAATGCACCCATTGGTCCTGAAGGCGTGATTTCGTGGGATGGAAAAACCGAAAATGGAGAAACGGCACCGATCGGAATCTATGTCATTTTTGCTGATATTTTTGCTTCGGATGGATACACCGATAAAATTAAAACGGTTTTTGTACTTGCTGGAAAATTTTAAGCGATGATCATTGAAAATGTTGTTGTATCTGACGAACTGAAAGACGTTTTTTTTCGCTGTCCGCTCGAAATATGCCATGGTGATTGCTGTGTCGAAGGCGATGCCGGAGCTCCGCTCACTGAAGAAGAAATCAGCTTCATTGAAGATATAACTGAAACCATTCTTCCGTCGATGGATGACGCTGGTAAGAAAGTCATGAACGACATCGGTTCATTCGATTATGATATGTCCGGAAAGATGGTAACGCCGCTCAAACCTAACGAAGAATGCATTTATCTGATCTGGGAAAACGGGCATACCGTCTGCGTTTTCGAGAAGCTTTTCAATGAAGGGAAAATTGATTTTCAGAAACCAATCTCCTGTCATTTATATCCAATTCGCGTGATCGAGGATGGTGCATTCGATAAACTTTTATTGCATCGCTGGCGTATTTGCGAAGATGCATTTATCGTTGGAAAGAAAGAACGAGTGCGGCTTCTGGAATTTGTGAAAGTCCCCTTGATTCGTAAATATGGTGTTCAGTGGTACAATCGTCTCATGATTAAATGCGGCTTCGACCCGCATAAAACTGAACAGAAATGAAAATTCCGTTTCTGAAAACCGGCGACACCATTGCGATTGTCGCACCATCGCGAAAAGTACAACCTGCAGATTACGAACCATTCGAGCAATATTTGATTGAAAACGGTTTTAAAGTGGTGCGTGCGTCAAACCTGACTCTGGCCGATAATCAATTCGCCGGAAGTGATGCAGAGCGGATTTCAGCGCTGAACGACTTATTTGCAAATCCAGAAGTAAAAGCAATCATAGCGGTTCGCGGAGGATATGGTGCCGCCCGGATTGTTGATCAGCTCAACTGGAACGCGTTGTTGCAACATCCGAAATGGCTGTGTGGTTTCAGCGATTTCACGGTGCTTCTCAATCATCAGTATGCCTGTAACGCCCTTCCAGCGCTACATTCCGATATGGCAGTGCATTTTGGTCAAAACGAATACGCGGACAATTTTTCATCATTGCTCGGAGCACTTACGGGAAAGCCAATATCTATGCGCATTTCGACACATCCGTTCAACAGAGTCGGAAATGCACAAGGCATTCTTGTCGGAGGAAATCTGAGTGTGTTGTATTCAATGCTTGGTTCCGCCTCGTTTCCGGATGTGCATGAAAAAATATTATTTCTCGAAGACCTGGATGAATATCTCTATCACATCGACCGCATGATCCTTGCATTAAAACGTGCAGGCGTTTTTAATCATCTGGCCGGCGTTGTCATCGGCACCATGAGCGAGATGCACGACAATGAAATTCCTTTTGGAAAAAATGCCGAAGAAATCATCCGCGATCAGTTGAGTGAATTTTCTTTTCCGCTGATGTTTGGTTTCCCGGCTGGACATACTGAAATGAACCGGCCGTTTTTCACCGGCGCTGAAACTACCATTGATGTCAGCCAATCAGTGTCCGTTTTTTGTCAGAAATAATTCGAATAATTTCTGCATATTTTACGACAACTCCAGATTTCACCCTGATCCCAGCTCCTGTTACTCTGAGCTCCGCCGCTGTCATCCTGAGTGTTTCCTGACTTGTCCATTTTAGTGCGACAGTTTCAGAGCCTGTAAATATTCAGTGATTTTCTGGTTATACTGCGTACGGATTTTTATTTCTTTGTGAGTGATTTTGTTTTGCATTCGTGCATCTGTTATGCTTTTGCATTCGGTAATAAACTTCCTGATTGAGTCTCCTGTTGCCAGTTCAATATGCTTTGA
>Ga0209319_1000956_pt1 | contig 27996 bp, 36 predicted proteins | sample RifGroE2_FD_184000 | JGI IMG/M metagenome (GOLD analysis project Ga0209319, IMG submission 184000) | Groundwater microbial communities from Rifle, Colorado - Groundwater E2 (SPAdes) (version 2) | ecosystem: Environmental > Aquatic > Deep subsurface > Groundwater | place: Rifle, Colorado, United...
AAACGGGATACGATAGAGTTGGTTTATACAGAACCAAAAGCGCCCAAACAAAAAAAGAAAAAAGGCGAGGTTCCTGAAGTGCAAACCATCAATTTGAGCAACAACATCAATTCTTCAGCACACGATTTATATCAACGGATTCAGATAGAAGCTCCTGAGCCGCTAACTTCGTTTGATCTCGGTAAAATCAGGCTGTATTCGATGCTCGATACGGTTAAAACATCAATTCCGATTGTTGTCGAAAAGGATACCAATTCCATCCGGAGATACTTTATTGAGTACAACTGGGAACCAAACGCCAATTATCTTTTTCAGATTGATTCGGCAGCAGCCCGCAATATATACGGCCATCCGAGTAACAAAACCGAACAGAAATTCCGGACTCAAAAGGAAGATTATTATGGCAAAATTTACCTGACTTTATCAGGTCTGTCAGGCGCTGCTATTGTGCAGCTTTTGGCTAACGACAAGGATGAACGGGTGTTGCAGAAAATTTTGGTTTTGGGAGATGGAAAAATTGAATTTCCATACCTGAAACCCGAAAAGTATATTATCAGGTTAATTCTCGATTCAAACAAAAACGGAAAGTGGGATACCGGTTTTCTGGCAGGAAACCTTCAACCCGAAAGCGTGGTTTATTACCCTAAAATTATTAAAGTCCGTTCTAACTTTGAATACAAGGAAAGCTGGAAAATTGACTATCATCCGAATTTTAAAAAGGAATTGATTGACGAAGAAGCTGAAAAAGAAAAAGCCCGTAAAAAAGAGCAGGATAAGAAAGCTGCCGCAAAATCAACTGATTAAGTTTCTGTTTTTGCTGGCTGGATTTTTATCCATCTTTTTGCCTGTCCGAGTATCGGGTCAAACTGTTGATTACCCGTTTAAAAGTGGTGAATATGCCCTTTATGGCGCCTATTACAACTGGCATTTTATCTGGATTCAAAGTGGCGAAGTAACGTTTTCAGCCGATACACTTCAGTATAAACAACAGAAAGCCTGGCATTTAAAAGCGGTTGGAAAAACATTCAAAGCTTACGATTTGCTCTATACTGTTCGCGATACATTCGAAACCTTCAGTAATTACAGGACTTTTCAGCCATACTTCTCACGAAGAGCGGTCAACCATGCCAAAGATCATTCGGTTCATCAGTATGGTTTCGATTATACTTCAGGAAAAATATCGGTTAGGATAAAAGATGGAAAGAAACCGGTATTTCAGGCTAGTTTGCCTGTTCAGGACCATACTTTTGATTTGCTGGCAACGGCTTATAATTTTCGAAAATATGATTTCAACAAACTCTTTATTGGTCAAAAAGTACCCTACCGGATGTTGATTGATCGGCAGGTTGACGACCTGTATTTCCGTTATCTGGGGAAAGAGTATGTAAAAACCAGGAACGGAAAGGAATACCGGTGTCATAAAGTTTCAGTATATTTACTGCAGGGAGATTTTTTTCCTGAAGGTGAAAAAATGAAAGTTTGGTTTACTGACGATCAGAATCATTTGCCCGTTCAGGTTGAAACTGAAATTTTAGTTGGAACAGTGAAAGCTCTTTTACTTGAAACAAAATCGTTAAAATATCCACTTACATCACAAATAAAATAGCTATGACAAGCAGACGAAGATTAAAAAAGGAGATTGATTATGTAGTATCAGATTTGATTCTGGACTGTTTTACCTACGCCAATTTGTACCAAAAACCGAATGATGCCGAGGCCATGGAAATTGTTCAAGGTACTCTAATCCTTCGTAACGAATTGCGTGATCTGGCCAATCATCCGGATAAGCGGAATGAGTCGGAAAGTGTTAAAAGTCATTACGACAACATCGCTAAAACCCTGATTGGCGGAGTTGATGAAGGATATGAAAAATTAGGAAAGCTGGTTAATCCTGACAACTGATAACGGATACACGGTTTCGGGTTCCATATTTTTGTTATTTCCTGAATGGATTGTACACCCCTGACTACCTTTTGCATCAAGTGGTCAGGGGTGTAATTTATATAAAGGTTACGTTTCGTATGTGTGTCCATTTTGTTTTTTACTCAGGACCGGAAAATGGTCGAATTAAAATTTGTAAGACTTGGCCTTAAAATTGTTATTTTTGCGTTCTATTATTATATTCCAAAAAATCTGTTAGGATGGACGAATTCGGCGTAAAGAAAAAAAGGTTGTCGTTGGGCGCGACGGACAAGGAGAGAAGGAACAATCTGATCATTATTATTTTGTCGGTGTTACTCATCATCATTGTTTCTGTTTTCATTTCACAGCACAACGAAAATAAAAAGATTTTGGAGGCATTGAACCTGGAAAAGAAATCAATTCAAACTGAATTGTCTTCGATGATGATCAACTATGATTCAATTCATACCAATAACGTTGCGCTTCAGTCTGAATTAACCGGAGCGCAAACCAAAGTAAAAGATTTACTTGACGAAGTGGAGCAGGTTAAGAAGGTAAGTTACAGTCAGATCGCCCAATATCGCCTGGAGGTTTCAACCATGCGCAACATCATGAAAAATTACATCATTCAGGTTGATTCGCTTAACCGCCGGAATGAAATCCTAATGGCCGAAAATGTTCAGGTTAAAGAAGAAATTGCCCAGTCAGAGTCGAAGAACCAGGTACTGGAAAAAGAAAAGGAACATCTTCAGGAAAAAGTAAAAATGGCAGCACAACTCGAAGCCAATGAATTGGTTGCAGTTGGAATTAATGCACGAGGCAAAGAAGCCGAAAGCGCCCGCCGCGCCGAACAAATTAAAGTAAGTTTTGTATTGAGCAAAAACGTTACCGCTCCCCGCGGAAATAAAGTTATCTATGTTCGCATACAAAAACCCAATCAGGTATTATTTCAACAATCGCCTGACGACGTGTTTCAGTTTGAGGACTTGAAAATTCCATATTCAGCCAAACGCGAAGTAACCTACGAAGGAAACGAATTGGCAGTAAATATTTTCTGGGATAATCAGGGCGCCGAATTCATGGAAGGAGAATATACCGTTGATGTTTTTGCTGATGGAAACAACATTGGAACCACCCAGTTTATGATGAAACGGTAAAAGACAAGGAAAAAGGAATGAGGAAAAAAGGAAACCTTGCGCGTTCTCCTTTTCCTCTTTCCTTTTTTCATTTTCCTCTTATTTGTAAGTCAGCAACTTACTCAAATATTTCCCAATAATATCGAATTCGAGATTGACAATAGTCCCCACTTCAAATGTATGAAAATTGGTTTCGTTGTAGGTGTATGGAATAATGGCAACCTGGAACGAATTGTCTTTGGAATTCACCACCGTCAGGCTCACACCATTTACAGTAACCGAACCTTTTTCAACCGTCATATATCCTTTTTGTGCCATTTCCTTGTCGAACGGATATTCGAAGGTGAAATACCAGCTTCCGTCGGCTTCTTCAACCTTAGTGCAGGTAGCGGTCTGATCCACATGTCCCTGAACAATGTGTCCGTCTAAACGGCCATTCATCATCATGCTGCGTTCCAAATTGACTTTATTTCCGGGAATCAGCTTGCCCAGATTGGTCTTCAGCAAAGTTTCCTTGATGGCCGTAACAGTATAGGTTTTGGCTTCGCGGTCAATTTTTACTACAGTTAAACAAACTCCGTTGTGCGAAAGGCTTTGGTCTATTTTCAATTCATCGACAAATGAGCAGGTCAACGTAAAATGATAATTTTCCTGATCTTTTTCAATGGCAATCACTTTGCCGGCTTCTTCTACTATTCCTGAAAACATGTTCGATTGATTTAAATTTTGTCGCGAAGTTATAAGTTTTAGGTGGAGTGACAAATGAAGCATCGAAGCGTTTTATATCTTAGCTGAAAATATTCCGGACATGACAACTGTAAAAACGACTTATCTGGGCGATTTACGCACAGAAAACATTCACCTTCAATCGGGTAACAAAATTATCACCGATGCGCCCTGTGACAACCGGGGTAAGGGAGAGGCATTCTCTCCAACCGATTTGCTGGCCACTTCACTTGGCAATTGCATCATGACCATTATGGGCATCAAAGCGATGGACAATGGAATTGACCTGGCAGGTACCGAAATCGAAATTACCAAAATCATGGCCGATGCCCCTCGCCGGGTAGCCGAAGTGGTTCTGGAATTTAACTTCCCGAAGAAAGGATACTCGGATGAAGAAAAACGGCTGATTGAAAGTGTTGCCGGCACCAGCCCCGTACCATTGAGTCTTCATCCGAATTTGAAACAGACGATCAAATTCAATTGGTAAAAAAATAAAGAAAAGCTATCGGACAGGTTTTTGAATAACTATTGAATGTTATCTGACGTCAACCTCTGGTAGAATAATTGATCATCCATTTGATCCCAAATTGATCGGCAAACGATCCATAATAATCGCCCCAGAACATATCGGCCATTGGCATTTCAATCACTCCTCCCTGCGAGAGTTTTGCAAACAAATCATCTGCCTGGGCACGTGAATCGGTTTGAATGGAAATATACACGTTATTCCCTTTATTTACGGTGAATCCCATTGATTCGGAGGCATCCGAGCCCATCAACAAATGGCCTCCAAGTATGGGAAGTGCAACATGCAGAACCAGGTTCTTGTCTTCTTCCGGAAGCGGAGGCATGCCTTCCATGGGAGGTATTTCACCAAACCGGTTGATTTTACCCTCTAAAAAGTCGCCACCGAAAACCGATTTATAGAAATTAAAGGCTTCCTCTGTGTTTCGGGGAAAATTGAGATATGTGCTAATCTTTGCCATTGTTTTAATTTTTAATGGATTAATAATATATTTCCTACAATCATTTTACAGTTTATCGTTTTTTTATCATTCCTTTTTGTCAAGGAAACTTTCAATCATTGGAACAGCAACGAAATCGCTTTCTTTATAATCGGGGTTTAGTGTTGTTATCTCTCCAATGTATTCTCCGTGCCCACCGGGAATTATTGCCAATTCTGAGTTGGCGATCAGTCGATGCATTTCAATGGCGTGTTCGGGTGTAATAACGTCTTTATCGCCTATTATGATTAAAGTTGGCGCTTTAATTGATTTTATTTTCTCGTCAGGTATATCTTTAAAATCAACCATTCTTTTTGCGTCTTTGTCGTGCATAATTTTCAACCCACTTGTATCTGATGCAACTTTTTGATAACCTTCTTTTAATTGTTCCGGCATATTTTCAAGACGCGCCTGTTTCATAAAATCCCAAAACTGGGGAGGAACTCCATTATGCTTACAGAGCGCGGAAGCTGCAACTATTTTATCAACTAATTCAGGATGGCGAATGGCGATTTGCAAAGCTGTCGTACCGCCATTACTAAAGCCAAAAAAGTCAGCCTTGGAAATGTTGAGATTTTTTAAAAGTGTTGCAACATCATCGGCATCCTGCTCAAATGAAAGTCCGTTGTCTCTGTCACTGGTCCGACCGTGGGCTTGCAATTCAACTGCAATAAGTTTTCTATGTTTGGCAAGCATAGGGATTACTCTTCCAAATGTTGTCTGAACAGTAGAACCACCACCATGAATTAATATAAGAGGTTTTCCTTCTCCATATATTTCGTAATACATTTTCAGTCCATTCACGTCAGAATAACCACTTTTGAAAGCCAAGTTGTCGATTTTTGTATTCGCCATATTAGTATTTGCTTTGTTTTCTAAACATGCAGCCAAAATCAAAATTGATAAAGCAAAAAATGTTATTGTCTGTTTCATTTCAAGTTTTTTTACTTCGGTGTATCGAAAAAAACAATCCTGGCGATTGCGTGATTAACGCTGGTTATTACCTGAAATCCTTTAAGAAACTGTTTAAATTTCACATTTTTTGATTTTTCGGTTCACCCCAAACCCTGAAGGGAGCCCGAAAAATCAAAAATCACCCTTCAGGGACGGGGTAAATTTTTGATTTTTTTGTACAATTTCACATTTTAAACAGTTTCTAAGTTGTTTTCGTCAGTTACTTTTATCCGTTTTATTTTGAAAATCCACCATCCATTCAATACCGAATTTGTCTCGAAACATCCCAAAATAGGAACCCCAGGGACTATCGCCAATAGGCACTTCAATAGTTCCGCCTGCTGAAAGTCCGCTAAATAACTTGTCGGCTTCTTCACGACTTTCTGCACTAATAGCTATTTTAGATCTGTTTTCATTTTCATTTACCTGACCCATGCTTTCCGGAACATCATTGCCCATTAAACTATTTTTACCGACAGGCAACGCAATGTGCATTATTTTATTGGCATCAATTTCTGCTACAGGAAATTCAGCGCTAGATATATCTTTGAGACGCACAATCGTTGCGAACTCTCCGCCAAATACTGATTTGTAAAAATTGAATGCTTCTTCGGCATTTCCGTTGAAGTTAATGTGTGGATTGATAAGTGCCATAGCTTTTATTTTTAAGTTGTTTTTCTTTTCTCTGAAATCTTATATGCGAAATGTCTGGGGCAGGGTGTCGCATTACAATGCCGCACAACAACCTGCTATTTGCTGTCTTCATTCTTCATACCTTTCAAAAGCGCATAAATTGCCATGGCATGCCCACGTCCCAGGTTAAACTCTTCCTTTAGCCAATCAACAATTTCTCCTGCTTTTGTTTCAGGTTTCAATTGTCCGCCCAGACTAAATCCTTTATCTTCTGCCATTTTCCTGAAATCTTCAGGACCTTTGCCGGTCTTTGATTTGATTGTATTTAAATAAGCTTGGAATGACATATCAATTTGCTTCAATGTTGGTTCTGCTCAGAAAAATCAAAAAACCCTAAATCCCCTAAAAGGGACTTTGAAAAGTTTATTGATTTTCAAAGAGTTCCCCTTTAGGGGCTAGGGGTAAAGAAGTTGAAAATCAATAAACTTAGGTTTTTCAGAACTGTCTCAATGTTAGTTATTTCAATTAATTGGTTGTTTGAAACATCGCACTCATCCGTTTTTGCATTTCCGCGAATGAAACATCCTCGATGTGCGTCATGATTGACCACTGGTGACCAAAAGGATCGGTAATGCCGCCAGTCCGATCACCGTAAAATTGGTCTTTTACCACCATTTCCCCGGTAACTTTTGCTCCGGCCTGAATCGCTTTGGCAAACACAGCATCAACGTCTTCCACATATAAACAAAGGCTTACCGGAGTTCCACCGATTGTTTGCGGACTTCGGTTTCCCCACTGTTCATTCTCTTCTGCGATCATAATTTTTGAATCGCCTATTTCCAACTCAGCATGTCCAATGCTTCCGTCTGGCATCGTGAGTCGCCCTGTTTCTTTTGCGCCAAAAGAGTTTTTGTAAAACTCGATGGCGGCGATGGCGCCTTTCACTGAAATGTAGGCCGTTAATGAATGCCATCCTTCCGGGATTGCTTTTACTTTTGTTTTCATGGATATATTATTTTAGATTGTTGAGTAATGAAGGCAAATAACTCCCGAAGCAAATGTTTTGCTCATCAGGAGCTTCAGTTTGATTTCGTGTGAAAGATCTTTGAACAAAGAATTGCCTTGCCCAAGCAAGATGGGGTTGACGAATAGCCAGTACTCATCGATTAAATTATCATTCATTAACGAGCGGGTAAGGGTCGGACTACCAAATAGGACGACTTCTTTTCCTTTCTCATTTTTCAATGTCCTTATTTCATCCTTTAAATTCTCACTGAAAAGCTTTGCGTTCTTTATTTCGGAACTTTTCAATGTTTTTGAAACAACAATTTTTTGAACACTGTTGTACCAGGCCGAATGTTCAATGTCGTGTTTCGTTGCATTGGGCTGATCGGCTGCCGTAGGCCAGTAGTCTTCCATTATTTTGTAAGTTCCCCGTCCATAAAGGGCGGTGTCTGATTTCAGGGTTTGCTGTCCGGCAATATCGAACATTTCCTCATCTGCAATAATCCAATCCATTTGATCTTTCGAGTTGGTGGTAAAACCATCCAACGAAATGTGCATAAATGAAACTAATTTTCTCATATTCAGATTTTTATTTGTTTTAAATCAGAACTTCGGCCTGATAGCCGTTTTGATGGAGTATCTCAATAATGATTTGGTTTGAAACACCTTCAGCCTCAACCCTCAAAATTTTATCACAGTCTTCCAAATCGAAATTGATCTGACTATTTGGAATTTGGTTAGTGATTTGATCAATAAGCATTTCTGAATGCTCGGGCTGCTCAACATTTGTTTTAAAAACCTCTACCATTTTGGATTCTTTAAAGCATTATATACATCAATCTTTTCGAATTATCAGATGGGCTTTCCTCAATTTATATAAATTTCCATTTTTCTTTGGCGGTCTTTCGTCAAGGATTTCCTAAAACATCCGTTACCGATTTACTACTGAGTTGCTCGGCCAGCCCGATGAGAAGTCCTTCGGGGCCGCGGATGTAGCAGAGCCGATACATGTCCTCGTACTGAACCACCTCGCCCACGAGCTGCGCGCCATGCTTGAGGAGCCGGGCGAGTGTCTCGTCGATGTCGTCCACAGCGAACATGACGCGTAGGTAGCCGAGGGAGTTCACAGGGGCGTTCCGGTGATCGGCGACTACAGGCGGGGCGAGAAATCGCGAGATCTCAAGCCGGCTGTGTCCATCGGGGGTGACCATCATGGCGATCTCGACGCTCTGGTCCCCCAGTCCGGTGACGCGCCCGGCCCATTCTCCTTCTACCATGGTTCGCCCTTCGAGCTTCAGGCCAAGCTCGGCGAAAAAAGAGATGGCCTCATCGAGGGATTCTACCACGATGCCAACATTGTGCATTTGTAGTAATTTATTTTTTGCCATAGCTTAATCTCTTATGAATTAAAAGTTGCCTGTAACATTTTAATGTCAAGTTTTTTCATTTGAAGCATGACCTGCATCACATTTCCTGATTTAGCCGGGTGGCTCAACAATTCGCCTAAAACATTCGGTACAATTTGCCACGAAACGCCAAATTTATCCTGAAGCCAGCCACATTGCTGAGCGCCCTCGAAACCACCATCGGTAAGTTTTTCCCAGTAAAAATCAATTTCATCCTGAGTTTCACAATTCACCACCATCGAGATGGCCGGATTAAAGTTCATGCCCATATTTTCATGGCTGTCCATGGCGATGAATTCCTGTCCGTTAAGGGTGAACTTGCAGTGAACGACCGCGCCTTCGGGACCTACTTCTTTTCCGTATCGCTCCAACTGAATAATTTTGGAATCGTTGAATACCGAGGTGTAGAAATTGATTGCTTCTTCGGCTTTTTTGTGCTGATCGCCGGTGAACATAAAACAGGGTACAATCTTTTGTTCGCGTTCTGGCAAAATTAATTGCCAGGAAACGCCAAATTTATCCTGAATCCATCCGTATTTTTCGGCGAATGGATAGCTGTCGAGTTCCATCATTACCGTTCCACTTTCCGATAATCTTCCCCAAAGCCGGTCGATTTCCTGAATAGTTTCACAGTTCACAAAAAAGGAGATGGTTGGATTGATTTGAAAAATTGGACCTCCGTTTATGGCCACAAAATCCTGCCCTTCAATTTGGAAGCTCATAGTCATTACGGAATTTTTGGGCATTCCGGAAGCTTTTGCCCCTTCTTCACCGTAGCGGGTGGTCGATTTAATTTTCGATTTATTAAAAACAGTGAGGTAGAAATTTACAGCTTCCTCGGCCTGATTGTTGAACCATAAAAATGGGGTAATCTTTTGAATTTGAATTCCCTTCTTTATTTTGCCTGGTTCAGATTTACTTTTTGTTTCCATGGTTTCTGTTGTTTAAATAATTAAAACATTTTTCTTATTGGTAAAGTTCGAACATTGTGATGATAAGAGAGATAACAAAAAAGGTCAAATTTCGGGGTATTTAAGACAAAAAAGTCTTAAATTAGCAAAAAAGAGTAGAAATGACAAATTTAGGATTGATAGTGCCCTATGATTATAAGCTATTGAGCATAGCGGCTATTCTTGATGTCTTTGAAACAGTAAACCGGATTTACAGGGAAGAAAATCAGGAAAAACCATTTGTGATCCACCTACTTCGTACACCCGATCAAATTGAGAAAGAGGGTTCGTTTTTATACGGTTATCCGGTAATCTCAATAAAATCAGAACTGAAAGCTGATGTGGTTTTGATTCCTTCGTTTTCAACGGATAACATGAGGGAAACCCTATCGAAGAATCAAATGTACATTCCGTGGGTACAAAGTCAATATCGGGGAGGGGCTGTAATTGCCAGTTTTTGTACCGGAACGTTTTTGTTTGGCGCGTCGGGTTTGCTTAACGGGAAACTGGCAACCACACACATTGATGCCTGTGCCCGGTTTTTGGCGGCTTTCCCTGCTGTTAATTTAAAACCTGACTATGTGGTTACGGAGGACGGTCGTTTTTATACCAGTGGCGGATCAACTTCAACCTTTCACCTTTTGTTGCGATTGGTTCAAAAATACTGCGGGAATGAAATGGTCATCCGGATAGCCAAGATTTTTGCCATTGATTTGGACCGGTATAGCCAGAGCTATTTTGGAACTTTTATGCCCAGTCGTAATCACAAAGATGATCTGGTAAAAAAAGTACAGGAGAATATTGAAACCCGGTTTCAGGAGATTGAATCCCTGGAGGATATTATGAAAGACATTCCTTCGAGCAGGAGAAATTTTGCCCGGAGATTTAAGCTGGCAACCGGAATTCCACCCATCGAATATTTGCAAAATGTGCGCATCGAGTCGGCCAAAAAACAATTGGAACAAACCAATCAGAACATTAATGAAATTATTGACCTGACCGGTTATTCCGACCCAAAATCATTCCGGAAGGTCTTTAATAAGTTGGTGGGCATGACTCCCATGGAATACCGGGAAAAATTCAATGTAAGATAAATGCGTCCACTGAAATGTCTCAATCACGAATAAATTTCGTGCTGATTTGAAAACCCGGTTCAGTTTCCTGACCGGGTTTTTTATCGAGTGTTTTTTGGATAATCTATTATCAAAATATTTGCGGATACATGATTGCCAAAGCAATTGCCAGAACAATAAAAATCCCTATGCCAATAAAAAAAAGTACAACTCCGATTTTGTATCGTTTATTTGTTTTTACCAGTTCGGTAACCGAATTGATTTTATTAATCTTATTTACTAGTTTTTGCAGGGCCATCTGATCTTTTACAATGTAATCATAGGCGCCATATTTCATGCTATTGATGGCAATATCGATACTGTCCTGACCAGACAGGAAAATAAATTCAACGCTTGGGTTGCTTTTTTTCGCTTTAATAAGCACTTCAATACCGGTCATCCCTTCCAATAAATAATCCTGAATAACGATGTCCGGATTTTTATCCATATTTTTTAAAGCTTCTTCACCCGAAAAAAATGATTCAACTTTAGTAAATTTATTCGTTTTCAGATAACTGACAACCAACTTGTTGTACATCTGATTATCTTCAACGACAAATATCAGAGGATTTTTTATGTCTGGCATACTGTAAATATATTTATTTATCGCAATCGTTTTCTTAAAAAAAGCCTAATCATGCGGCGTTAAACACATAAACTCCTAAGGGATTTTCAGAGTAACCAAATTTAGAAAAAAAACTTATAATATCAAGAGTTACTTTTTTCAAACGATTGATTTTTATTTTTGTTATGAAAACGTGCTATTTTTTACAACTTTGAACGATAAAAATCGGGTCATTTATTTGCAAATCATAAGCAAGAAATAAATTCAGGGAAATGGTTTTATCTATCGACATTGGCAATTCCAACATTGTTTTCGGAATATCTGATCAGGATAATTGGATAAAAATTTGGCGAATACAAACCGATTGGTCAAAAACAGCTGACGAATATGAAGTAATTTTCAGAACCTTGTTTGCCAGTTCAGAAATAAACAAATCTGAAATCACCAAAACGATACTTAGCAGTGTAGTTCCCGGTCTGATCAGGCCTTTTAATGAAATGCTATTGCATATGTTTGGCCACTCGCCGGTTTTGATCGAACCATCTATCTATCGAAAGTTGCCGGTTGAAGTATTAAATCCGTTTGAAATAGGTACCGATATTGTTGCTGATGCCACTGCCGCATTTGTAAGGTATGGCGGGCCTTGTATGGTGATTGATTTTGGAACTGCACTTACCTTTACCACAATTAATAAAGAAGGCAAGATACTTGGAGTTGCCATTGCGCCTGGATTACTTACAGCACTAAAATCTCTTAAAGGTAATACGGCTCAGTTGCCGGATGTACAATTGGTTGAACCTCCTTCAGTATTAGGGCGAAATACGATTCACGCCATTCAGTCAGGGGTGGTTTTTGGTTTTGCCGGATTGGTTGATTCAATCGTAAACCGCACCGAAACTGAACTTGGTGAAAGGTTAACCGTTATTGCTACCGGAGGCTTATCGTTCATTTTGAAAAACGTGTCTTCAAAAATTCAGATCATCGACGAAAACCTGACGCTCGATGGGTTGAATTACATCGCCAATCTATTTTAAATAATAGGAAATAGGAATAAGAAAAAAGAAAACTTAGGCGATCTCCTAAATATATTAAATCTGTTGTACTGCCTTTCCTCATTTCTATTTCCTAATGTATTATCTATTATTTTTTGGAGGCTTTATGTCCACCAAATCCCAGACTTCCGACACCAATTAAAAAACCAAAAGAATACCAGCCACCATTATTATTGACGGCCCATACAGCAACATCATCGAGAAACAGGCTACAGACAAAGGAAAACGGAGCAATAAATCCATGCCATAAACCACCAAAAAAGCCATATGTGTGGCCTGTTTTACATGCTTCAACATTTTGGACGTCGGCACACGATGAAAATATAAGTAGTGCAAAAATCGCAAAAAGGGTTAGGAAGATCAATTTTTTCTTTTTCATTGTGTTTAAGGTATTGGATTGAATTTCATAAGTTTTACTGAGCTGTGGGCACAAGCATATAGAGTTTAAAGCTACAAATTCAATTTAATTTCTCTTTCTCTTTTGGTAATTTTATGTGTGAGGCAAGCTCATATTAAATCTTCATATAGGAAATTATTGCTTTTGGGAAAAATAGCGTTTTTATTATTCAAGTATTCAATATTAATATTGAATACTTGAATAACTTTCATATATTCGCCAAATCATTTTAATACAATTTAAAAATGAACGGTCGCGAATTTAAAGATGCCATGTATGATGGCCTGGCTAAAATGCTCAAAGCCATCTCAAATCCATCCCGTTTAGAAATCATCGAAATGCTCTCGCAAGGCGAAAAAAGCGTGGAAGGCATTGTGCAGACCACCAACCTGACTTTTGCCAATGCATCGCAGCACCTTCAGGTACTGAAAAACAACAACATTGTAAAAGCACGAAAGGAAAAACAATACGTGTATTACTCGTTGATCAACGATGATTTCTTGTCGGTGTATCAGCATATAATCCGCTATGGCTCACAGGAAATAGCTGAACTGGAAAAGATCATGAACCGCCAGAGACAGGATAACAATTCGCAGCAAGCGGTTAACCTTGCAGAACTGGAGCAGATGATCGAAGCTGAAAATGTGCTACTCCTGGATGTCCGCCCTTCAGTTGAATACGAATTTGGGCACATCACCGGGGCTATTTCAATTCCTATGAACGAACTGATGGACAACCTGAAAAACATAGCCAAAGACAAAGAGATTATTGCCTATTGCCGTGGCCCGTTTTGCGTTCTGGCTGATGAAGCCGTAAAACTTCTGAAGGAACAGGGATACCATGTCAGCAGGCTCGATGAAGGCTATCCGGAGTGGAAAATGAAACAATTGGAAAGCAATCAAACAAATTAAGCATATGAAACTTTCATGACAAAGCAATTTTGACACACAGGAGGATGATTATTGGTGCAGAATCGGAACTTTGTCGATAAAAAGAGCAATGGAAAATCAAAAGGAACACATATCATTTGAACAGGTTATTGAGCGCGGATGTGGTATTGACATCCATAAGAGCATACTTGTAGCCACAATCAGAGGAATAGGTATAAGTGAAGAAACGCGCACTTTTGATGGTTTCACCCAGTCAATAGAATCGTTACGAGATTGGTTAAAAGAAAATGGGATCACCCATGTTGCCATGGAAAGCACAGGCGTTTATTGGAAGCCGGTGTATAATATATTAGAATCCGATTTCGAGATTCTGCTAGTAAATGCCCGACACATAAAGAATGTACCGGGTCACAAGACCGACAAAAAAGACAGCAAATGGATTACAAAACTGTTGTTAAGTGGCTTGCTAAAAGGCAGTTTTATTCCGCCAAAGCATATCCGCGAACTTCGTGATTTGACACGTTATAAGCGAAAAGTAATCGAACAAATATCCTCGGAGAAGAACAGGATTCACAAACTGCTTGAAGATGCGAATATTAAACTGTCGAGTGTTGTGAGTAACCTAAGCGGAGCGACTGCCACTAAGATCATAGATGCCATGATAGAAGGAGAAGAAGACATAGACAAGCTTCTAAAACTTCGGCATGGGAAGATGCAATCTACCGTAGAAGACTTAGCCGCATCCTTAAACGGAAATTTGACCAATCATCACCGCTTCATGTTGCAAACGGTAAAAGAATCGATCAAAAGCAAAGAACAGATCATTGTCAAATTGGATGCACAAATAGATAATCAGCTAAAAGAAAACGAATTGGTTCTTGATGCCGAGTTGCTTGCCACCATTCCCGGAGTTGGAAAAGAAGGTGCGGCATACATATTAGCAGAAATAGGGAACAATATGGATCAGTTTCCCGATGAGCAGCATCTGGCATCTTGGGCAGGTATGTCTCCTGGAAGCAATGAATCCGCGGGTAAAAAAAAAGTGCCAGGATCACCCATGGGGATATATTCCTGAAAGTGTTATTGGTTCAATGTGGATGGGCAGCAACAAGAACGAAAGGAACATATTTGAGAAGTAAATACGATAGTCTGGTAGGACGAAGAGGTAAAAAAAGAGCACTCGTAGCAATAGGACACAAGATCCTGGTGGCCACCTATTTCATCCTAAAAGACAAAGTAGCTTACAAAGAACTTGGTGCTGAATATTTACAGGAACTGAAAAAAGAGAAACAAATATCAAAACATTTAAAACTCCTAAAAGAACTGGGAGTTGAAGTTGAAATAAAAAAAGTTGCATAAAGGTCGATTTTTACTGGAGGTTGAAATATCCGAGTAAAACTTGGAAACCCCGTATATGAAACTGACATCAAACGCTAAGCACACAGGACTATTGCTACAGAGCATGAAGATGAAAATTTAACTTTCTTGGCGTTTTACAACTTTATTTAAACAATTGAATATGAATAAAAAACAAATTATAAACAGATGAAAACAGTTATAATTCTTGGAGGTGGGATTGGCGGAATCGTAACCGCCAATGAACTTCGCAATCGCTTAGGCGTGGAGCACAAAATTATCCTGATCGAAAAGAATAAGGAACACACGTTTGCCCCTTCGTATTTATGGCTGATGAACGGCAACCGCAGCAAAGGGCAAATAAGCGTGCCGTTCAAATCGCTCATGAAAAAGAATATTGAAGTTGTAAATGCCATTGTCAGTGAAATTGCTCCGGATGAAAAGAAAATAAAGGCGGGTGAAAAAGAATATCGTTATGATTTTCTTGTCATAGCGCTTGGCGCTGATTTGGCCCCTGAAAAAATTCAGGGTTGGGACGAAAGTATTCACACCTACTACACTTTGGAAGGCGCAGCAAAATTGTATGAAACGCTGACCAAATTTTCAAGCGGAAAGATTGCTCTTGTAATTGCATCGATGCCCTACAAATGCCCCGGCGCGCCACACGAAGGTGCAATGCTTATTGAAGATTTTTTTAAGGCAAAAGGACTTCGGGAGAAAGTTGAAATCAGCCTTTTTACTCCTGAACCACAACCACTGCCTGTTGCAGGACCTGAACTTGGGAACGCAGTTAAAAGTATGCTCGAAAAGAAAGGGATTCGTTTCCATCCATCTATGCAGTTTAATTCGGTTGACACCAAATCAAAACAGCTATTTTTCAACGGGAAAGATACGTATGAATATGATCTGCTCATTGTTATTCCACCTCACCAGGCTCCCAAGGTAATTCGCACATCAGATTTGGCGAATGCAAATGGCTGGGTCGATGTGAACCCTGCCACACTTCAAACAAAATATGAAAATGTTTTTGCAATCGGTGATATTGCCTCCATACCTTTGCCCGGCCGATGGATCCCGGACAAGCCAATGATGCTGCCCAAAGCCGGGGTCTTTGCCCATTTGCAGGCCGAGGTTGTGGCAAAAAATATTGTGAAGGAAATTCAAGGGGAAAAAGCCGATGAAAAATTTTGTGCCGATGGGTATTGTATGCTCGAAGCCGGAGAAGATTTGGCCGGATTTGCTTATGGCGATTTCTTTGGTGAACCGCATCCGCAGGTTCAGTTAAAACAAATTGGACGAAAATGGCACATCGGAAAAGTGCTTTTCGAAAAGTGGTGGTTAAGTCCGGTCGGATTGAAAAAAGAATTCTATAAAAATCTGCTTCAAACAGGTGGAAAGTTAATCGGCATTCCAGTAAAACTTTAATATGAAAAAACCAATTTACCTCGACTATAATGCAACAACCCCCATCGACCCGGAAGTTGCCACAGAAATGATCCCGTATATTGAATCGTTTTACGGAAATCCTTCCAGTTCCTACTCTGTCGGACGAAGCAATAAAGAAGCCATTGAAAAAGCGAGGGCCCAGGTAGCCGGATTGATCAACTGCCAGCCGGAAGAAATCTATTTTACGAGCTGTGCCACCGAATCGAACAACCTGGCCATTAAAGGAATTGCTTGGGCAAACAGCAAAAAAGAGCGGCACATTATTACTTCGGAAATCGAACACCCCGCGGTAACTGAGGTTTGCAAGTACCTGAGTTCGCATGGGTTCGAAATTACTTATATTCCGGTTGATGAGTATGGAAGGGTTGATCCAAAAGATGTTGAAAATGCCATTCGACCAGATACGATCCTGATTACCATCATGCACGCCAACAACGAGGTTGGAACGATTCAGCCCATTCAGGAAATTGGAGCAATTGCCCGGCAAAACAATATTGTTTTTCATACCGACGCATCTCAGTCAGTCGGAAAAATTGAAACGGATGTCGATAAAATGGGTGTTGACCTGCTGACCATAGCCGGGCATAAATTGTATGCACCCAAAGGGATCGGCGCGCTGTATATCCGGAACGGAACACGGGTCGAAAACCTGATGCACGGTGGCGGACAGGAAAAAGGTAAACGTCCGGGAACTGAGAACGTCATTCACACGGTCGGACTTGGGAAAGCCTGCGAAGTGGCGATGCGCGATTTCAAAGAGAACCAGCAAAATATGAAGGCTTCGCGCGACAGGCTTCTCAACGGTTTGGTTTCACAACTTGGCAATCAGGTTCATGTAAACGTCAATCTTGAAAATTGCCTACCCAATACTTTGAGCGTGGCTTTCGAAAAAGTCAGCGCGCACTCGTTGGCTTCTTTCATCAGCGGCGAAGTTTTAATTTCAACCGGTTCGGCCTGCCATTCAGGAGAAACAACCATTTCTTCGGTTCTTCAGGCAATGAACATCGACTTCAGGACTGCCGCTGCAACAGTGCGGATTTCAACCGGGAAACATACGATAAAGGAAGAAATTGATTTTGCCGTCGAAGTACTTGTCAATGCTGTTAAAAAACTCTCAATCTAAATTAAATCAACTATTTATGAAGAAACATTTTATTGTGCTGTTGCTTCTGGCATGTCTTTTTACATCTGCAACTTTTGCCCAAACCCCTGATCCTGATTCAGGTTCCCAAACATCCATCGGAATGATCATTTATTCAAACGACGCTGAAACGATATGGAATGCCTTGCGTCTGGCCAATTACTCGAAAAATCAGGGTGATTCGGTGAGTATTTTTTTACTTGGCAAAGGTGTCGAACTGGATAGCATGGTAAAAACAAATACTGATCTGAAAGAGCAAGCTGATAAATTTTTGGACAACGGTGGCAGCATTTTGGGTTGTGGAACTTGCTTACGAAGCCGGAATAATAAAGAACCTCAGGTCTGCACATTTTCTTCTTTAGCTGATCTGTATGCACTGGTCCGGAAAAACAAAATCGTATTAACATTTTAAAAGCATAGCAATGAAAATCGGAATTATCCTTGAAACCAAAGAGTTTGAAAAAGCCTGGAATGCTTTCAGGTTTGCTGTTACAGCAAAGAAAACAGGACATGAAGTAAAAGTATTTTTGATGGGCGAAGCCGTTGAATGCGAAGGCTTAACCCACGAAAAATACAATGTTGACGAACAATTGAAGAAATTCGTTGAAATTGGTGGTGAAATTTTAGCTTGTGGCACTTGTTTAAAATCGCGTCATCTGGACAGCACCGATGCCTGCCCGATTTCAACTATGGTTGATTGCGTGGAGTTGGTGGTTTGGGCGGATAAAATGGTAACCTTTTAACAACAACAAATCATGCAAATCGAAGAAATGATAAGAATGGTGATGCACCAAACAGAAAGCAGCCTGACTGCGGAACAAGTTGCCGGGCGTGTTGAAGCTGCTTGTAATAAATATAGTCTGGCCTTGCTCCAAACCTATATTTATCACGAGATCGTTGAATCAAAAGGCTTTCCCATTCAACGAAAGGTATTTGTTTACAACATTTGTCAGGCAAAAACTGCATCGATGATGCTTACCACAAACCCTGAATTCTCAACATTTATGCCCTGTACTTTAGCTGTTTATGAAGCTGGTGACAAAACAGTTCTGTCAACCATGAATATGGGTATGATGCTGGAGGCTGTTAAATCGAATGACGAATTGTATAATCAGGCCTCAAACCTGTTCAAAACATTCACGCAAATGATGGATGAACTGGCAACCGGGAAATAAGGTGAATGATCAGGCGGTACTTGATCCAAATAGTTGTAATGCCCTCTGTATAACAAAATAAAGGCTGAACAGAATGAACTGTCCAGCCTTTATTATTTCCGATTGAATTATGGAACGATTAAAACCGATATGCCAAGGTTAAAAATCCCATGTGGGCACTGTAGCCTGGAGCAAGGTAATTGCCCATTGTAATTAAGCGGTTACCCTGACGGTTATCCCGCGAGGTATCGCGTAGAAAATAATCGCTGCCAACTTGCTCAACCCAGGGGCCTTCTGCTCCTTGTACCCAATCCTTAATTGAATATTGATCGTAGCTATACTGTAATCCAACAATCAGATTTTTCAACACATTATATTCTAAAGAAATATTGAAAATGTATTGATTGTACTTTCTCTCTTCAGGGTCATTAAAACCAAACTGGAATGTTTCCCATGGCTGACCAATAAATGCAGCATCGGAACCATAACCGCTGTAATCCATTTCAACGCTGGCTAAGGAAACACTAAAATCAGACTCCATACGCAATTTGCCGGGAATAATTTCATGATTCAGGCCCATACCGAAAGAACTTGTAACCTCATCAGTAATCGTATTGAAAATGCGATTGGGATCTGACCATGGCCCTAACTGATTTGCAGGTTGAATGGCAGCACTGGTGGGCTCATTACGTGCTGTCTCATTGAAATAAATCCCGCGATGGTCGTAATTGGCAAATTCCCGGTCGGCAAACAGTGACAGTGTCCATTTTTCATTTGGCATAAATTGAATATTTACCGTCAAATTCTGCCTTTTGTCATCGAGCAGTCCTAATTGCTGACCAGGTGTCTGAACGCTGGCATCACTTGGTTTGGGAAGCGGTACATTCGTGTTTGCCATTGGCGCAACAGGCTGAACGTTTGAGTTGTAATCGGTATTGTTAAAGCGATAGGATGCGCTCAAGTCCAGTTTATCAAAGGCAATGTAAGTGGCAGCAAACTTAAATTCATTACGTTTCCGGTCAGATACATCATATTTCCGAAGATCAGGATGGTTTGCAAACAGGAATTGGGGATTATCATGATCTGTCTTCGCACGCTCGAAATCATACCAATAACTTTGGCTGGTAACACTGGAGTTGTAGTCCTCCCCATTTCGGTCACCATACAGAAAGCTGGTTGTTAAAGAAAGCCGGTTGGTTGGCCTTGAACGTAGTGATGCTTCCAAAATACTCTCATCTGTATCGGCTTCACGGAAATCCCGGGCGATATTTTCTTTTGCAATTTTCACTCCAATATTGGTGTGCCAGAAAGGCAGATATTGTTTTAAGTCAATCCCATATTTCTGTTTCCCGTACGAATAGGCAAGATTATACCGCTCGTTTAAGAGGCTCACAGTACCATTGGTATTGGCCGCATCCTGGGTCACATACCTCCACTGGTCGGTAGGCGTATTGTTATCGAGCTTATAATAACGCATGTAGGCCCGTACATTAAGCCTCCTGACGGGATTTATGGTATATTCCATATCGAACCTGACGGTGCGCATATCTGCTTCAGCCCGGAGGCGGGGGAGTTTACTTACATCGTTCCAGTTCTTACCATCCCCAACACCTGCTAACAAATCACCGCCAAGAGTACTGTAACTATAAGGCAATAATTCCTGATTTTGTTTCATGCTTCCCAAAGCAACAGTAGCATTAAAACGACTGTCGAACGGTAAATCAATGCCTGCAGAAAACGTAATGTTGTTTGAAAAATTGTCAGGAGCAAGTGCACGTTGCCCAAAGTTCGAAACATTTCGTGGCGTTCCAGCTACCGTAGCAATATAATCTTTACCAGCATCCGGAGCAAAAAAGAGATTTTGCCAGCGTGATGATGCTATCTTGTTGGTGAAATTAGAAAAGAGGTAATCCAACTTAAGCTGGTAGAATTTCCTGTTAAAATTAACATTCGCGTGAATCTCGCTGACATTGTATTTTACAGGGTCGGGTATTTGAACGTTGAGCGTACGGGGCGGCCTGTCTCCAATGGTTCCATTCGTATAACGGGTACCATTTTTTTGCTCATTCATAAAATTTACGCCAATTTTTAATCCCTTGAAATCCGGTAAACTTAAAGCTACAGATGTCCGGTCGCGCTGGGTTCCAAGTTTAACCGGCAATACCAATGGCGAACTCATGTAATTGGCCAGAATGTTATCGTTTATTGCCATTTGACTGGTGGTAGGTACAAGTGAAGGTGTACCGGTGGCATCATTTCCGTCCTTTGTTATGCCTGAAAGTGCCGATAATGTGTAAAGACCGTTACCACCATCGAGATAGGGTGTCATCGCCTTATTACTGATCTGATGCGGCGTACCGGAGTAATTGACCACCAAATTCCAGCGGCTTTTTACATTGCCAATACGAAACAGTGCTTCCTGATCTTTTCGAAGCACTTTATTGGCTTCGACATCTATAAACAAACCGTTTTTCTGATTAAAAAGGTTGAAATTTAAGTTGTCCAAATAGAACCCATCCCGCAGATCACGATATTCGTTGAACTTACTTGAATTGTTATCTATATTGATCAAACTGACGCCAGGAGTAATCCCAACATTGACCTTGGTTGAATCTTGCGCTAAAGCATTAATAGTAAATGCACAAAAAAGTAAAGCTGATGCTAAGTATATTGATTTTTTCATTTTTTGCTCCTCCTTCATTACCTGGTTAATTTTGGACCTGATGGGTGATTGGACCCGTGTACGCTTATATGACAATTAACGCAGCCATTACCGTTTGGTGTACTTACCCTGTTATAACGGTATTCATTCACATGCCCGCCATACTGGTGGCAACTTATACACAAGGTAGCGCTTTGTGTAACGAGCAAACTTTTATTATTGGTGCCATGAGGATCGTGACAAGTCATACAGTTTTCACGGGCTGGAGCATGTTCCCAAAGGAAAGGTCCACGTTTTTCCTGATGACAACTGTAGCAAGTCTCACCAGCATTCCGCTTCCGGGAGCACCGTGTGGATTATGGCAAGAAGAGCAATCAACTTTACCTTCCTTAACCGGATGGCGTGAATTTCTGCTCATTTTGGCCGCAACATCTTTATGGCAACTCGAACAAAGTTCCAATTGATTCGTTTTTGCCAACAAAGCAGAATGTGACCGTTTTTCCATTACTGTATGGCAGGATACGCAACCTACCTCGGCGGTTTTGTGCAAACTGGTTTTCCAATGCATACGCTCGCCTCCCTGATGGCATTGCATACACACCGCGGTGTATTGTTCCACCGAAAACTTCAGGCTTTCGTCGGGTTCCTCTGCATGTTTGCTACGCGGGCCATGACAGGCTTCGCAATTGGCAGCTTCCAGCGAACCTTTGGGATTTAGCTCAAACGCGCGTCCATGTGCTGTTCCCATGTATTTCCCATGAACGTCATCATGGCATTCTAAACATGATTTCGTGTTCCTTACGAAAGTCGCGCCTTTAAAAGCGGCATTCAGTTTTGCCCAATCAAGTTCGCCCTTTTCAGATTTCTCTTGCCCTCGTGAGGGAATGCTTAAAAGCATCGATATAAATAAAAGACTTAAAACGATGATGTAATCGGATTTACGTTTCATTTGTGGTGTAATTTGATAAACGAATTAATCACTTTGTATGTAATAAAAATAACTTGTTTATTTTTTATCAGCATAGCGACAAAAGTATAATAGTTAATACTTGTTAATTGACAATGCCTTTTGATATTTACTCTAAGTAGAATTGAGATAAAACAACTCTAGTTTTTTAGCGAAATAAAATCCCAAAGCAGGATGCAAGAGATGTTACTTAAAAATATTTTAACAAATAGACAGTTTTACAAACCAAGTATACGTGGTTTGATAGAATTGTCGCATACCTTTAACCTGAAATATGGAAAACAAGCAAATCGATACAAAAAACAAACTGGATGATGGGTTGACTTTTAAGATTTCCCGGTTCAAAGAACAGATCAAGAAAACCAAACCGCACAAGCACGATGAATATTACGAACTGATATTCCTTAGTGAAGGCGAAGGTTTTCATTGCATCGAATCGGAAAAATACCTGGTTACCTCACCTGAATTCTACTTTCTGAAACCGGGACAGTTACACTTTTGGCAGTTCACTTCCATTCCCAAAGGCTTTGTGATCCTGTTTAAAGAGGCTGAATTTGATGCACTAAAAGAAAGTGATTTATTGGAACTGTATAACCAGTTGACAAAGACTACCCGGATTGAATTAAAGTTTGGGCAATTTCCGGGAGTACTCCTGAATGAGATTTTGAATGAATTCAACCGGAATGCCAGTTACTCCCAACCAATTATTCACGGCTTGCTAAAAGCGTTGCTGGGTAAATTACTTCAGATTTCCGAAGATCAGCCTCATCAATCAGGGTTGCCCCAATCCACTTACGATAAGTTTCACCAACTTTTGGTGAAAGAATGTCCACGGTTACACAAAGTAAACCAGTTTGCTGATCTGCTGAACACAACGCCACAAAACCTGAACGCCGTTTGTCGCAAACAAGCCAACCGCAATGCCAGCGAAATAATTACGGCGCAAATTCTGCTCGAAGCCAAACGCTACATTTTGCATACCGACAATACGGTGAATGAAATTGCGGAAATCCTGTCATTTTCCGACACTTCCAATTTTGTAAAGTTCTTCAGGAAAGCCGAAGGACTGACCCCCATCCAGTTTCGCGAGAAACATTTTCAATAATACCATTTTAACAGTTTATTTGACCATAGCTGTGTTGTCGCTTCCATTTACCTTTGAATCAATCAAAATTAATGGATATGAAGACAATTATTCGAATACTTTGCCTGTCGATGGTGGTTTTTCTGTTTGCCTGCAACGGCAGTGACAAAAATAAGTCATCTGGTACTGATGGATGGTTAAAGGGAGACGAAAGCCAGAAACTCGAAACTATTGCCAAACAACTGCGGGGTTTCGATATGGCTATGGTCGAAACCGGCTATCGTTATCAGGAATTGTACTGGGCCGGGAAGGATCAAAACTGGGAATATGCTGCATATCAGTCAGGAAAAATAAAGGTTGCTATCGAAAACGGGTTGGAGAGAAGGCCAAAAAGGGCCGAATCGGCACAAAACTTTTTAAAAGTTGCTTTGCCCGAAATGGACAGCGCCATTGCAAGCAGGGATACCACACAGTTTACACAGGCATTTAATGCGCTTACTGCAAATTGTTTGGCTTGCCATGCTTTGGAAAAAGTAGCTTATGTAACTGTTAAAACTCCGGTTGAGCGACGATCCCCGGTCAGAAAATAAGAAACACTGAAAAATATGGAAATCATTATTATTGTTATAGCGGCCTTTTTCACGGCAATGCTTACTTTCTTCTCCGGATTCGGGCTTGGGACTATTTTAGCCCCTGTGTTTGCAATCTTTTTTCCCATAGACGTTGCAATAGCATTAACAGGTGTCGTACATTTCTCGAACAACCTGTTTAAAATTGCTTTAGTTGGTAAAAACACCGACAAAACCGTGTTGTTACGATTTGGGATTCCGGCAATTTTAGCTTCGTTTTTAGGGGCATGGTTGCTTCTTAAAATTACCGTATTACCAACATTGCATCAATATCAGTTGTGGGGAAAGGATTTTGAGATTACTCCTGTAAAACTTATTATCGCGATCCTGTTAATCACCTTTTCAATACTTGAAATTTCGCCATCGTTTCAAAAAGTACAATTCAGTAAAGATAAATTGATGTTGGGTGGTGCTTTAAGTGGTTTCTTTGGTGGTTTATCAGGAATACAAGGGGCAATCCGTAGCGCATTCCTGATAAAAAGTGGTTTAAACAAGGAAGCATACATTGCCACCGGAGTGGTGATTGCCTGTTTGGTCGATTTTACCCGGCTATCGGTTTACGCCTCGCGGTTTACGGCAGCCAACCTGCACGAAAACCTCACTTTGCTAATTTCGGCAACATTGGCGGCTATTGCTGGCGCTTTGATTGGCAGCAAATTGCTCAAAAAGGTCACCCTGCGTTTTATTCAACTTGTGGTGGCCGTAATGCTTATTTTTATTTCATTTGCTTTGGGATTGGGAATCATTTAAAACTATAACGATGAAATTTTGGAATACTTTATTCAGCGCAACAAGCGATAACCGCTCTTTGCTTCCACGCCTGATTGTTGGGCTTGTGTTTCTGTCCGAAGGGATTCAAAAGTTCCTGTTCCCTGAATTGGTTGGCGCCGGAAGGTTTGAAAAAATCGGATTTTCCAATCCTGAGTTTCTGGCCGCATTTGTTGCCACCTTTGAAATTGTTTGCGGGGTTTTAGTAATCATTGGGTTACTGACCCGACTGGCATCCATCCCTTTGCTTATCATCATGGCAACAGCGCTGGTTACCACAAAAATCCCAATCCTGCTGGACAAAGGATTTTGGTCGATGGCACACGAATACCGTACCGATTTTGCAATGACCATGTTGTTAATATACCTGATCATTTACGGGGCAGGTAAATTATCTTTCGATTATACCTTTAAAAAAACAGATCGCCTTTAGCCATGAACCAAATCAACAACCTGCTTGCCAAATGGTATTTTCCCGTTTCATTGAAATACATTTCATTAATTGCTTACATCGTTTTAATCGTTGTGGGATTGACTGCCTACTCAACCGATGCCGCTTTTATTAACCAGTTGCGCAACACAAATCTGGGCAACCTCGTTGTGTGGTCATACTGGTGGCCAGCCATCGTGATCGGGGCAATCTTTTTCGGACGGGTTTGGTGCATGGTCTGTCCTGTGGAGATCATTACAACTTTCTTCGCTAAAATAGGGTTAAAGCGGAAACGCCCGGCATGGCTACTCTCCGGATGGGCAATTACAGTGTTCTACATCATGATCCTTTTTGTTGGAATCCAGGGCTTTGCCATACATCGCAACCCATTCTTTATGGCAATTTATCTTTTAGCTATTGTTGGTGTTTCAATACTTGTTGGAAGCATTTACGAAAAGAACACGTTTTGCCGCTATGTTTGCCCTGTTGGCTATTTGTTGGGTTTGTATTCACGCCTTTCGTTCTTCGGTTACCGGGTTAAAAACAAAAGCGTTTGCGATACCTGTAAGGACAAATCCTGCATTCACAAAAAATATCAATACAATTTAAACTTTAAGAGTTGTGGGGTCGATTTATATCCGGCAAACATTACCGATAATTCTGATTGTATTTTGTGTGCAGGATGCCTGAAGACATGCGGTAAATATCAGTCAGAACCCAATGTCAACAGGCCCAATCCACAGTTTACCCGTATCGGTTTTGCCAATGATTTGTTCAGGCTGAAACCGTTACAAATGGCTGAAATGGTCTTTGTGTTGGTGGTTTCCGGATTTGTTATTTCTGAAATCTGGTCGGAATGGACGGTAACGAATAAACTCCTGAACTATTTTCCCAACATGATTATTAAGCCAATGGCCTTGAACAACAAGTTCCTGACCGGTTTCATCAAAGGTTCGGTAATTTTCACTATAATTCCATTGATTATTTGGCTTTTGCCTTTTGTGATTTCCAGATTAACCGGGGCTACCCTAAAACTTAAAGATTATTTCCTGAATTACGGGATAGCATTTGTTCCAATCATTGCCGCAGCTCACCTCGATAAAGCTATTTTAAAGTCAACTTCGCGAATACCATATTTCGAACATCTGTTCGATGATGTTTCGGGCATTTCAACTGCTCAAAAAATTATTGACGGACAGATCGTTTTACGACAAATACCCTTTTGGATAAATTTCATTGTATCAATTCTTTTGGCCTTAGTTATTGTTGCCGGGGTTTGGTTGAGCATGAAGGTTGTGAAACGGCTAAATCAAAAACAGGATCTTGAAAAAACAGGAACCCCACATTATCTGATTCCTATTGTTTATGGCAGTATCTTTCTGATTATGATTCTGGTTTGGAGGTGGAATGTATAAAATACATTGTTGGTGATCATCTGAAAACCTTTGTAAATGTGGATGAGAAATTTTGGCTTGTGGCATTTGCTTAAAATCTCGTCATTTGGACAGTACCGAAGCCTGCCCGATTTCAACCATGGTTGATTGCGTGGAATTGGTGGTTTGGGCCGATAAAACTATAACCTTCTAAAACCATTTGAATACCCACAATGTTGTCGTATTGGTAAATCGAAAAAAATAAATGCGATGGCAGTTTTAAAATCAATATCAATATTTGTTCTGGCCGGTCTTTGCGAAATAGGTGGTGGATATTTGGTTTGGCTATGGTTAAAAGAAGATAAACCCATTTGGGTTGGTGTGCTTGGTGGTTTAATTCTTGCACTTTATGGCGTTGTGGCAACTTTGCAGACTTCGAATTTTGCCAGGGTGTATGCAACTTATGGTGGATTTTTCATTGTCATGTCTTTGTTGTGGGCTTATAAATTCGATCATTATTCGCCGGACAAATACGATATCATTGGAGCGTTGGTTGCCCTGTTGGGCGTCGTCATTATTTACTATGCGCCCCGACAATAACTGATTTTGATGACAGTAGAACAAATTAGTATGCAAAAGGAAATTCAACTAAAATCGACTCTTATCTGCCCGGCCTGTGGGTTTACTTCAGTATAAACAATACCGGAAACAATCTTGCCAACACACTTTCGCTTTGAGAAACGGGGATTGAATTTGTTCTTTATCTTTGCTCTGTTAACAAAAAAAGCAAATGCCGAATTCTACCGGGATACTTTCGATATTAACCCAAATAATCATCTACGCCGGAATCTTGCAAGGACTCTATTCCGCTATGGTTTTAACCCATACAAAGCTGCGAAACCCTGCCAATAATTATTTGGCTATTCTATTGATTGTACTTAGTTTCAGCATTCTGCACTCGGTTTTTATTATCCCTTATTTTCACCAGTTTCATCAAACATCGTTTCGTATTCAGGAGCCATTTATCATGTTGGTAATCCCTTTTATCTGGCTCTACGTGAAAAAGCTAAATGAACCCCAATTCCATTTCCGGAGAAAACACCTGCTGCATTTCGTCCCTTTTGTTGTTGTAATGTTGTTCAGCCTTACTTTTGTAATGCACCGCTCAGAAGTCGATAACGAAGGGCATTTTTTTTCACACACCGTTGTCCTGAACATTGTTTTATATATCGCGGCCTTTAGCCAATACCTGTT
>Ga0209319_1000958_pt1 | contig 27971 bp, 27 predicted proteins | sample RifGroE2_FD_184000 | JGI IMG/M metagenome (GOLD analysis project Ga0209319, IMG submission 184000) | Groundwater microbial communities from Rifle, Colorado - Groundwater E2 (SPAdes) (version 2) | ecosystem: Environmental > Aquatic > Deep subsurface > Groundwater | place: Rifle, Colorado, United...
CCATCATTTTTGGTTAAGGTTTTTACGTAGCTGGCCTGGCTGTCATCTTGAGCAATAGGTTTAATCTCGCCGCGGATATAACTTTTTAAGGTGGGAATCAGCAGTTCGCCACCCAAGTGAGATAACTTTTCAAACAGGGTGGTAGAGGTTTCTTGCGGTTCAAGGTTGATTGCCTCTTGTGACAAAATTGGCCCGGTATCCAAGCCTTTATCCATAAGCATGATAGTGATTCCGCTCTGTTTGTCATAATTCTGAATAGCTGCTTGGACGACTGCTGCACCTCGATAACGGGGAAGTAATGAGCCATGAATATTGATGCAGCCAAAATGAGGAATGTTTAAAATCGCTTCAGGAATAATTTGTGCATAGGCTACAACAACTATTAAATCCGGCTTTAAAGATCTTATGGTTTCTATTTCTTCGATAATTTTTTTCGGCTGAAGAACTTTAATATTATTTTTTTCTGCCTCAACTTTTATCGGTGGCGGAGTCAGAATTTTTTTTCTGCCAACTTCTTTGGTCGGTTGAGTGATGACTGCGATTACCTCGAACATCTCGTCGGCAATCAGTGCTTTTAGGGCAGGGATGCCGAAAGTTGGCGTGCCGATGAAAATTGTTCTGACTTTGTTTTCTGCCATGTTATTTTTTTACTATCGATCTTTCAGTTGTCTTACCTGAAGTTTTTGAGCCTGGCTCAAGCTTATCAATAAAAAGGATGCCATCCAAGTGATCAAGTTCATGCTGAATCACTCTGGCCATCATCTTGTTAGCTTTGATCAAATTTCTTTGTCCGTTTTCATCAATGAATTGGCAATCAACACTTTTGTATCTGTTGACTTGTCCGAATACACCGGGCACGGAAAGACAACCCTCTTCACCTAATTCCTGTGTAGTTGATCTTTTTGTGATCACAGGGTTAATCATGCAAATTGGACCGTCCGTAGTATTTATGACAACCATGCGGATGCTCTTGCTTATTTGTGGTGCAGCAAGGCCAATTCCGTCCTTTTTGTACATAGTGGCAGTCATGTCAACAAAAAGTTTTTTCAGCTGATTGGAACCGTATTTAGCCGGGGCGATTTCAGCTGAAACTTTTCGTAATATCGGATTTTTATTTTTAATAATAGGGTAAATTTTGGACATATTGTTTGATTAAAATTCTTGCCTACTGTATCAGAAAATATCGATTTTGTCAACTTAACACGTGGTGTTTATGCTGGTATAATTAGCTATATGCAAAAAAATAGTGAATTTGAACAACTAGGTCTGATATTCAAAGCCTCTCGTCCAGTAAAAAAACCGCCCAAGTATGAGTGGCAAGATTTGGCGCTCAGAGTTATTAATGAATTGGGGATTCCGAATTTTAAAAGAAATTCTGTTTTTAAGATCTGTAAAGATTATGATAAAGAATTTGTTGAAAGATGTTTGAATGACACTAAAGAGCTTTGCAAAACAGGGGAGACCTGGAAATATTTTTTTAAAGTTGCCGCGCAAAGCAAATAAATTTAAATTACAAAGTTCATCGTTAGATAGCCCACTCCGAAAGGCGCTTCGTAGGAAAGTTTCTGCGTTTCATGCTTCATCCCATCCAAAATGCCTAAAAGAATAATTATTGATTTGAGACCGCATTCGCTGGCCTCCATGATCAGCTTGTGGTTAAGATTTAGAACTTCCTCTGACTGATTTTTTGTAATCAACTCTATTAATTTTTGATCGAATTTTTGCCCCTTCGGTGAATAGCCGGCAGGGGCTTCTTTGGTTAGCCGATGTGATAAATCACCTGAGGCGATTATCGCCACTCTGTTTTTATTGTAAAGAAGTTCTCTTTTTAAAACCTGCCCGAATTTAAAATGGGCCTGCAGATCCAAGCCAGAATAATACAAAGGTATTATCTTGACCTGAGGCATATTTTTGGTTAAGAGATAAAGCGGAATCAAGGAGCCGTAATCCAATTTTTTTTCGCTGATCAATTGAAGCGGTGCTTTCGTTTCCAAATTCTCTCGGATTCGATAAGCAAGGCCGACATCGCCCTTGAAATTTAATTTGGTAGAAAAATCACCGAAGGTTTCCAGATTGCCATTGAATTCCGGGCTTAAATTTAGAGTGAATGCATTGGATTGAACAATGCCATGGGGAGAAATAATTAAAATAGTCTCCGGTTTACTGGCGTAAAGCTCTTCCTCTAATTTTTTGAAAGCTTGTTCTGTACTTTTTAACTGTTGAGTATTTTCTTTGCCAATGGAAGGAATCAAAAGAGGAGGGTGGGGAACAATAGCGGAAAATACGATTGACATAATTTTATTTTAAAATTTCATTTAACATGAAATTATATATTGTAGTAGAGAGGCGTGAATTATATTTTAGTCAAAGTAGAAGTTGCGGTCGTGGTTGCTGTTAAAGCAATTGTTTGCTCTTCTGTCGGAGTGGCATTCGGAACTTTATTTATCGGAGCTCCTTCTGGATATAGGTATAAAACTTTCGGTGAGACAGTTAAAATATTTTCCCATTTATATCCAAGTTTTTCAAAAATTTCTCCAGAAATAATCGGATTTTTTTTGCCATCCGCGATTATATAGATTGCATTTGAAATAGGGGATTTTACTAATTCGCCGTCATTAAATAATATTGGCGTTGTTGTAGGATATTTATCCAGCTCTTTTGGCGTAACGGCTGTTATTTTTTTGTATTTGAATTTAGTCTTCAAGAATATCGCGTCAAGGATGGCCGATTTCTTTCCATCGATTACCCAATAAACTCCGCCGGTTTTATTGTTTTGCAATAGCGAGCCGGTAGCATGAGTGGAGGTAGCAGTAATGGCGGCTACTTCTTTGTATGGTGTAATGTCCGCCCAGCTGGCATTAATTATTTCTTCCGGATTAAGTCCGACTTTTTTGAAAGCCAATTGAGAGGTAAAGCCTCTGCGAGTGTCATCAACGATCAAATAAATTGATCCTGCAGGAGAACGAACTAATGAATATTGAGCAAATTTGATCGGATTGCCGAGACTGTATTGGGCTAGATCTGTTTTGCTTACTTTGATAATTTTTTTAGTATCATATCTGCTGGTAAGCGCGCCCTTTGAAGTGAAGGGTCTTTTTTTGCCATCTTGAATCAAATAAACAACCGGATCATTGTCGGCTTGCAGTAGTGAACCGTTTGGATATACGGCGTTGCGGCTGAAATATCGTTGCCAGATGACATAGAAATTATAATTTCCATTATAGACATGAGGGGTATAATTGTATAACGCAGAGGTTGCTAAATTAAGCGGTGTGACAACCATCGGGTCCCTGCCAGTGTTGCTGATGGTATATGTTTGGTTTGGTCGGTAATTATATAGATGCGGATTATCCATGTAATCTCGGAATTGCAAAGAAGCGCTATTGATCTGTTTCCAAAAACCTTGCCAACGAGGATTGCAAGGTGAGTTGTCAAAACAACCATAGCCGACTGCCCAATCCAAAGCGATTTGGCTTGGATTTTTTTTCTCGATCAAGCTGCCTTCTTTTTGTAAAAGCACGATTAAAAATTTAGGATTAACGCCATTGGTGATAGCACGGTCATAAATGATTTCTGCAGCGCTCATAGTTTTGCCATCAGGACTGGTGGTTTTGTAGGTAGCAAGATAGCCTTCTTTACTATTTAAGAATTGAGTAATTTCTGCAAGGCTCATAGAAGTAGTATCTAGAATTTCACTGTCACCGATTATATAATTGGGATTGAATGTATTTTCAACGGTTTGTGCGCTGATAGAAATTGCACTAAATAGTAAGATTAGTGCAATAAATACGGTTAGCTTGGATTTGTATAATTTTCTCATGATTTCCTATGTTAATTATTACTTTATTTAATATATTATACCGCAAATTTAACATAGAGACAAATCAAATTTGCAAACAAATGAAAAACACTTTAAACAAAAAGCACGTGAACAATAATGTGCTCACGTGCTCTGTGCTTTAGTGTTTTGTGTTATTTGACTGTAATTTCTACCAGATCTTTTATTCCCAGATCAATCAAAACTTCATTGCCCCCCTTAATCTTTCCTTCAATTATTTCTAGGGCTAATTCATCCAGAATCTTATTTTGAATCAGCCGTTTCAGCGGTCTGGCACCGAAGGTTGGATCATAGCCTTTTTCTGCTAGCATCTTCTTGACCTTGTTGCCGACTTTTATGACAATATCCTTGTTTTTCAGACGACTGGTGATTTTATGCAATTCCAAATCGACGATCTTGGTTAGCACATCTTTAGTTAGGCTTTTGAAGATAACTGTTTCATCGATACGATTCAAGAATTCTAATTTAAAGTGTTCTCTCAAAATCTTATCGATTTTTTCTTTCATTTCTTCTTCTTGTGTTTTCTTTTCATTCTCTTCATCAGTATCTGAAAAGCCGATAGAGAACTGCTTGATCACTTCATTGCCAAGATTGGAAGTCATAATGATAATGGTATTTTTGAAGTTGGCAGTTCGTCCTTTGGAATCGGTAAGTTGTCCATCATCTAAAACTTGTAAAAGAATGTTGAATACTTCCGGATGAGCTTTTTCAATTTCATCAAAAAGGATAACGCTATAAGGACGGCGGCGGATTCTTTCAGTCAATTGTCCGCCTTCTTCATAGCCGACGTAGCCAGGCGGCGAGCCGATGAGTTTTGCCGTGCTATGTTTTTCCATGAATTCACTCATATCCAATCTGATCAATGATGCTTTGTCGTTGAACATGAATTCGGCCAAAGCTTTGGCCAATTCAGTTTTGCCGACTCCGGTCGGACCGACGAATAAGAAGGTGCCCATCGGTTTCTTTTCTTCGGCAATGCCGGCACGTGAACGGCGGATCGCATTGGCAATCGCTTTGATCGCCTCGTCTTGTCCGACCACATGCTTGGACAATTCAGTTTCTGCTTTGGCCAACTTTTGGATTTCGCCTTCAAGCATCTTGGAAACCGGAATGCCGGTCCAGCGGGAAACGACTTTAGCGATATCTTCTTCGTCAATTTCTTCTTTAAGGATTCTTTGTCCGCTTTGTTGTATTTTGATTAATTTTTGCTCCTGCTTCTTTATTTCTTTTTCTAAAGCTGGAATTTTGCTATAACGGATTTCAGCAACTTGAGTCAGGTCATCGCCTCGTCTTTCCACGATTTCTGCTTTCGCTTTAAGTTCATCAATCTGTTTTTTTGATTCTCTGATCTTACTGATCGCATCTTTTTCATTCTGCCAATGCAACTCTAATTGATTGGCAATTTCTTTATTGTGAGCTAGGTCCTTGTTGATAGCACGAAGTTTTGGAGAAGATTTTTTTTCTTTCAATAATCCGGCTTTAGTAATTTCCAATCGTTTAATTTCTCTTCTAAGGTCATCTAATTCTTGTGGACAAGAATCAATCTCCATGCGCAAGGAAGATGCGGCTTCGTCAATCAAATCAACGGCCTTGTCCGGCAAGAAGCGATCGCTGATGTAGCGAGAGGATAGTTTTACGGAAGAAATGATCGCATCATCGGTTATCCTGACGCCATGATGGATTTCATATTTTTCTTTGATCCCGCGCAAGATAGCGATTGCATCATCGGTGCTTGGTTCATAGACATAAATCGGTTGAAAACGTCTTTCAAGAGCTGCATCTTTTTCAATGTATTTTTGATATTCTTTGGTTGTGGTTGCACCAATAGTATGCAACTCTCCGCGGGCCAATGCAGGCTTTAACATATTAGATGCGTCCATTGCACCTTCCGAAGCGCCGGCGCCAACTAGTGTATGTAATTCATCAATGAATAAAATGATTTTACCTTCTTGAGATTTCACTTCTTTTAATACTGAACGTAAGCGGTCTTCAAATTCTCCGCGAAATTTTGCACCCGCAATCATTGAGGCTAAATCAAGGCTGATCAATTCTTTGCCCTTTAAAGTTTCTGGAACATCACCGGCAACGATACGCTGAGCCAGTCCTTCTACGATCGCAGTTTTTCCTGTACCTGCCTCGCCGATTAATACCGGATTATTTTTTGTTCTGCGAGATAAGACTTGCATGATTCTTCGGATTTCTTCATCACGGCCGATGACCGGGTCAAGTTTTTCAGCACGAGCCATATTGATGGCATATTTTTCCAAGACTTTATATTTAGTTTCGGGATCGGCATCAACTATTTTCTGTGTGCCGCGAAGTTCTGCCAAAATTTTCAAAACTGTTTCATGCTCCAGTCCAAAACCAATCAATATTTCTTGCGCCTTTGATTTTACACTGATTAAGGCAATCAAAACATGTTCGGTGGAGATAAATTCATCCCCAAAATGATCAGCTTCTTTTTTTGCATGATCCAAAATCATGGCAACTTCCGGGGTGCCCTGGACTGTGCCGGCATTGGCAGAAGTTTTAATTTTTGGTAGGCGGTCGATCGCATCATAAACCTTTGTTTCCACTTCGTCTGTATCAATTTTTAATTTTTCCAAAATCGGCTTGACCAAACTTTCGCTTTGCTCCAAGAGGGAAGCTAGAAGATGGAGCGCTTCGATATGCTGCTGGCCATTTTCTTGGGCAATAATTTGTGAATTGATGATCGCTTCCTGAGACTTGTGAGTAAATTTATCGAACATAAGTATTATTAAATAGTTATTAAGTATTTTAGCACTCTCTTTGCTAGATTGCTAAATATACTATATAAAAATCGGACAATGTTGTCAAGAATAATAAAGTATTATCCGTAGAAGTTCTTGCTTTCATTAACTAGCTCTTAATAAAATTGCATTAGTTTATCATTATATATGATATTTATAGTTTAAGTTGATAACGACAATAAGTAACCTTAGTCAATATAAAGCTTGTTTTTATTAAATTTTTAGGTTAATATGAATATGAAAGTAACAATAAGAAAAAGACTAAATTCAGAGCTGAAAAGAACTTTTGTTGCCTTGCACCCAACGCCAAAAATTCGCAAAGAAATTGAAAATTTAATTTTGGAATTAAGCAAAATGAACAATGGCATCAAATGGATTCGTTCCGACGATAGTCATTTGACTCTTCATTTCTTGGGTAATCTTAACCAGGCACAAATTGAAAAAGTTGATTCCACAATTAAAAGAATTATCAAAGGTTTCGGTCTGGTCGAATTTGAATTAAAGGATTTGAACGCTTTTCCTAACCTGCTTTATCCGCAAGTCTTGTTTTTAGAAGTAGAGCAGATCAGCGGCAATTCGATGTTGGATCTGCAAAAGAAAATCGGTGAAAAAATTGCAGAAATGAACATTAATATTGACAGCCGACCATGGCAGGCGCATTTCACTTTAGGCAGAGTAAAGGATTTTCAACCCATCACTTTGATAAAACCGAAATTCAAAGAAAGAGAATTTGTTGTCAGGTCCATTGTGCTAATGGAATCAGTTTTAAATATAGAAGGATCGGAATACAAAACTATAAAAAATTATCGTTTGTGACATGAATAAAATAAATATCCTAGGGATCAATATTTCACTGGTAAGTAAAAAAGAGGTCTTGGTAAATATCGAGGCTTTTTTAAAAAGCAAAAAACAGCACTATATCACAACTCCGAATCCAGAAATTATTTTGATGGCTGAAAAAGACGAAGAGTATTTTTATATTTTAAATAATGCTGATATTTCAATTATGGACGGTTTCGGCTTGAAGATTGCCGCTTGGTTATCTGGAAAAAATGTTACAAGAATAACCGGCGCTGATTTAACTACTGATATTTTAAAACTGGCAAGCGAGAAAAAAAGCAGAGTTGTAATTTTTAATTGGTCTGGCGGACTGTCTACTTCTCTAGAAATCAAGGATAGTATAGAAAAAAAATTTCCTGGACTTTCATTTTTAGTAATTGATTTAGATAAAGGTCAAGAGAGTATTGATTATGACAAAATAAATTTGTTTTCTCCAGAAATCGCATTGGTTGCCCTGGGGGCACCATGGCAAGAAAGATTTATCAATCAAAATTTAAAGAAGTTGTCCTCGGTAAAAGTGGCGATAGGGATCGGTGGGGCGATTGATTTTATTACCGGCAAAGCGAGGAGGGCGCCCAAATTTTTCAGATTCCTAGGATTGGAATGGTTATGGAGAGTTTTTCAGCAAAAAAAAATACCTGGCAAGAAAGTATTTTTCCTCAACCGATTTAAAAGAATCTATCGCGCCGTTTTTGTTTTCTCTTGGAAATTTTTTGTCTGGCGATTCATCTTGCCATTTTTTTACCGAAAAAATGTCGCATGTCTTTTGTATAAAAAAGAAGATGATAAGTATAAGATTTTAATCGTGGAAAGGGTTTGGCAAAAAGAACATTGGCAATTGCCACAAGGTGGAACTGAATGCCAAGATATAATGGAAGCGGGCGCCAGAGAATTAAGAGAAGAATTGAATACCGATAAATTTAAATCTGTTGCAGGCTTTAATGATTTATGGAAGTATAAATTTAAAAAATACGCTGGTTCAGGAAAATATTTAGCCGACAAGCATTGGGGTTATAAGGGCCAGTCGCAAGGTCTGTTCATTGCTGAATTCCAGGGTGAAGATCAAGATATAAGATTGAACTACTGGGACCACATCGCCTGGAAATGGACGGACGTAGATGATCTGACCAAAGAAGTCTATTCAACCAGACGAGAGTCAACTGAAGTGTTTTTAAATAAATTTATTGAAATAATTAATAAAAATGAAACTACAAATTAAAAAGTTTATTTATTTGGTAAATGACCTGACAAATATCCTGTTGAAGCGGAGCAGGGAAGAGGCGGAGCAGAAGGTCAAAAAGTTGCGTTATGACTTGATAATTGTTAGTATACTTTTAGCTTTATCCTTGCTTTTAAACACTTATTTAATCTATAGCAAATAATATGTCAGATGTACGATTACGTTTCGCACCGTCACCGACCGGCTTTTTGCATATCGGCAGCCTAAGGACTGTTCTGTTTAACTATTTTATCGTTAAATCTTTGGGTGGAAAATTCATCCTAAGAATCGAAGATACTGATCAAAAAAGGGAAGTAGCAGGCTCGGCTGAAAAATTAATTGAAATTCTTGATTGGCTGGGTATAAAATTTGACGAAGGCCCCAATATTGATGGCGGTTATGGACCTTATGTTCAAAGTCAGCGTCGGGATATTTATGATAAGTACTCAAGTGAATTATTGGCTGGCGGACAGGCCTATCATTGTTTTTGCACTTCAGAACGTTTGCAAAAGATGAAAGAAGATCAAGCGGCAGAAAAATTACCGCCTCGCTACGACCGCCGTTGCAGAGATTTAACACCAGAAGAAGTTGAGGAACGGATAGCAGGTGGTGAAAGTTTTGTAATCAGGCAAAAGATGCCGCTCCAGGGCGAGGTAGTAGTTTTTGATGAATTGCATGGAGAAATAAAGTTTAAAGTGGAAAATTTGGAAGACCATGTCCTCATAAAAACAGACGGCATGCCTACTTATCAATTTGCGAACGTGATTGATGATCACTTGATGGAAATCTCTCATGTGGTCAGAGGGGATGAATGGATACCTTCTTTTCCTAAAAATATTTTATTATACCAAGCATTCGGTTGGCAGCCGCCAAAGTATATTCACACTCCTTTGATTTTAAATAAAGAAGGTGGAAAATTAAGCAAGCGCCAAGGGGATGTGGCAGTCGAAGATTACCAGGCTAAGGGTTATTTGCCGGAAGCTTTGATAAACTTTTGCGCCTTGCTCGGCTGGCATCCGAAGGGCGAAGAAGAGATTCTATCTCTTGAAGAAATTATCAAGGAATTCAAGGTCAGTGACATCGGGATCAGTCCTGCTGTTTTTGATATCGAAAAGCTGGACTATATGAACGGCATGTATATCCGCAAAAAGAGTATTGATGAGCTCACTGAAATGGCGATTCCATTTTTAGTAAAAAGCAATTTTTTGGAAGTGCGGGGCGAAGATTTTATAAACAACTTAACCGGAGAAAAATTAGATTTAAATTTTATCAAACAAGTTGTCGGATTGGCGCATGACCGCTTGAAGAAGTTGTCTGAAATCGGCGAGCTCTCAGAATTTATCTTTTTGAAAAAACCTAATTATGAAAAAGATCTGTTGATTTGGAAACATAATACAGAAGAAAAAATGAAACAGAATCTGATTGAAGTTGGAGAGGTGCTAGAACATATTCCAGCTGAAGATTGGACCAAGTATTCGATTGAAGAAGCTTTATTTTCCCATATCAAGGCAAAAGAATTGAACGTAGGTGAAATGCTCTGGCCGATGCGCGTAGCCTTGACCGGGCGCAAAGCTAGTCCAGGACCATTTGAGGTAGCAGAAGTATTGGGGAAAAATAAAAGTTTAGAAAGAGTAAAAGTAGCAATCAATAAATTATAAAATACGCACCTTATCAAGAGGGGGTATCCAGCTACATAAGGAAGTGACCGAGACTGGATTGTCGGACGGCAGTTTGACCTTAACCTGTTGAAGGAGGGACTATGGCGACGGAAAAGACTAACGAAAATGAAGTCAAGGGAACGGCAGTAGAAGGTGATTTCAACAAAGCGCCTTTTGCCTGTGGTACTGGAGGATTGTTTGATCTTCCGTGTGATGGCGGATGGACAGGAAGAACTTATGATTCAAGGGGGAGAAACAGAAGTGATTACTATGGTCGGTGGAGATAGTCAATCCATCGCCTAGGAGAGAGGTAACAATGAGACCATTGCTTCATCTTAATGAAGACCAGGCAAATCTCGTAGGTTATCACACAGGCGATATTGATGATGACTGCGGCGAAGTAGCATTTGATGTTTGCCTTGATGTAGACAATCATTAATGAGGAGCGTAAAACGTTCCTCTTTTTTATTTTTGAAAAATGTGCTATAATATAATTATATTATGAATAGCAAGAAAACTATGACGAATATAAATAAATTAGCTAAAATCAGCTCAATTATTGGATTGAGCTTATTTTTGGTTGTTACTATTTTTTATCAACCCTTTAATGCACAAGGGGAAACAGCGGCGCAGAATGAGGAAATTGAAGAATTAAATAGACAAATCAAGGAAAAGAGAGAAAAGGCAGAGGATATACAAAGAAGACAGGAGCTTTACAATAAGCAATTAGAAACTCTTCAGTCGCAAAAAATGGATTTGACCAATCAGATTTCTTTGTTGGACAACAAGATCGCCAAGGCCGAATTGGATATTGAAAGTACAGAATTGGATGTTGACCGAACAAATTTAGAAATTGACAAAAATAATCTTGATATTGAAGAAAAAGAAAAGATGATCGAAAAGGAGAGAGAACACGTCGGTGTAGTCTTGCGACTGTTGTACAAACAGGACAAGGCAAGCGCTCTGGAAATTTTACTACTCAATGATTCATTTTCCGAATTCATGAATCAGGTAAAATATCTAGAAGATATGAACGGCGAAATCGGGGACAGTTTAAAGAAATTAGAGAAATTTAAAACGGATTTAGAAAAAGAAAAATTGGCGCTTGATACTAAGCAAAAATCGCTTATAAAATTTAAAGAGGAATTGGATAATAAAAAACTGGCGCTGGGAACAGAAAAGGAGAGTAAGGGTAATATACTACTTCAAACAAATGATTCTGAACAGCAATATCAGAGCCTGGTTGCCTTGGCTAAACAGGAGCAGGCGCAAGCAGCGGCAGATATCGTCAGTTTAGAAAAGTTGATCCGTCAAAAGTTATCCAAGCAACAGAATACTAAATTGGAAGAAAGTTCTACCGGCTTGAGTTGGCCGGTAACCAAGAATGTGGTTACTACTTATTTCCATGATCCGGAATATCCTTTCAGATATATTTTTGAACATCCTGCCATCGATATACGTGCCAGACAAGGTTCGACCATTAGTGCATCAGAATCCGGTTATGTTGCTCGCGCTAAAGATGCCGGTCTCGGCTATAGCTACATCATGATTGTGCATGCCGATGGTTTGGCGACAGTCTATGGGCATGTATCAAAGATCTATGTCAAAGAAGACGAATATGTTGCTAAAGGGCAGGCAATCGGACTAAGCGGGGGCACGCCAGGCACACCAGGCGCTGGCAGACTAACCACTGGAGCGCATCTTCACTTTGAAGTCCGTTTGAACGGTATACCTGTTGATCCACTCGGGTATTTGCAGTAAAAAATTAAGAAAATATAAAAAATAGGCTAAAATTAGCCTATTTTTTATATTTTGAAGAGGGAAGAGCAGGGGATTAGTTTTTTAGTCTTTTCCCGCTATGGAATTTTTGGTGCACATCGCTCAACTGCTTGTTAGTTACATGGGTGTATATTTGAGTGGTGGAAATGTTTGAATGGCCAAGGAACTCTTGCACTAGGCGCAGGTCAACACCTTGAGCAAGCAGATCTGTAGCATAGGAGTGGCGTAAGGTATGCGGGCTCGACATGATCGGCAAGCCGGCAATCATGATGTATTTTTTTACAATATTTTCAATGCTACGAACCGTCAGACGACGAGAATCTGATGAATTTTTTTGTGCGCTAGTAAAGTTGATAAATAAGGCAGGGTCTAAATCGACTCTTTTGTCAGTATACTTTTTTATCCAGCTGATCGCCCGATCAGAAAAGTAAACAGTGCGCACTTTGCTGCCTTTACCGATAATACTTATTTCCAAAAATCCAGAATGACCAGACCTAGCTTTAACTTGGTCTCGATCAAGCCTGACCAATTCTGCTACACGTAATCCGGTTGAAAATAAAGATTCTAAAATTGAACGGTCACGCAGACCGGCGATGGTCTTGGTGTCTGGGGCCAGTAACAGTTTTTCTAGTTGTTCGATTTTTAAAAAGTTAATTTCTTTATTATTTTTGTCCTTGGCTAGTTTTATTTTTTCCGGAGGCAGGGAAGCAATGTCTTTTTCGACAAAGTAGGACAACAAGTTCCTGAGCGCTATCAGGTAGTAGTTTTGAGTGCTTTTTTTTAACCCTGTTTTTGATCTCTCATTCAAGCTTCGTGACAAGTGTAGGCGATACTTCCAAATATGATCGTTAGTTAGCTCATGCGGCTTCAGATTCTCTAAATTATTTTCTCGTAGCCATTTAAAAAATTTTTCCAAGAAACGATGGTAGTTCTTCTGAGTCTCGGAAGAGAGGCCTTTTTCGATTTCTGAATAATCAAGAAAGTCACTTAAATGGCTTATGATTGATTTGTTGGAATTCATAGATTAGATGATAGGGCGTTGAACTTGAGAGTTATTTTATTGATTAGCTGATAAACTGTACCTAATAAATTGATATCTATCACTTCGCGTAATGTAGGTTAATCGAAGTCAGGTATATGAGAAACAAGGCTATTCAAGCCTCTTTGCTGTAATGTCTTTAACTGCCTGTCATTAATACGCCCATGACACTTACATGATCCGTAAACAACAAAATGATTTTAATCGCTAAGAGAAACAACCCTATTATGACAAAGCAGAATAAAAAAACTGCAAAAGAAAATAATACTTTGAAACTTGTTTCCATATGATTTATCTAAGGTATTTATTAGTATCCTCTCCCCTATTATTAATTTGCTAATATTAGCCATATTTAATATAATAGCTAATATTAAATAAATTCTTATTATATATCTATTTTAACATTATTATAGGTTATTTTCAAATAAAATAGCCGACCCAAGGGTCGGCTATTTTATTATAGTTTATGCCGATAATTGGAAGATGCTGGAAATCATCAGGCTGGCAAACGAAATCAGCAGGATGATCGAAATATAAACCGTCAAACATAACACCATCGCTCGCCACATCAATGCCCAACTAATGCACCAAAGGGACGGATTGGTTTCAATAAACTCATTCAACCGCAAAGGTCCTTTGGCAGTCCTTAGTTCTTTTTTCTCACTGATTTTTGCCTCAGCTGCAATACTGGTAACTTGTTTGGTTTTTGTCCTCGCTGTTTTTTTTGGTTTTTTGGTTTCCTCCTTGAGTTTCATAATATTTTTTTAAAATTAATTATTGATAATAAATCTTATCTCCATAGCGCAAATCAATGTAATTCTTTTTTATAAAGTCTGCTTTTAATTTGTCATTTATTATAGCATACAATTTATTTATTTGTTTGTCTATATCATCCTTGAGATTAAAAATCAAAGTCGGACCCTTTAGCACTACTTTCAAGGCATTGCTTTCATTTTCTTCAATAATGAATTTTTCAATTTCAAATTTGTGCTGGCTGGTGTTTAATTTTTGAAAAATAGCGAGCGCGCAAGTTATTTTTTCATTCTGTTCACTGACTATATTATTAAAAATCTTCGGTTCGCCGACATTTTGAATTATAGGCAGGGCTTTATCTTTGATTTGCAGCGGATCTACTTCGGTAACTGATCGGTCGTCACTTAAAAAATAATACTTTTCACTTTCATGCCAGATTGCAGAATAATGTTTTTCCTTGAGATTGATTATTAAATTACCTGGCAGTTTTTTTTCTATGGTGTGGACGCCCAATGGATAAATAGTTTGCAGTTTGTTTGAAAATTCTATCTCATCGAATAAAAAGATATTTTTTTGCGAACCGAGTAAATATCTCGTCTTATCAGTCTGTTGCCAGGCCATGCTTCTCACCTCATCTTTAGATATCTTTTCTGACCCAGTGATATAAATATTTTTAATATTAAAAAATTTAAAATAAAAAAACAGCCAAATTGTAGCAGGGATTAATAATATGACTATTAGGATTATTAATTTTTGCTTCCAAGTCAGGTAATAATTGTTGGTGGGGAATTTTTTGATTGTCTTTTGACCACGAAAAAATGGATTAGAGTATTTCTTTTTACTGTAGTCCATTTTTTTTGGCTTTCTCCTCCTATTGTACATGAAAAATATTTATCTTATTTTTCCAAGCTAGTTTTAGAGCCTCCTTTAAAGATTCTTTTTAATTTTGCTGCCTTGGCATCATCACTGAAAATGTAGATGTATAGGATTTCCAAGATGCCGATGGTATTGATCAATAACATGGCAATAAACCAGATTTTTTCTCTTTTTTGTGCTGATTTCCAAAGTGCCAAGCCTTTCCAAGGCAAAGTCCAAAGATACAGCACCAACCCAACCCATGGGTTCTCAAATAAAAATTGAGTCATAGATTTACTTTTAGTAAATTAAGTTTTAATAATTTTAATTTTACCCGGTAGATATTTCTGCAAAACTTTAGGGATAAGTATGGAGCCGTCTGCTTGTTGATAATTTTCAATGATGGCAATCGGCGCACGGCTGATGGCAATGGCTGTACCATTTAACATGTGTACAAATTTTTTGTCGCCATTTTTATCTCTGTATTTAATATTCAGGCCTCGTGCTTGATAATCTGTGCAATTTGAAGTTGAAGTTATTTCCGCCCAATCCCCTAGCTCTCCGTTCTTATTCGGTTTGCCCGGCATCCAGGCTTCCAAATCAAAAGTACGATAAGACGGACCGCCCAGGTCGGCTGTACAATGGTCAACTACTCTGAATGGTATATCAAGACCCTTCCAAATTTTCTTTTCAAGATTTAATAACTCCTTGTGCAATTTTTCGCTTTCCTCCGGACGACAATAGACAAACATTTCAATCTTGGTGAATTGATGGACGCGAAAAGTACCTTTGGAAAATTTGGAGTAGGCACCAGCTTCGGTGCGAAAACAATGTGATACAGCTACATATTTTTTCGGTAGCTCCATTTCATCCAAAATTTCATTCATGTGGTAGCCACCCATAGTAATTTCAGCAGTACCGATAAGGCTTAGGTCAGTATTTTCTATATTATAAACTTGGGTTGATTCACCTCTGGGGTTAAAGCCAAGGCCCTCCAGGACCTCTCTCTTGGCTAAATCCGGCGTCACAAAAGGGGTAAATCCTTTTTTGACTAGAATGTCCAGGACATATTGAATCAAGGCGAATTCAAGTAAGGCTAATTCGTTTTTATAATAATAAAATTTAGCGCCGGTTACTTTGGTTGCGCGATCAAAATCAATCAGATCATGTTTTTCTGCCAGTTCGACGTGGTCTAACGGTTTAAAATCAAACTTGGTTGGTTCTTTAAAAATTTCCAAAACTGGATTGTCATCTTCGTCATTGCTTACCTTAACTTTTTTGTGAGTCAGGTTGGGAACTTTTAAAAGCAACTGTTTAAGTTCAGGTTCGATTTTTTCTATTTCTTCCTCTAGTTTTTTAATTTCTTCTCCAACCTGCTTCATTTGCTCGATTATTTCCGGAGTAGGTTTGATCTTCGAGGCCTTGTTCCTTTCAGCTCGCAAAAGGTCCAATTTAGCCTCCTCTTCCCTTCTATTTTTATCCAAGACCAATAGACGATCAATATCAACTTCAACCAAACGGTTAGCAGTGTTTCGTTTAACTAACTTCGTGTTTTCTCTAATGAATTTAATGTCTAACATATTATTTTACAATTTGATTTAGATCGCCATTTATAATTACGGGTGAGGCAGCAATTAATTCATCTTTAAAGCTTACAACAGGAATAGGGTTTAAGAAAAATATTTTTTTATCCAAAACATGGGCATAACCGATTTCCATTAGTACTGACCCACCGATATAGCCTGCAATATTATTTTTCTCAAAGTTACATACTAGAATTGCGTCGCTCTCTTTTATAGCATTATAGTACCATTTGAAAGTGTCATTGTCTTGTTTTAGCTTTGAATGATTTAATGCAACTTTTTCAAGAATAGTTTTATCACCGTTTGCAAACTGATGCATCAGTTCATGAGAAAATGTTTCATGACCTAAATTAATTAGATCTTTTTCAATAGCATAAATCTTATCTGCATTAGTAATGCTTCCGCAAATAGTGATTCTCATACTTTATGAAGTAATTTTTCCAAAAAATAAAACCAAAACTACTGCCGGCAATAACATCGCCAGATACCCGCCTGCGTTGGCAAGGGACGGCAGCATTGATACCATGGTAAGTACTGTATCCATATTATTTATGTAATTCAAAGTTTTCTGTTAATTTATCGATGGTAGATTTTTTGCCAAAAACTAAAACTCCTAAATATTCAATATTTTTTTTCTCTATTTTCTTTGTCCATTCAACAACCTTTTTATCGTCAGTAGTCAAAAGCATTTCACGAGTGAATTCTGCAATTTCTAAATCATTCTCTTTCGCCTTTTGAATCAGATTTAATAATTCATTTGAAGTTTTTGCTTCCTTGATAAGAATCGCATGCTGGATATTTAGTCTGATTTCTTTCCCATCTTCTGTGGCAATAGTGTCTTGGTGGAATAGCTGACGACCAATGCGGGCGCCAAAAGCGGCATTGAGATGCGCTACAGTATTTAATTCTTCCCAGGATTTAAGCTTAGCTTCTTTATTGATAATAGCAACGGCAGTTCTAGTCTCTTTGTTTTTGGTTTTTACAACTGGCTGATTTTTTGGCCGCATCAAAGGAAAGGTTTGGCACTCACGCATGGTCTTGTTCATCAAGAAAGCGAATAAACGTTCACTTAAGCCGAAACCGCAGGTTGGCGGCATACCGTATTCAAGTGCTTCGACAAATTCATAATCATTCATCTGAGCTTCGGCATCGCCCGCTTCTCTCAGTTTAGTCTGTTCCATGAACCGTTCTGCCTGATCGATCGGATCGTTCAACTCACTATAACCATTGCCCAATTCGGAGCCGGCAATAATCGGCTGAAAACGTTGAGTAATTTTAGGATTGACTTCATCTCTTTTTGCCAAAGGTGAGACTTCAACCGGGACACCGACTAAAAAGCCAGGACCGGCGATTTGCTTACGGCAATATTTCCAAAGATTGTCGATTGCTCTAGTAATATTGAAACCTTCTTTATCGTAATCGATTTTCAATTCTTTCAACTTCGCTTCAATTTTTTCAAGTGATGTATTCTGAATATCAATGCCCGTGTATTTTTTAACAGTTTCTTGGTAGTCATATCTTTCCCATTCTTTGCCTAAGTCAACTTCGAATTTTCCAATAGTAAATTTAAGTGTGCCAAAAGTTTTTTCGGCGACGTATTTGTATAATTCTTCAACCAGTTTCATGCCATCTTCATAATTAGCATAGCTCCAATAAAACTCCATTTGCATATAGTCCTGCAAGTGTTCAGCATCCATACCTTCGTTCCTGAACTGTCTGCCGATTTCAAAAGTTTTTTCGAGCCCGGCCACCATTAATCTTTTTTGCCAAAGCTCTCCCATGGATATGCGAAGATAGACATCGATATCCAGGGCATTGTGATGGGTGATAAAAGGACGTGCATCGGCTCCGCCGGTGGTGTTTTCCAAAACAGGAGTTTCAACCTCAAGAAAGCCTTTGTCGATTAAAAAAGTTCTCATTGATTGCCAGAACAAAGCTTTCTTTTTGAGCATCTCTTTTACCTCTTCATTGGAAAGAATATCCAAATATCTTTTTCTTAATCTTTCCTCCTCGTCTTGTAAGCCGCGCCACTTGTCAGGCAAGGGCCTGAGAGTTTTGGACAAAATCTTAAATTCTTTTGCCATTACGCTTTGTTCGCCTTTGTGAGTGATAAAAAGTTTGCCGGTGACCTCGATAAAATCTCCCAAGTCGATCAGCTTGCTATATAATTTGTATAATTCGGGACCAACTTCTTTTTTGGATATAGCAACCTGTATTTTGGCAGAGCCATCATCCAGATTGGAAAAAGTTAAATTGCCATGCTCGCGCTTGCTACGGAGCCTGCCCGCAATAATAACTTCAGTTTGTTTTTCTTCAAGTTTAGTAAAGTCAGCAAAAACATTGATTATCCTGTGGGTTTTATCGGACTTTGCAGGGTAAGGATTTATGCCTTGTTTTCTTAGCTCCTCCAGCTTATTTATTCTTTCCTGATATTCGCTAATTTTTTCATTCATATAAAAACTGATAAGACAGATGCCTTAAATTAATAAGATACTAATACTTATATTTTAAAATATTTTTGTTAGAAAGTCAAAATATTTATTTCTTATTTTTGACTAATTATTGAGTTAAAATGATCTTTTTAAAAAGGAGAAAAACGTGAGCCAGATTGTGCGCGAAATCATTATTTCTGGAGAAAGAATCAGGTGTACAGAAGTCTTGAATAAAAAAGAAAATAAGTATTGTACGGAATGTCGCGCCCTGATTGAGAAAGACCAGGTGATGGTTCGCAGATTATTCAAAAAAACAAGCAGGTACGAACCAGGTTCTTTTTGCAAGCTCAAATGCTTGATATCAAGAGAAGAAAAAAGGATGTTAAAAATCCCCTAGTAGCTAGAGGATTTTTTTAAGTCTATTCGATATTGGTTATTTCGTATTCCATTTCTCCCTTAGGGGTAGTTATTATTAACTTATCCCCTTTCTTTTTGTGAAGAAATGATCTTCCTAGGGGTGATTCATTGGAGATTTTTCCAGCCAGAGGATCAACCTCGTTAAAGCTGACAATGGTAAATATTTTCGTCTCGTTGTTAACTTTAACCGTTACCACCGATCCCATACCAACTTCAGTTTTGTGATGTCCGTTTACGACGGTTACATTTTTTAGCAAGGTTTCAATTTCGGCGATCCTGCCTTCGTTAAAAGCCTGTGCGTCTTTTGCTTCCGAATATTCTGCGTTTTCGCTTAAATCACCCATGTCCTTGGCTGTTTGGATTCTTTTAGCAATTTCTTGTCTTTTGGTCTTGGTCAGTAATTCTAATTCTTGCTTAAGTTTATCGTAGCCATCTTGGGAAATGATTTGATCCGTCATAATTTGATATTTAAAGTTTTAAAAAATTCTATCCTAATATACAATAGTTTTAACTTTTCTGCAAGACTGCGTTATTTCTATAAATAATCACTATTATCAACCCCAAAAACCCTATGCCAAGCGGGTGGTTTAAATATGGAGTAAAAAAATTAATGATCATCAAGACGAAGAGCCCTATTATCAATGAGGCTTCTAGGATGCTTTGTTTTTTTTCTTTAAAGAATAAATACATCGGTTGGAATAAAAGGGCTAAATATACCAGCGTACCGACCAGCCCAAGTTTCAGCCAAATATCGAGCCAGCCCCACTCAAAGGCGTAAGTAGTATATTCTCCGCTTGGATTTAGTTCCAAGACTCTTGGATCCAAAGTCTGATAGGTGACCGTGGCGCCGAAGCCTTTGCCAAACACAGGCGCCTCTTTGATTTCCAGCCACAACTTTGGTAAAAGCGCCCATCTTGAACCGATTGCCGCCTCATCCGTTTCTGTTGCCCGCTCGGAGAAAACATCGGTCGGATCAAAGCCGCCCAATGGTTTCGGATAAGGAAACTTTACCAGAGCAACTATCAGCAATAAACTTAAAAATGTAATAGATAGAAAAAGCGTACTGTTTTCAAATATTTTTTTAATAAATAATTTTCTTTCTTGATTTTTTGAATTATAGATTTCAATCATCATATATAAGTAGATGAAAAAGAAACCGCCAATCAAGCCGACCCAAAAGCTTCTGGAAAAGCTGAGTAAGGTTACTGACATAAAAATGATAGTGAGAATCAGCGATTGTAAAAAAACTTTTTGTTTAATTACGATTTTGATCTGATTATCAATGATCTGTTTGGCAAGATAAACCAGGGTGATAATCAAGCCAAGCAGGACGAAAATGTGTGATTGAAAAAAGATACGGTAGAAGCCGCCTTGGATCTGAGTGATCTCCCCTACCCCCGTTACCCTGACCCAGCGGTAAAGTTCGTAAACTGCCCCCAGCATTTCATGAGAAAAAATAAATAGTAATAAAAAAGATTTTATACTCAGCATTGTTATTGACGCAAAGAATACTGTTAACAATTTTTCGACATTTTCTCTTGTCTTAATAACGCTAAAAAGTGGCAAGAAGAGCAAGAAATAAATCCAACGCTTGAAATCAAGAAACACATAATGCGCATCATTGTTAATAAAGCCATTGATTGCTCCCCATAAAACAGCTATAAAGAAAAAAACGTAGTATTTGTTTACCCCGGAAAATAATTTTTTAAAATTTTCTTTGGGTGCTGCAATCAGTCTCTTGGTTTGATAAAGATTTTTAAGCAGTAAAATAAACCAGCAAACCAATACTACCGACCAAAGGGCAATCCTGATCGAAATGTTTGAGCCATTAAAAATAAAATTATATAAATAGCCTTTAGAGCCGATAAACAGTTCGGCCAAAACTATCAATACTCCATATTCGAGCTTGTAGAGTGAGATAACCAGGGTTAACAGAACTAATATAAAAAACATCACTATGTTTACCGATGGCGACAAATAGCCAACAAAAGACAATGATTCAAAAAGTAGAATCAGCAAAGCAGTTGTTGTAAATAGTTTGTTAAATTTGATCATAATGAATAATTTATTTTATCACCAATTTGCAAATTGTTTTTGTCCGCCCAGCCGGCCTTAAGCTCCAGTACTCTGTTTACTGGGATTATCGAAGAATAAGATTTTTCCGGGTACTTCCCTTCTGCAGGCAAGTTTTTGTCCATTTTTACCACTTGATCATTATTGATCCAAATTATATCCAGATTAAATTTCATTTCTCTCATCCAAAAATCCCTTATTTTGCTGTCAGGAAAAACAAACAGCATTCCTTCATTGTCGTCAATTTTCTCACGATTACTCAGACCGCGAATTATTTCTGCTTGATTATCTGCAACTTCAACAATAATCTTTTGTCCTTTAATCATAACATACTGCTCCTTTTGCTGCCTCAAACAACCGCTCAAAATAAGCGGTAAAACAAGAAGTATTAATAAATAAATTTTAAAAAATTTTTTCATTTTTTATTTTAATGTGTCATCCCAGCGTATGCTGGGATCCATGCATGAATACAGGGTGGATCCCAGCATTCGCTGGGATGACACTTAGGTTACAACACAATAGTCTATATGGGTAGTGTTCTCTGCGGGCAGGGCATTCTGGCTTCGCGGGAATGACAGCGGTTTACTTTTTAAATATCTTCCTAATCACCTCATCAATATCCACCTCATCAATCATGATATCATCAACTGGCAAGTCTGAAGAAAGAATTGCTGTAGCAACTTTTTTCACCTCTTCCCTGTTCACTTCAATAGATACTGCGTACTGATTGTATTTTTGGATTATGCCATATTCTTCCACCTGTTTTTTTGTTACGCCCTTATCATTAAAGGTGATATTCAAAACTTTATATGGCGCATATTTTTTTATCAGATCATCAAGTGCTCCATCATAAATAATTGTTCCATGATCAATTATAACTACTCTTTTGCAAAGCTCCTTGATGTCGTCCATGTAATGAGATGTCAGAATGATGGTGGTTTTTTGTTCTTGATTGTATTTTTTTATAAAGTCCCGGATATTTTTTTGCGCAACCACATCCAGTCCGATTGTCGGCTCATCGAGAAATAAGATTTTTGGTTTATGTAACAAAGCGGCAACTAGCTCGCATTTCATTCTTTGGCCTAAGGAGAGTTTTCTCACTTGAACATCCAAGATATCTTTGATGTCCAAAAGCTCAACTAATTCATCAAGATTCTTTTTAAAATCCTGATCCGAAACTTCATAAATTTCTTTATTCAAAATAAAGCTTTCCATGGCCGGCAGATCCCACCAGAGCTGATTTTTCTGCCCCATGACCAAGGCAAACTGCTTCTGATATTCTTTCTGTCGTTTATGCGGCGTAAAACCAAGGACTGAAGCCTCCCCACTTGATGGATAAAGAATTCCAGAAAGCATTTTAAGCGTCGTGGTTTTACCTGCGCCATTCGGCCCTAAGAAGCCGACCAACTCCCCTTCCTCAATACTGAAGTTGATGCTTTTTACCGCTTCGGTAAAAAGTTTTTCTCTTTTAAACAAACCCTTCACCGAGGCCCAAAGCCCCGGTTGTTTCTTGTAATACTCATAAACCTTACTAAGATTTTTTACTTCAATTGTTTTCATAGTATTAATTAATTTTATAGTTTATAAATTCGTAATTGATAATTGATTTATATTCCCACCCCTTCATACTTTTTCAAACCCTTATTCCATACAATTTTAATCAAGAAATATAATATCAAAAGCCACAGCAGTTCCACTCCGATACCTTTTATTCCATCCATTAAATTCAGCTTGCCAAGATATAATTGGGTTGGAAAAAACACGATATAAGCAAAGGGGAAAAATAATCCGATATTGTATAATGTTGCAGGTAAGAGGCTTAACGGAGCATAGCCGCCCGATAATAATCTAATAAAAGTTTGGAAAAAAGCATTCAAACCAGAAACATCAGTTGCCCAAAATGCAATTAAGCCGAATAAAATGGAAAGTAATAGTCTAACAAAGTAACCAATAAATACTATTAATATTATTACAAGAATGACGAGTGGGTTAGATTGCAAGATTATATAATCTCTAAAAATCAAAATAAATAAAAGCTGCAAAACAACTCCAGATAAAAGAGCGATTGATGCTCGTCCAATTGACATTGTAATGAGCGATCGTAAATAGCTTATCGGTCTAGTAAGATAAACATTCAGTTCACCATGTTGGATGTTTCTTGAAACCACATCTTCAACTCCATAGTTTGAAGTCAAAAAATTTATAAGCCAGCCGATCATTACATAGGTGATCATCTCATTATAATTATAGCCATAAACCATGTTTGTGCTTTTATATACAGCGGTCCAAATAGTTACTTGGAATAAGACATCAAAAATATTGCCCAAACGGTAACCGTAGACAGTTGCCCTATAAACCAGCTGTCTTTGCCATGCGGTTTTAATTAAAAATAAGTATTTTCTCATATAGTTATACTCCAGCTGCTTCGTATTTTTTCAAACCGAAATGCCAGACCAGCTTTATTAATAAATATAATAAAAACAACCATAAAATTTCTACTCCAAGTCCACGCAGTCCTTCCATAAAAGTTATCTTTTTTAAATATAATTGCAATGGGATAAAAAAGGTGTAAATAAAAGGAAAAAATAAACTGATATTCACGAAGGTTATCGGTAATAAATTCATCGGAAAATAGGCGCCAGACATGAATTTGGAAAAAATATTCAGAGAAAAATAAGTGCCGGAGATTTCAATAAACCAGAAAGCGATCAGGCCGATTAGAATTGAAAATAACAATTTGATAAAAAAAGCAGCTATTAGCATTGCTAACATTAATAATAATGTAGCGGGGTTAAAATTAAGAATTATTTTATCATGCAACAAATAAAGCATGGCTATTTCAATGGTAACGACCGAAACTAAAGCAACCACTACCCTGCCCATGGAAACAGCAATTATATAACGTATGTAACTTATGGGCTTAACAATCATATTTGACATGGTGCCTTGATGAATGTCCTTGGCAATACGTTCTTCGAAGCCGTAGTTAGAGGTAGCAAACAGAATAACCCAACCGATTATTATATAAGTCATCATTTCAGGATAAGTATACCCCTTAATCATGTTGGTCCCTTGAAAAATTACTGTCCAGATCGTGATTTGTGAAATGATTTCAAATAAATTACCAAAATTATAAGAAATAATATTGGCTCGGTAAGTCAAGTTTTTTTGAAATTCATTAGTAATTATTTTCCAATATTTTCGCATATGTTTAACTTGAAGCGCTGGAGTAATCTTTTAAAGCAAAATTAAAAAACTTTCTTGATGCGAAGAAAAAAATGATTGCAACAATCGTTGAGGAAAGTATTAAATAAAAATTTGGGCCATGGATCATTATCTCTGCAGGTACTGTTGCAATGAAGGCAGCAGGGATAATTGTATAAAAAAATATTTTAACTATTTTATTGAAAAATATATCAGCTGGATATTGAGAAATTTTCGTAAGGTTATCAATCACATACCAAAAATTACTTGCATCCGTTGACCAAAAAGCAATGCTTCTGATAATAAGTGAAATACTGTAAATTATTACAATTGAATTTAACATCATCAATAAATAAAACGGTGTGTTTACCATCAAATTTGCCAGGCCTATATCTAATTTTATTAAAGAGTTTAAGAACACCATTAGTCCAATAGCAAATTTAACCCAATCTTCAGGATCACCTTGGGAAGCGGTTACTAAAAATTGCGTATCCGCTGGTTTTACAATCAGCGTATCAAGGGTTCCCTCTCTGATATGAAGAGATAAACCAAAAAGATAGGCACAAGTTCCCCAGAGAAAACCGTCAACCATCATGTATGATCCCACTATGATCATCGCTTGATCATAATTCCAGCCTGATAAATTGTTGATGTAGTTAAATATAATATTAACAAATGCAATCATAAGTGACATCTGAATAATGCCGCCCACCACCATGACAAAAAAATTAAAACGATATTCCAATCTTTGCATGATCCTGCTATAAAGGCCTAAAAGCCATATTTTTCCTAATCTTTTTATTTTAACCCCCATATGATTCAAAAGTTTTTATTCCTTTTTTATATATTAAGCTAGCAAGTATGATTAATAGAAAAAGCCAAGTGATCCCTTTGAAAATGCCGATTAATATTTGTAAATCATTTATTTTACCGGTAATAATCTGTATGGGAAAATAAACTATATATTTAAATGGCAAAAAATTAGAAATTATATATAAACTTTTGGGCATTATATCTATCGGCACCAGTCTGCCAGAAAAAAAAGTTAAGACCCCCATCATCGTATAGTTGATGCCTGAAAAATGTCCGGTAAAAAAAGTAATAATTCCCACAATATAATACAGCAAGAAATAGATTAGATAACCAATTAATAAAGTTATTAAAAATAAAAAAATTTTATCTATGCCAATTCCATTATTTAAAGACCAATAAAATAATAGTAAAATAAAAATTGCGAATGAAATTAATCGGTTAAATACAGCACTTAAGTTGCTGGCAAGATTATAACTTAAAAAATTAATCGGCTTATTAATAAAATTTGCGAACTGACCAAGATTAATAAATCTGCCGACTTCCCTGCCCAGATCTTGAGCATTAATAATCAAAAAAATTAACCTAGTGATTAAAAAATAAATTATTAGATTTGATAAGGTATAATTCCCTATTACATTCCCTTGTCGGTAAATTGAAAGCCAGATATAAATTATTGCAACCAATGATACTGCTTCAGCGATAAAAGCTGCAAAAAAATTAGCTCGATAAGCCAGGTTGGTCTGAAGGCTATTTTTAAATACTATCCAATATTTTTTCATACTAGATTATGTTTCTGTTTTATTATCTCCATGGCTTTTTTATATTTTTTTACAGCAGGCAGAAAAGGTAAAAGTTTGTAGGCGAAAGATGGGAGCCAGTTGGAGATAGTGCCGCCTGGGTCGATCTTGTATAGAACTTGATCAACAAAAACTCCTTGATGACCTTGCTCTAGCATGGTGAGCCATAAATCCCAGTCTTGGAATTTTTTGATCGATTCGTCCCAGCCGGTTGGTGGAAAATCAGTCCTGCGGATGAGTGCGGAGGTATGAATAAATGGGCCTGATTTAAGCCTATTTTCACTAAAAGGCTCTAATTTGAATAGCTTTTTACCCCATAGAAAGGAGCTGTAAGCGTAGCTAGCCTCTGGGTGGTCATTTAGTGCTTGTAGCAGGGTTTCAAGCATCTCCGGGCGTAATTCGGCGTCAGCATCACAAAACAACAGGTAATCGCCGCTGGAGTGTCTAAAACCGTTGTTGCGAGCTGCTGGCGCGCCCTGATTCGGCTGTTTATAATATTGCATGCTGATGTTCGCCTCCTTGATTCTTGGAACATAGCTTTCGATCACTCCCTCAACATCATCTTTTGAACCATCATTCACAATAATGATTTCAAAATCCTTGTAAGTCTGATTCAAAATTGCTTCCAAAGTTTTGCTAAATATTTTGGCACGGTTATAAACCGGAATTATTATGCTGATCATATAGCGCTTGTGTCATCCCGGCGAATGCCGGGATCCACCCTTTTAGTATCTTATTTTGTTTAATATTATTAGTAGATTTTTAATGGATCCCGGATCAAGTCCGGGATGACACTGTAGAAAATTGTCATTCCCTGCCAAGTTGAGTAGCCATCTTTTGTGTCATTCCTGACCCGACTGCTGTCGAGCATAAACTCCGGCAGGAGAAATAACTAATCTGATTTTTAACATTAAACAATCTTCAATCAGTAATCCACCTGATCCTGAATCGAGTTCAGGATGACACTGAAAATATAATTTCCCTGACCTCCTCAATCTTATTCTCCCAACTGAATTCCTTAATCACTCTTTCTCTTCCCTGCTCGCCTAATTTCTGGCCTACTTCTTTATTTTTAACCAGGGTTACAATTGCCTCAATAATATCTTCAAGATTTTCTGGGTTTACCAGGATTCCGTTTACTCCGTTAATTACTGCGTCTCTGACCCCGCCACTGTCTCCGGCGATGACAGGCTTGCCTGCTAGATTTGCTTCCAGGTAAACGATGCCAAAGCCCTCAAAATCGCCCTCAATATTTCTGGAAGGCATGATGAAAGCATCGCACAAATTGAACCAAGTCCATTTTTCCTCTTCGGTTGTTTTGTCAAGAAAAATAATTCGAGATTTAATCTGCTGAGGAAAACTGTTGGCTAACTGTTTCAAATATTCTTCATCCGGACCGGCCCCGCCTACTACGTAAACAAGGTTCGGCACCAAACTGATCAGCTTGGGCATGGATTTAATTACCTGATCCATTCCTTTTCTTTTCACGATGCGGCTACTGCTAAATAGAATATATTTTTCCTGCAGGTTGTATTTAGTAATCAGCTCTGTTTCCAATATTTTCGTATCTCTCAATTTATTATTTAAAATATCTTGAACATCAAGCCCCGGCGTGACCACTTTGATTTTATTTTCATCGGTCACAAATTCTTTCGCTAATTGCGCCACAAAACTATTTGAACAGATTATATTCTCAGCTTGGTTTAATATTTTTATAGCCAAGCTTTTTTTGCGTGGAGTTTTTAAAGCGAAGGCCAAGTCCATTCCGTGGAGAATAATTGAGTACTTGATCGGCAAAAATTTTGCCACTAAAAATGTTGCTATCCCCAATGGGAGCAGATGGCCGACAATCACATGGTCAATATTATTTTTCTTGATATTTTTCCAAAGCTGAAAAATC
>Ga0209319_1000959_pt1 | contig 27922 bp, 20 predicted proteins | sample RifGroE2_FD_184000 | JGI IMG/M metagenome (GOLD analysis project Ga0209319, IMG submission 184000) | Groundwater microbial communities from Rifle, Colorado - Groundwater E2 (SPAdes) (version 2) | ecosystem: Environmental > Aquatic > Deep subsurface > Groundwater | place: Rifle, Colorado, United...
TACAATCAATATAGCAAGGATGCGTTTTTTTCCGGCTGCTATCATGTTGCAGATAGCAGAGGTTTCAGCGCAGTTAGTTAGTCGAAAAGAAGCATTTTCGACATTGCACCCGGTAAATAATTCTCCATCTTCCGCGCAAACACAAGCACCTACTTTGAATTTGGAATATGGAACATAGGCTTTTTCTCTAACCAGAAGAGCTTCACGCAGCATTTTTTGTATTAGTTCATCAGTTATTTTTGACATATGGATCACCTTTTAAGAATTAGGTTCGAAAGTTTTGTAATTTTCAAGGATTAATCGATAAATATCAAATTATATTTTCAGCGTGAAGCATCAGCATAAAGATAAAGCGCATTGCTACTTAAATATAAAAATCGGACTCAGTGTTAACAGAACTAAAAAAATTATTTAGCAGTAACGCACTCGAAATTCATCTCAACTTTATAATCATCTACTGATGTTGAGGTGTCCGCTACGTATTTTTTAGAAAAAGCTCTAGCTACGGTAGTTGCGGCGCTGATTAATTCCTTTTGACTTTTTTCTAATCCTTGGTATTTGGTGGTACGGGATGTTACTTGTAATCTTTTTCCTTGATCTGCACAGACTTTGGTAGCTTTTTTTATTGATGCTTCATTGGCATCGTTTTCTTCTGCAGCCGTTGCTACGGCGGTATATTGGTTTGCTTTTCCTGGTATGATGGTTACATTAGCGGCACAGCCGGATAAAAGTAAGGCAGCTGCAATGCCGGTAAGACTAAACAGTATTTTTGATTTTTGCATATAATCTACCTATTTTTTAAATTTAAAATTAAGATTTATAGACGCATATAATAATGGAATTGGTTATTTTTTCAAAATAACAATCACGGCAGAAAGTCATATATAAACGTAAACTACACAGGCTAAAACATGTGGCTACGCGTGAATTTATTATTTATCAATATGTTATGTTGTAGTTGTGTGGCTTCTTAAAAACCATGGGCAAATTACAAAAATAACGTAGCCGCAAGCTTTAGCTTGCGTCTTCATTATTGCATACCTATATGATTTAACACATATTTTAGCGCAGGCTAAAGCCTGCGGCTACGGAATCACAATTATAATACCTCAACTTTTCTGGATATTATGTAATTGCCAATAGACTCAATTATTTAATTAAAAAAAATATTTAGGTTTTATCTACCCAAATCACATTTTTAAAATCATATTTGCTAGCGATTAAAATCACATCAACTAGCCACCAAACACCGAACCCGCCGATGGTTATTAACTTCAAAATACCTAATCCGATGTGTCCCATAATGAAGCGGTCAACACCGATACTGCCGAAGAAAACTGACATCAGTAAAACTAAAAGCCAATTAACACGTTTTTTTGTTGGTTTTTTTGCCATAATTTTATCCTAAATTGATTAGAAAATTCCAGAACTGATTAAATATCTCGGAAAAATCACTACGAATACCGTAGCCGTATTTAGTGTCTGTTGACATTTGTTTTTTTCGTCATGAAAACGCAATTATCAACAGACCCTAATTTCATTTTTTGCAAAATTAATGAAATGATTTGCCAGTCTCCATTTTGCCGAGCAAAATAAGGAAAGTAAAATTTATTATGCTTTTGTGGTCATGGATTCGTAGTAGCAAGCTAAAGCTTGCGGCTACGGGTTTGTTGTCGCTGGGTTGGGTTACAATATCTACGATGTTTTTAATTTTAAATTCAAAATTTCCTAACTATGTTTCTTTCCAAATACATAACCTATACTAAAAACGAAGCCACGAAATGGCCGACGCCAAATTACTGGGATGTTGCTGCATTTTGTCTTTTGTTTGGTGTAATTATTTTACTGGCATGGGGCGCGCGGCAAATGTCTTTGCCTTACCAAATTGGACAAGCGATACCAATTTCCCTCGATCCAAAATTTTTGCCCATGTACGCGTTGCGTACAGTGATGCGCATGTTTATAGGTCTTTTTTTTGCATTGCTGTTTACTTTTGTTTTTGGTACTTGGGCAGGGAAAAGTAAACGCGCCGAAAAGATAATTATTCCCGCTATCGATATTTTGCAGTCAGTGCCTGTTTTGAGTTTTCTTGCCATTACGGTTACTGGTTTTATTGCCCTATTTCGAGGCAGTATGTTGGGACCTGAATGTGCGGCGATTTTTGTGATTTTTACTGCTCAGGCTTGGAATATGGCTTTAAGTTTTTACCAAAGCGTGCGTACTGTGCCACAGGAATTACGTGAGGCGGTACGAATTTTCCATCTTTCAACTTGGCAACGTTTTTGGCGTCTTGACGTACCATTTGCCATGCCTGGACTTTTATGGAACATGATGATGTCAATGTCGGGAAGTTGGTTTTTTGTGACCGCCTCTGAGGCTTTGTCAGTTGCGAAACAAAAAATAACCTTGCCTGGAGTTGGTTCATATATTGCTTTGGCTATTTTACATGCGGATACAAAAGCCATTATTTATGCAATTTTAACGATGTTGGTGGTTATTTTGCTTTATGACCAATTTTTATTTCGACCACTTGCTCAGTGGGTGCAAAAATTTAAGTTTGAAAGTGTCGAAGATGTAACGCTGGAACAGCCTTGGGTGGTGAAACTGTTTCAGCGTACAGCTCTTTTAAATCGTTTAAGCTGGCTGTTTTCTACGATTAGCGAAAAGGTTATTACTTTGTCGCTTTTAAATCGTTCGGTGAATTACCAAATGCAGGATGAAGAGAGTAGTGAGCATAGTTGGGTGGGAGTTGTTTATAATATCGTTTTAGGAATTTTTATAGTTGGTTCTTTGGTGACTGTGACATATTTTATTGCGACAACTTTAACTTTGGCTGAGTTGCGGCATTTGTTGTTTTTAGGAGGTTGCACTGGTCTGCGTGTTATGGCATTGATTGTGATTTCTTCCTTGATCTGGGTGCCAATTGGTGTTTGGATAGGTTTTCGTCCACGCTTTGCTGCTATTATTCAACCAGTTGTACAATTTTTAGCGGCGTTCCCAGCTAACTTGGCTTTCCCGGTGGTGTTTTTGGTAATTGTTAAATTCCATCTTAATGTCGAAATTTGGGTTTCGCCATTGATGGTCTTGGGAACGCAATGGTATATTTTATTTAATGTTATAGCTGGTACAAATGCTTTACCAAAGGATTTAAAACAGGCAACAGAAACTTTTGGTGTAACTGGTTGGTTGCGTTGGCGTAAATTGGTCTTGCCAGGGATTTTTCCTTACTTTTTAACGGGCGCAATTACTGCGGCTGGTGGTGCATGGAATGCTAGCGTTATTGCTGAAGTCATTAGTTGGGGGGCTGTGAACTTGCATGCAACTGGGTTAGGTGCTTATATATTTGATGCTTCGGAAAATGGAGATTTTTCCCATGTGGTTTTGGCGACGGCTATCATGAGTTTATTTGTTATATCAATTAATCGTTTGCTTTGGCGACCATTGTATAACTTAGCTGCGGAGAGATTTGCTTTAAGGAGCTGAGAAGAAATTTAAAATTCAATATTTGAAATTCCTCAAGTTGTCGACTCCTGCGGCTTAACTTGAGGTTAGGGGTTTTTATGCCAGAAATTTTAGAATCATCTCCACCAATTATTCGTGTTGGTGATGTGAAAAAGGCGTTCAAAAAAGATCGTCAGGATATGCTCGTGCTTTCAAATGTTAATCTGGAATTGCATGAGGGCGAAATTGTTGCTTTGCTTGGTAAATCAGGTTCAGGTAAATCAACTTTACTGCGCATTATTGCCGGTTTAATTCCGCCAACTTCAGGTGAAGTGTCTTATCATGGTAAAGCGGTTTTAGGTCCTATGCGTGGTTTGGCAATGGTTTTTCAAAATTTTGCTTTATTGCCCTGGTTGACGGTTTTGCAAAATGTTGAATTGGGCTTAGAAGCACTAGGGGTGAAAAAAGATGAGCGTCGCAGCAGGGCGATACAGGCAATTGATATTGTCGGTTTGGATGGATTTGAATCGGCTTATCCGAAAGAGTTATCAGGAGGAATGTCGCAGCGCGTTGGTTTGGCGCGGGCTTTAGTCGTTGACCCTGAGGTTCTGCTAATGGACGAGCCATTTTCTGCTTTAGATGTTTTGACGGCGGAAAATTTGCGTGGTGATTTACTGGATCTTTGGCAGGCAAAAAAAGCGAAAATAAAAAATATTTTGCTGGTAACGCATAACATCGAAGAAGCGGTTTTTCTCGCGGATCGCATTTTGGTTTTTGGCAATAATCCTGGCAATGTTCGGGCTGAATTGCGGGTTGATATTCCTCATCCACGCCATAGTCAGGATCAGCGTTTTATCAGAATTGTCGATAGTGTTTATGATTATATCACTATGCCGGCTACTATGACTCCTGGTGCTGAATATCGTTACAAAAACATCACTATGGGATATCGTTTACCCAATGTGCAGGCTTCTGAAATCATTGGTGTATTGGATATGATGAATGAACCGCAATATCGTGGTCATAAAATTGACTTACCGGAATTTTCCGATGAATTACACCTCGATATTGATGATCTTTTTCCGCTTACCGAAGCTTTGGAGGTTTTACGTTTTGCTCAAGTGTCGACTGGTGATATTGAATTAAACGAAGCTGGGAAAATTTTTGCTACAGTTGATATTTTGGAGCGTAAAAAAATCTTTGCGCAACATTTGCTAAAATATATTCCACTTGCCAGTTATATTCGTCGTGTTCTCGATGAACGACCTGAGCATCATGCTTCACAAGAGCGATTTTTAGGCGAACTTGAGGATTACTTAAGTGAAGATGTCGCGTCAGAAGTGTTGCGTGTTGTTATCGACTGGGGGCGATATGCAGAGATTTTTGCTTATGATTACAATACAGGGCAGTTGAGTTTGGAGAATCCAAATTAATTATCAATTAGGGTAAATGCCCCAATTTATATTCGTGGGTTGATGGCGTATTGAAGTTTCGCATTGGCTGGGGCGCTAGGATTCGAACCTAGGTATGCTGAGATCAAAACCCAGTGCCTTACCGCTTGGCGACGCCCCAGTGAGAAACATAATTGTCATTATGAAGAATGCATATTCTGCAAGGAGTAGTCGCTTGTGTCAATCTGATTTTGATTTTTGATAAAGAAAATTGCCATCTTGATGAAAAAAAAGGAAAATAGAGAGGATATTTATGTTTATATCTGGTAATTTTAAGCTGTTAAAAAACATGCGGAAATAAATTTCCATATAAATAATATTTTCTTATAAAACAATTGGTTATTGAAAATCATGCAAAGTAAGCTCAAACAACTACTTTTCGATGCTTTAGCGGTTTTAGCGGCAGATGCCAAATTGCCAGCTGATTTGTTAGTATCTCTACCAATTCAAGTCGAACGTACGCGTAACCCTGAACATGGGGATTTCGCCAGCAACATTGCTATGTTGTTGACAAAAGATGTAGGTATGCGTCCTAGAGATTTAGCAGCATTAATTATTTCGGCATTACCAGCTTGTGCTTTGATCGATCAGGTTCTGGTTGCAGGCGCAGGTTTTATTAATTTTTATTTGACAAAAAGCGCTCAGCGGAAAGTGATAGCTGATGTTTTGCAGCTTGGTGAGAAGTATGGTTGTTGCGATATTGGTTTGGGGCAGAGCGCTATTGTGGAATTTGTTTCTTCCAATCCAACGGGTCCTTTGCATGTCGGTCATGGTCGTGGGGCAGCTTACGGCGCATCGGTTGCCGACTTATTAGAAACGATAGGTTACAAAGTGCATCGTGAATATTATGTCAATGATGCTGGTCGACAGATGCACATTTTGGCAACGAGCATTTGGTTGCGTTATTTGGAATTAAGTGGGGAGGATATTGCTTTACCAGGTAATTGTTATCGGGGTGATTATATTATTGAAATTGCACGGCGTTTACGTGTTGAATATGGAGAAAAATTACGTCGTTCCGTTGAGTTGCTTTATCAGGATTTGCCTATCGATGGTAAAGATGGCGGGGATGCGGATTTTTATATTGATGCTATGGTCGCACGTGCCAAAGACTTATTGGGTGATGATTATGAGGCGATTTTTCAGCGCGGACTGACGACAATTATTGCTGATATTCGTGAGGATTTAGAAGAATTTGGTGTGGTTTTCCAGGAATGGTTTTATGAAAGCGCTTTACATAAAAGTGGCGATGTGGCGCGCAGTATTGCCAGACTGCATGAATTGGGACATATTTACGAAAAAGATGGTGCAACTTGGTTTCGTGCTACTGATTTTGGTGACGAAAAAGATCGTGTTGTAATCCGTGAAAATGGTCAATATACCTATTTTGCTGCCGATATTGCGTATCATTTAAATAAATATGGGCGTGGTTTTGATTTGATTGTTGATGTTTTGGGTTCTGATCATCATGGTTATGCACCACGAGTGCAGGCATTTTTAAAAGCAGCCGGATTGGATGTTAGTAAATTAATTATTCCACTGGTGCAATTTGCTATTTTGTATCGCGGTAAAACTAAAGTACAGATGTCGACGCGTAGCGGGGAATTTGTTACTTTGCGTGAATTGCGCAAGGAAGTTGGTAATGATGCGGCGCGTTTTTTCTATGTGATGCGTAAAAATGACCAACATTTAGATTTTGATCTCGATCTTGCAAAGTCTCAGTCGAAAGATAATCCTGTTTATTATATTCAATATGCTCATGCTAGAGTTTGTAGCGTTTACCGTCAACTGGAAGAGAGAAATTTGGATTGGGATATGACGGAAGGATTATTGAATTTGCATTTATTGGCAAAAGAACATGAAGATGTTTTAGTGCGTTGTTTGGGGCGTTACGCAGAAGTTTTACAACAGGCAGCACTTAAATACGAACCGCATCTTGTGGCGCATTATTTGCAGGAATTGGCAAACGATTTTCACGCTTATTACAATGCCGAGCAGTTTTTGGTGGATGATGCTAAACTGCGATATGCCCGTTTATGTTTGATTGCGGCTACACGCCAGGTTCTAAAAAATGGGTTATTTTTACTTGGAGTTTCAGCACCGGAAACGATGTAATGAAAGATTACGCCAAACAATCAAATATACTTATTAAAAATAAATGTTGTCAAAAAACATCCTGCCGTTCTTCTTGTCGGGCGCAGGTAATTGTTTTTTTGTTGATTTTAGTTGTAATAGTTAGTGTGTTTCTGCTGCGAAAATGTCGCCATAGTTCTTCGGAAAATGTTGCAGTAAATGAAAAGGAGCAATCTTTGGTTGCCGCTTCCCAAGTAAAAAAAATACCTGAAAAAAATGAACATATTTTTAAAAAAAATTCTGTAAAAAGCAAAACGTTGCAAAAAGCGAAAGTTTTGGTTAATGAGGAGCAAGAACCGAAGTACGATTTTTATACTTTGCTTTCACAGCCAAAAGTGTTGTCGCAAAAATTAGCTCCGAACGTTATTGCGGATGATAAAGCTAATGACCATGATGTTAGCCAAGATGCTAGCCAATATGTGTTAAAAGTGGCAACAGTTCAAGACTCTTCTGCTTCAGAACGATGGACCAATAAGCTGTCCGCATTGGGTTTTAGTGCGGTAGTGGAAGAGAGCGATACTGGGTATCATGTGTTAATTGGACCTTATGCCACTAAACAGGAAGCAGAGATCGATCAAAAACATTTGCGAGAGAATAAAATTAAAAGTTCTTTGCAAAGGTTGAATTCTGCGTCGGAAGCCTAAATATAAAAGACAATTTGAATTTTAAATTATAAATTTTAAATGTATGTATCGCTTTGCGGTGGTTTTATTGAATTTTTGAATTAGTGAGAATAAATATGGAACAACAAAAATATCATGGTACTACGATTTTATCGGTGCGACGTGGCAATAAAGTTGCTATTGGTGGTGACGGTCAAGTTTCTTTGGGCGATACTATTATGAAAGGTAATGCGCGTAAGATTCGTCTTTTGCATAATGATAAAGTCATTGCTGGTTTTGCTGGTGGAACGGCTGATGCTTTTACTTTGCTTGATCTTTTTGAGGCTAAACTGGAAAAGCATCGCGGTCATTTAACGCGTGCTGCTGTAGAGTTAGCTAAAGACTGGCGAACGGATAAGATATTACGCAGGTTGGAAGCAATGCTTTTGGTTGCCGATAAGCGCACTTCACTGATGATAACTGGTTTAGGTGATGTTATCGAACCGGAAGGTGGTATAATGGCCATTGGTTCGGGTGGTAATTATGCCCGTTCCGCCGCCCAGGCATTGTTTGATAATACTAAGTTGGATGCAAAAGCTATTGTGGAAAAAAGTTTAACCATTGCCGCAGGTATTTGTATTTATACGAATGGTAATTTTGTCATTGAAGAAATGGCGGTGGAGAAATAAAGAAATTTTAATTAGATATGGTGTTTTATGGCTGAGAAAAAAAAGAATAATAAAGTTAGTGCAAAAGTTGTCTCGATAATTGATCCTCCGGAATGTTCGCTCGAGTTAAGCGCAGAAGCTGCTTTAACGCCGGACAAAATAGTCGAAGCTTTAGATAATTACATTATAGGACAGGATGAGGCTAAACGCGCTGTAGCTATTGCTTTGCGTAATCGTTGGCGCAGATCGCGTGTGAGCGAAGATTTACGCAAGGAAATTAAGCCGAAGAATATTTTATTTATTGGTCCAACAGGATCAGGTAAAACCGAAATAGCGCGGCGTTTGGCGGATTTTGTTCAAGCTCCCTTTCTGAAAGTAGAAGCGACTAAATTTACTGAAGTTGGTTATGTTGGTCGTGATGTGGAATCGATTATACGCGAATTAATGGATACCGCGATTAAACAGGCACGTGAAAAGGAAAAAATAAAAGTAAAAGATCGTGCAGCGGAGGCAGCTTTGGAGAGGGTTTTGGATGCGTTGATTCCGCATTCTGATGATACAAGCGCTGCTACAACGCGAGATTTATTTCGTAAAAAAATTCTGGAAGGATCGCTTGATGATAAGCAAATAGAAATCGAAGTTGCCTTGCCAACTGTTGGTGTGGAAATTATGGCGCCACCTGGGATGGAGGAAATGACGAGCCAATTACAGGGCATGTTTTCTAATTTGTCCGGCAGTCGTACGAAAAAGAAGAAAATGAAAGTTAAAGATGCTCTGAAGTTGCTTGATGATGAAGAGGCTTTGGCGCTTTTGAATGAAGAAGAAATTAGAAACAAGGCACTATTTAACGTTGAACAAAACGGTATCGTTTTTATCGATGAAATTGATAAGGTTGTAGAAAGGGCGCATACCAGTGGACCTTCGCGTGAGGGCGTGCAACGCGATTTATTGCCGTTAGTTGAAGGCTGTTCGGTTTCTACCAAGTATGGTATGGTTAATACCGACCATATTTTGTTCATTGCTTCGGGGGCATTTCATTTATCCAAACCGTCGGATTTAATTCCTGAATTGCAAGGACGTTTTCCGATTCGGGTAGAGTTGAAGGCATTGACAGCGGATGATTTTGTTAGGATTTTAACGGAACCAAAAGCCTCTTTGACTGAGCAATATGTAGCTCTTTTGGCCACCGAAGGAGTAGAGCTGCTTTTTGCCGAAGATGGAGTTTTGCGTCTTGCCGAGATTGCTTATCAAGTTAATGAACATACAGAAAATATTGGAGCGCGTCGTTTGCATACAGTTTTGGAGCGCTTACTGGAAGAAATTTCTTTTACAGCGCATCAGCTTAAAGGTAAGGGTAAAAAAGCTCCGATAATTAACGCTTCATATGTGGACAAACGTTTGGCGCATTTGGTTGAAGATGATGATTTGAGTCGATCGATATTATAATTTCAAAAATTATGAAAACGTAGCCGCAGGCTTTATTCTGCGATATATTATATTATAACTTACGCAGACTAAAGTCTGCGGCTACGGTCTGCAGCTACGGTCTGCGGCTACGGTCTGCAGCTACGGTCTGCGGCTACGGTCTGCAGCTACGGTCTGCGGCTACGGTCTGCAGCTACGGTCTGCGGCTACGAAATCGTTATTAATGCAAATTATTCAGTAACGCCATTTTGAATTATAAATGTTAAAGTTCAAAAATAATGCGTTTATTTAAAATTTAACACTTAAAATTCAACATTTATTAAATTATGGCAATAATCCAACATCCAAAATTCACCAATTTTCACCAAGTGCAACATCCTTTATTGCAACACAAGCTTTCTATCTTGCGTGATGTACATACAGATACCAAGGAATTCAAAGAGTTGATTAATGAGATCACGTTACTTTTGGCTTATGAAGTGACGCAGGATTTGCCAATGACAATGCAGATGGTGCAAACGCCATTGGAAACTTGCGAACAACCAATTTTGGCTGGTAAAAAACAAGTTATTTTGCCGATTTTGCGAGCTGGAATTGGTATGGTTGAGGCTTTTTTAACTTTGATGCCTTCGGCGCGGGTTGGGCATATTGGTCTTTTTCGTAACGAAGAAACCCTACAACCGCAGCTTTATTATTTTAAAGTACCTGTGCAAAGTGAAGATCGCCAGTTTTATATTTGCGATCCTATGCTTGCTACTGGTGGTTCGGCAGTAGCGGCAATCTCGAAACTAAAAAATATCGGGGTGCAGAAAATTACTTTTGTCTGTATTGTCTCAGCGCCAGAGGGAGTGGAAAGATTATTTAAAGAACATCCTGATGTGCCAATTTTTTCTGCGAGTCTTGATCGTAAACTTAATGAGTACGGCTATATTTTACCAGGTCTTGGTGATGCTGGAGATAGAATGTTTGGGACGAAGTAAACATTGTAGCTGCACTTCACGTAGTCGCAAGCCCGTAGCCGCAAGCTTTAGCTTGCGTATCAAATTTGGCAAAGGTTTTGGATTATTTATGGATTTTGATTTGGTTTGTGGGTTTTCACAGTACTATGTGAAACTTGATATTTGGATATTGTTGATCTCGCAAGCTGAAGCTTGCGGCTACGTTATCTTAAGGAGTTACGAACTGTAGTAATCCTCTTAACTCGTTCTTCATGTAAAGCTTTTTTCAATTCCTCGCCGGTTAAACCGCGTTCAGCAAAGATTTTTCCTGAAACTTGTGCGGCAATTTGGTGGATATTGTTTAAATGTTGTATTTCTTTAGAGGGAATTTTCGCAGAATAACTTTCGCAGGCTAATAAAAATTGTTGAAATTTGTCTTTACGACGAAAGGCGTCCAGTTTTTCTAGTAGTTGCACTAATTGTTCGGTATTGAGCTTTAGTGCGTGATGAAAGTCGTTTTGATGATTTATGACACTGATTGCTAAATCACTATATGTGCGTGGTGTCCGTAGGCGACGGTAAAGATTTTTTGCTGTTTCTTTGTCTAAATCGTGCAGCATAGTGGCGAAACGGACACAACCTTCAGGGCTAAGTGTGGTTGCGATGTGTAATGCTTTCAAGGCATTTTCTAAATGCGGTGAAATTTCTGGCATTAAAATAGCCAATGCGCCGCAATCTTTTAAAACTTGAAAAAAACGCCAGGGGCATTTTTCCGTTAAGGCGCGTGCTAATTCTCGCCAAATTCTTTCGGTAACCAATGCTTCAATTTCACCGGCAGCGACGATTTTTTGCATTAGTTTCATGGTTTCAGGATGAATTTCAAAATCACCAAAACGAGCGGCAAAACGGGCAACACGTAAAACACGCAATGGATCTTCGGTAAATGCTGGGGATACGTGGCGTAAAATGTGATTTTTTAAGTCGCTTTGTCCATCGTGGAGATCAATTAATTGTCCATCTAAAGTTTCTGCCATAGCGTTGATAGTCAAGTCGCGACGTTTTAAGTCTTCTTCCAAAGTTACATCAGGAGTTGAATGGCAAGTAAATTGTGTATATCCTTTGCCAGTTTTGTGTTCTGTGCGAGCTAGTGCGTATTCTTCGTGTGTTTTTGGGTGTAAAAAAACCGGAAAGTTTTTGCCAACTTGCCTGTAACCCAAAGAGAGCATTTTTTCAGGTGTGCCGCCGACTACGACAAAATCCCGTTCTTTCACGGGTTCGTCTAAAAGTTTATCGCGTACTGCACCGCCAACTAAGAAAATTTGCATAGAAATTTCTCAAAAAAAATGATTTTGCTGTTGAGGAGAACGCGTAGTCGCAAGTCATAACCACAGGTTCGTAGTCGCAAGCTGTAGCTTGCGTTTTATTCCGATTTTAGTAATTGAACGGGATCCATCCCCCGCCCTAGCATCAGTATAGAACGCAAAATTTTTTAGCGCAATACCGTAGATAATACTGTATTGTAAAAACAAAATTTCCTTTCTAAAATGATGCTAGGGCGGGGGATGGATCCCGTGTGTGTGCCACAAATTATTTGCTAAAATTAAAGTATGTGCGATATTCAATGCGCAAGCTAAAGCTTGCGGCTACGGACTTGTAGCTACGTTATTCTTGTTATGTGTCTTGAGAAGCTATCAAGTTTAAATATAAAACATTGATTTATATAGTTATTTAATTTACATGTCCGATATCATGCCAAGTAACAAGCCATGCGAAATTTAAAATGCAACAATAATTCACATTCTAATAATCCACAGCAGCTTGCCGCCGATATTAAAACATGGGGTAGGGAATTGGGTTTTGCACAAGTGGGCATTACGGATGTCAATCTGAAAGATCAGGCGCAATATTTTTCCCAATGGCTTTTGAAAAAAAACCATGGTGCAATGGAGTATCTGATGAAGAATCAAGAGTTGCGCTATGAGCCGGCACTTCTTATGTCAGGTGTTAAAAGTATTATTGTTTGTCGCATGAATTATCCGGTTTCGAGATGTGATGAACTTGCAGGTTACGGTGAAATTGCCGCTTACGCAAAAGGACGCGATTACCATAAAACGATGCGAAAAAAACTACAGTTATTGGCAAAAAAAATTTCCCAGGTAGTAAGTGGTTGTGATTATCGAGTTTTTTGCGACAGCGCGCCCGTGCTGGAAAAAGCTTTAGCGGTTAAGGCTGGTTTGGGTTGGATTGGTAAAAACAGTCTGTTAATCAATGAACAAGATGGCTCATATTTTTTTCTTGGTGAAATTTATCTTGATTTGTCCTTGCCGGTTGATCAACCTTTGGTAAGTAGTTGTGGTGCATGTCGGCGTTGTCTTGATGTTTGCCCAACTAAAGCTTTGCAAGGAGATGGCTGTATGCTGGATGCAAGGCGTTGTATCGCTTATTTAACGATTGAATATAAAGGTATTATTCCCTGTGATTTGCGTCCTTTAATTGGAACGAGGATTTTTGGTTGCGATGCTTGTCAACAGGTTTGTCCATGGAATCAGATAATATCGATTGATCAGGAATCGATTTTGGTTTTTAAGCAGCGTTTTTCGGCATTGCGTTTAGTTGATTTATTTTTATGGACAAAAGAGCAGTTTTTAGAACGAACGGCGGGGACGGTGTTGCGCCGTATTGGTTACGAGGGCTGGCTAAGAAATTTAGCGATTGCGTTAGGTAATGCCCCCGTTTGCGCTGAACACAGGGTTGCTTTGCAGGCGCGCATTGACTGTGAGTCTGAGTTAGTGAGGGAGCATGTGTGTTGGGCTTGTGATCGAATAAATGCGGGTCAGTAGTCACAGGCTTCGGTCTGTGTGGTTAATATTTAAGCATGTTTATTTTGGCGCAATTTTGTATAAAATAACATCTGCAAACGAAGGTAAATAGTGAGGTTAAACCTATAAGTTTGCGCCAATTATAAAACACAGGTTAAAGTTTTGTGATTATGGGTGCATTTTTAAAAAAACTGAAATTTGATTTTAAATTACATAGTGTTATACTGAAAAAATCAGTTTTGTAGTTTATTTCTGATTAATATCTATCCTAAAGAGAATCACTATGATTAAATCCGAACTTGTCGTTCGTATAGGGAAAAAGTTTCCTCAGTTACCTGAAAAAGTAGTTACAATGAGTGTCAACATGATTGTTGATACGATGAGTGAAGCTTTAGCTGATGGACAACGTATCGAAATCCGCGATTTTGGTGGGTTTGCCTTGCGTTATCGCGCTCCGCGCAATGCCCATAATCCCAAAACTGGTACAAAAGTATTCACCCTGCCTAAATACACCCTTCACTTTAAACCCGGCAAAGAAATGCGTGAACGGGTTGACGCCAATAAGAATAAGCCAGTTGCTGTAGTATCGTAGTTGCCATTTCGTGGTTACCATTTCGTAGTTACCATTTCGTAGCCGCAAGCTTTAGCTTGCGAGGTTGAACTGGCGCGAAATTTCTGAAACAGTTACCATGAAATTATTACACTTTAAGATTGCTTTAATGCGTTTTGGGGCATTTTGTGCTATACTTCACGTGTAAATAGGAAGTTAATTGGTAAGTTGTTTACTTAAACCATTATAAAATTATCATGGATGTATTCGGAGAAAATTATGTCAACATCAACACCAGAGCCTTTTTCTACAACTCCAGTTTTGTCCTCCGTACCCATAGTTCCAAATCTAACTAAATTAGTAGTAGAAGAAGCAACGCAGCAGATCTTAAGTCGTGGCTTAGATGGTTTGGTTGATTACGTGGATGAGCAGAGTAAACATCGGCAAGTTTCACGATCTATAGAGGTGGGAACTTTTTTAGCTAAGTTGAGTGACAATACTCTGAATGTTGGTAAAAAACCAGTATTTTTACATGAGGGAGATAACACCAAAGACCAAGGCATATGTTTTCCTCCTGGTTATGAACAAGGTAAGACAATTTATTTTGTTGGTGATTTGCATGGTGACATTGTTTCTTTAAAGGCTATTTTGCAACAGACCAATTTTTTCACGGATCCAAACGTGGAGTTAATTTTTACTGGCGATTATGTGGACCGTGGGGCAGAAAGTTTAGAAACTTTAACTTATCTTTTGAAGCTGCGAGAGCTTACTGGGCAACGCGTTACTTTGTTACGTGGAAATCATGAGCAGAGTATGAGTTCCTTGGCGGATCATGAGAAATTTCCGCTATTATTTGAAACCAGGACGGATGATAGAATAGATTTTGGTCAGAACGATTGGGAGCATCCTAGCAGGTTCTCAAAGAGTGGGATGGAGAAATTAGATAAATTTCAAGCAAATCTTCTATCAATTTTACCAGTAATTGCGGTTGGTGGTGTAACCAATGCGAGATGGGCTGCTGTGCATAGTTCTTTTGGTGGGACAGCAGAAAAACCTAATCCTGTTAGTCATGCAGTTGGATCTACTTGGAGTGATCCTAGTGATAGGAAGATGGCTGCTGCTGGTGTTAGCATAATGCCTATTTCTGACATAGCAGGACAGGCAAGGGAAAATGGTATTAAGAAATTAATGCGTGGACATGATACTCTTAATAGTGTTACCGGGGCTGGTAATGGTGGCCAAACTATAGTAGATGGGGAACAGGAGATAGATGGAGTTACAATTCATACTAATCATAGTACTGGCGGAGAAAGTAAAAGTAGTTTCTATGGTAATGCTGGTGTGCGTGGAGCAGGCTGTAGTCCAATAATTCCAAAACCAACCATAACTCAGCTACGTAATGGTGTTTTTGAGCAAGTAGCTGTGGATCAGGTAAGAGTAAGGAAAATAAATGGGGAATATTTAAATCAGAAAGAGGTAAAAGCAACAAACGATTTACTCCAATACGCGCTTAACTGGAAAAGCTATTCAGGTCGTACTTTTAGGTCACGAGAAAAAGACCACTTAACAGAAATTGATCAGGCTTTTGCGGAAATTGTCCAGGGTTTTGAAAAGGGGAATCATGCGGCTTTTAGAGATAGGGAAAGGATAAGAAATGCTGAATATATACGTGATCTTGCTTTAAGTCTTTATACATGCGCAGCTGATTTACATATTGAGACCAGGGCGCCATATCTTTTAAATGCGTATAAAGCAAGTTGCGAATTTTTGTCTGTTGCTAATAGGCTGTCGCCACAGGGGGACTATGCGGAAACATACAAAGAAGAAATAAAAATGATAGAGCCATTAAAAGTAACCCGAGAATTCGATGAACGTGAGGCTTGGATAAGCAGTAAATGGCTAACGCGAAACACGGAAAATATAGCAACAACTCGTGGTTTTGCGCAATATATAGACTTCAACATACTCGCCAATAAATGGAAAGCGGAAAGCGCGCCAATTGGTCGTAGACCAGCATGCTTTAAAAGATTGGACGGTATTTTGAGTGAACTTAAGATAGCTGCCGATACTTTAGCTCAAGAGGAAGCTAAAGACGCAAGCTTAACTAGTAAAGCGGTAAAAGTGGCAAGAGCGCAAGCTAGTTTTGATAATTTATCTGTACGATTTTATGCTGAGTTAAATACTATTTATGAAGGTGCGGAATATCATTCATTGTCATCAACAAGAAAAAAAATCGTGTATGATTTTCTAAAAAATACGCAAGGTTTCTTAAAAGCATCTGGTAAATCTGATAAAGATATTTTTGCAATTGAAAGGCGACATATTCCTTCGGTAAGTGAGAAAAACGCAGTTAAATATCAATGTAAGTTGCATGATACTGCTGTAGCAGGTTCTTTCGCTCAGGGATTGGGTTTTGATACGCCAATACTAATACTGAAAGGCGGAATACCATTATCAAGGGATATACCAATAAAACCAGTAAAACCAGTGCAGGCTAAGAATGCTGGTGTTAATCAGGTAGTTTGTAAACAAAATGACGGAATCAATTTACCTTTGTTGCAAGCCTATCTTGCGACGTGGCGTGATGAGTTAAGCTTTGTTACTGAATCCGCACAGGGAATACGTAGGCCTGATTCTATTCGTGATGCAATAGACGCCAAGATCGGTGAAATTTTGCAATTTAGAAGCGATGCTAAGCTAGGTGAGGGAGTATTAAAGGAAAAATTACTCGCATTGCTAGAGGCAACAAGATCCGTGTTATATTTTGATCAAGATAAGTTATCGCCGGCACGGCGCGACGCATTGCGCAGTTTGGTGCATACTATCGTACCAACTTATAAGGACATCGATATGCTGGAGAGGATGTCTTGGGTATTGCCAGTTAGTCAAAAACCTGAAGATTTACAAAGAGCTAAAGATAAAATAATCTATCATTTTTTCGCTAGGATGGATGTGGAATTGGGTGATGTTTTAAGTGATGAAAAGTTATGGAATCGGGAAGAAGGAGTAGTGCATACTGCACTACAGACTTTAGAAAATGGGCAAATGGTTCCCACTCGTGTTCTTAATGCTGGAGTAACGGCGCAATCCTCTGCTCCTGCTTCTTCAAGTGCTTCAGCTTCAAATGTTGCTGCAGTTCCAGCAGGTCCATCGGTGGATTTATCTAACTTTACGGATGAAGCGATATTACGTGTTTATGATGGGCCTGATAACTCTAAATACAGGGAAACTCCTTCGTATACGGCGTTTTCTAAAAAAGTGAAATTGATGGATAGTAAGTTGAGAGAGAAGAAAGCTTCGCTTTCTCTTGAAGAAAAAGTTTTTGGTGTTATACGAGGATTAGTTCGCTTTCAGAGAAGCTGTAAGGTTGACTTTGGGTTAGATGCTAGCTTGGATTTTGATGCTAGAAATGTGTTATTGGCAAACTCTGGGGAGTATATTTATCACCTTTTGCTGTACAAAATGGCCCTATTATCAGACGCAATTCTTGGTTTAGATGCTGAAGTAAAAAGCGGACGTCCGGGTTTGGTGGAATATATTACGGAAGTACGTAATAGAATGATGAAAGTATTTAGTGAATATTTACATAACATGTCTTCTGAAGATAGTAAGGTATTTTACGAACATTTAAAGTATATACCTAAAGAATTTTTTGCGGTGTTTGCTGAATATATTAACAAGAAAGTGACTAATGTTGAAGAGTTTTTAAAACCGAGTTGGAAAGAGGTGGTGGTTGCTGCGGGCGAAATTCTTAAGATAGGAGAAGAGCGGGTACCAAAAGCGGATGGGACAGGAAGAGAAAAAAAATTCGATCTCGATGTCTCAATAGGAGCTAACTTTAAAATTGCTGGAACGCGTTATGATTTGCTGCTCAAAAGGTTTGTGGAAGATAATAGTGCTGAGAAATTATTGAAGATTATTGCAGCCTCGCAGACAAAAAGCGAATGTAAGGATAAGTGCTTGTCATTGATAAGACATTTGGGTAAATTTTTACGAGGCGATGAGGGAAAGAAAAAGATTATCGTTGATAGCGCTAACTACAAAAAATTATCGATGGAAATGAGGAAAAGTTTTGCAGCTGGTTTTCAAGAAAATGCTGTTATACGCGAATATAAATTCTCTTCAAGTAAGGAAGCAGATGTTGCTGTTCTTGCTGGGTTGGGGGTTTCGCAACCATTTTTTAAAGATAACGCACCTATGGTGCAAACGGAAATCACAAGACAAGATGTAGAGCTTGTTATGACTGGTCAGGGTGGGAAAGAAAAAAGAGAGCAGGTTGATTGGAACCTGTTAGTGGCGGGGAAAACAGGTGTATTTGATGACCAAAAAATATTAGGTGAACTAAGGAAATTTTTGCATACACAAGAGGGTGGACTGATGACCCTGGCTTCTTTGTTTGATCAGCAGGTGGTTCTTAATGAGAAGAAGGGTTTTATAAAATATAATGATAGTGATGAGTTGGATCAGGAGAAAACAAGAAGTGGTAATAGGGCTATTTTGCGTAAAAATGTTACAGGGGAGCTGGAATGTACGGTTACCTTTGAGGTACGCACTGTAGGGGAACCTAATTCTGCTGGTATGGGTGGTGATGCTAGTAAGTGTAATTTGAAAAAATTTAATGTATTGGCAGAAGATCCGTACAGTTTAATCACTTATGAAACAAAATATTTCGGTACAAACTTACAAAAGGTAGACCACAAGATTTTTGTTCATAAATGCGCTGAATCTTTGATAAAGGAAGGAGGTTTGTTTTCACATTTGCAAAGTGGTCAAATATTGAGAGAAAGTGTGGCAGCAAGAAAAAGCTTTTATGAGTTTTTGGCTTTATCTAAAGCGGATATTGCTGGTGATGGTTTGATTGCTAAGCTCGATGCGATGAATTTGGATGAGATGTTAAAAAAGACACCAAGACCCGTCCTTGGTGAAACGGATATTTTCCGAGCCATTTTAAATATAACTGAAAGATATGAAAATGTGTGGATGGGTAGTGAGCTAAAGAAAAAATTAGAAACAGTTTTGCATCGATTGATAGATTCTAGGGAAGTTCAAAAAATGCTGGTGGAGCAATCATCTGATTTAAATGTGCCGGTAAAATATGTGGTTATTGATATATTTAAATATGCTGATAGCTATGTGCTTTCTCGATTGATACAAGCTAATAAATTTTTAGATCGGCTCAGGTTGGATGCGCAAGATACAAGAAAGCTAGTACAGAATTTAAAGGAAAATTTCAAAAATACTAATTTAATCCAAACATTAGATAAGAATTCTACGTTGGATCAAATGCGCAAATTTCTTGTAAAAGTAAAATCGGAAAGAGGAGTAGATGGATATCCAATATTCTTGTCAACGTTTATTAAGGAGAGGCTTATTGATAAGATAAGGGAGATGTGTGCTCCTGTGAGTCCAAGTTCACCACAGATATTTTCACCTATTGGGGAAGAACGGAAAGGTAAACTTAAGGCTATAGCTGATTCTTTAGAACAATTGTGGCAAGGGAAAATTACTATTGCTGAATGTGGAAAACGCATAAATGAACAAGTGTATGGTGGCGGGCAGTGGAAACTGAGTACTAGTGCTAGAGCAACCAAGTTGGAATATACAAGCGGTAGCGTGCAGCCAGCCGATTCTTTGTTGGATTTGACTGCCCTTAATAAGCAGGGTAAATTCACTGATTGGTTGGGATCTCAGTTGTGTGTTATTGGTATAAAACTGAAAGCTCCACCAGTTCCAGCTAACATTGTCGGTGTGCAACAAGGGAGGCAACAAGCTTTACCATCTGCAGTTCAATTTGAATCGGTGGGATCTTCTTCGGTGGCACCATCACCATCATTGGTTGCGCTTTCCTCAGGGGTTTCTCATGATGATATTTCGAAGAGGTTGATGGGGGGGCGTATTTCACCTCCGCTTGAATCTAGGGTAATTGATAAACTTAATTCTCAGGCTATTGCAGAGCAAGAAAATGTTCAAAGAGGAGTGGTTGAGCAAGCTCGTCAATATATAGAAGGAGTAGATGGGGGGCACACACCTGAATCATTTGTACCTGAAGATAAAGCGAAAATGGGCGGTCATGCTTCACAAGAGAATCAAGTTTCAGGGATAACGGTTAGTCCATGATTAATCTTGATCTTGGTGGTTTTATTTACATAAAAGGGGGTTTTATGGGAATGTTCGATGAAAATAGTTTCTGGGGGCGTAAAAGTCAAATGTTGCGCCAATATCATGTAAAATGTTGGCAGGAATTTTTTCAAGGTAAAATTTTGCCAATTTGGAATTTACTGGAAGAATATCGTCAATATGCGCAAAGAATGGAAAAGGAAATGTTGATGATACGGCAAAATGGAACGGGTAGCGGTGTCAATGAGAAGAGGCTAAAGGATTTATGTGAAAAATTACCTAAATGTAGGGAATGTGTGGAATATACGGAAAAAATTTTGGCAAAGCATTTGGTTGGTTTGTTTTTAGCTGCTGAGAGAACGCAGAAGGTGGTGGAGGCGGCTGAAGCGGTGGTGGCAAGTAAAGTGCATGAAAATAGAGGGCAAGGTCTTTATGAATCTAGCTTGGGTAACGTTAGTTCTCTATAATCGTAGCCGCGGGCTTTAGCCCGCGTATGATGTTTTAACGATTCTCGTAATTGTGTGTAGGTTTGTTTTGAGGTTAGTTCTATGATTTTGTACCAATTTTTAAACGCAGGCTAAAGCCTGCGGCTACAGCATCTGCGGCTATGGGTTTTAAGATCACTATAAACTAATTATTATGGTCTTGGGCTGCTTCTGTGACTTGCGTTTATGTCTTCTTCATCAAGTTTTTTCTGTAAATCTATTGCCACCAAAGCATCCGCCATGATTTGTTTTTTAACTTCTGGTGCTATTCTTTCCGATCCATAGTTAAAATAATTTTCCGTAATTTGGCGAGCGTCAGTGGCGGTTTTTTTTCCTTGAGTTGTTAGGTGTTTCTCAAGATCTTTTTTGAACTTGGATTCTAAATCTGGGGCTGCTTTTAACTCATCAAATTTTTTCTCTATTTCTGATTTTACACTTTCTGGTCCGCTGGCTCCCAAAGCGTGATGTGGTACCCTTGAGTTTAAAGGGGTTGTGTTCTCGGTATCTGTATTTATCTGTTCTTGGCTGGATACTTGGTTCCCCAAAAACCTTATAAAAAATTGTTTTATGGCGGTGTGCCTTTCCTTAACTCTATTATCAGCATGATCACTCGCTAATCTATCAGCTGTTATAATCGCCTTTGCGATGTTTCCCTGATTGGTTGCGGCGGTAACGCGAGCCATATTAAAAGTAGCAGCTATATTAGTTCCGCTATATTGTTTATTAGCGCTATTGGTTATGATTTCAGGCAATACCAATTCATAATGTCCCGATCGTGTGGAGCCTTGAGAGCAAATGGTCAAGGGACCTTTAAGATCGCTGGTGGCGTCTTTTGAACAGATAAGAGCTTCATTATGTATTATTTTAATACTTCTTTTTAAAACATTAGCAGCAAAATTCACTAAATCTTCAGGTGCTATTTCTTTTTGTTTGGATGGGTCTTGTATGTCTGGATTCTTTAGCCATAATCCAAAATGTTTACGAATAAAATTCCCCAAAAGAAACTCCATATCTACTGGGTTTAACTTTAGTTTTTTTAGGAGTAAATCTTTCAACTCCTGGTTAGTATTAGGAATCCCAGCTACGCTTTCTAATTCGTAGTATTTTTTGAATGCGGTGGCAAAGTCAGGCGGCATTTCTAGTAACCCAAGGCTCCAGGCGTGGATTAAGCAATTGAAGGCACAATTATTTCCTTCACCTGAGGTGTGGATGATTAAATTTTGGTTGATGGTTTGGTTTATTGGTGCTGATAACGACATATTTTTTCTTCGATTGAATCTCTGTAATTCTGTAATGATTGAAATAATAAGTTAAAGTTGGTAATCAATGGGTAAAGTATAGCGCAAAAATTCCGAAAACACCTTAGGGAAGTATGAAGAGGCATCGAGTTTCTTATTTATTAACATAGGTGGTTATGAATTTTTGCGGATACATATGTGTTAATTAGGCACAATATGTACTAAACCTAACTTTTCCAAGCCGACAAAGATCATGACAAAGACACCAATTGCAAATATGACGTAGCCGACACCAACGAGAAATTTGGATTTGTGGCGCATCATGCGTACTAAAATCAAACCGGGTAAAACCGCAAACAGCATAGCTTCACCAATTCCGCCAACAATATCTAAAGCGCTTAAAAAGATATTTGGATAAATTAAAGCAAAGACTAAAGCGGGCAGAAAAGCCAATATACCACTTAAAAAGCGACTTTCATTTTTCGCATAGGTGTAAAGTAAATCGCGAATAAAGCCGAACAAACCCGAACCGTTTGCCATGTAAGAGGCGGTAATTGCCAATAAAGCAAAAACCATGCCAATGGAAGTGAACCAATTGGAATGTAGCAATAAGGACATTGGTACGGTTGCTGGTATGCCTTGGATAAAGGCTTGGACAATATTGGCGTGTGGTAAACTGCCCAATACTACAGTTGTCCAGGCTAAATTCATGACAAAACCGATAGCGACGCCATAAATAATTGCTTTGAATAAAGATTTGCGGTCATGGTTTACACAGGTAGAAACAGTAGGAATAACATTGTGGAAATGAAAAGCTGAAATTACGACCGGCAGTCCAAGTGGTACAAATTTCCAGTTACTAAAACGCAACAAGCCAAGATCAAAATGTTTACTGCCAATGATAATTAAAGCGATAAAGCAAATTATGATTGCAGGCAAAATGAGGGTGCTGCTTTTGCTTAAAACTTTGTGTCCAAAAACCACTAAACTTGTGGCTAGCAAGAAGTAAATGACAATGACAAGATGTTGCGATACGGGGAAGGGTAAAAGTGCACAGACAATTTTTGAAATACCACAAAGATAGGCGATGATAATGCCATAGAGAATAATTAAGTTACAGATAATAGCAACCCAGCGACCAAAGCTGCCCATTTCCTGTTGAAAAAACGAAGGGAGGTCGAAAACTTTTTTATCTCTGGGTAAGCGTTCCGCAATGACTAAGGCACTGATGACCATGGCGACGCAAATGACAAAAATATCAATAACTGACGGAAAATAACCGCTGAGCCCAAGTTTTATTGGGAGCGCCAATAATCCAACTCCCAAAACATTGCCGGCAACTAAAAAAGATGCAGGCAATAGTTTTAAAAAAGGAGATTTATTGCAGCGCGAGCAACAGGTTTGTAGCATGATTGTACCTTTGAAGAAATTTTAATGTTGAATTTTTAACTTTCTATAAAAAATACTGTATTGTCAAGTTTGGTTGAATGTTTTAAGCTGAGTGGGGGTATTTCCCTGCGCTATGGTTTTTTAACAAGTAATATGATTTTTAGCCGCGGGCTTTAGTCTGTGCATGGTGTTTTAATGATTCCCGTAGTCGCGGGCTTTAGCCTGCGCTAAAATATGTGTTAAATCATATACGTTATTCTTGTAATTTGCCCATGGTTTTTGAGAGGTTACAAATATAGAGGTTAACTCTATTATTTTTCACCAATTTTGAAACGCAGGTTAAAACCCGCGGCTACGGGTTTGTGGTTGTGTAATTGTTTAAATGCGCAGGTTAAAACCTGTGGTTATCGTCTGTGGCTACGGAATCATAATTTAAATATTCGATTTTCTCATGGGTTACCAAATATTTTTGAATTTTGGAAATAACCATTTGTTTTTAAAAGCAATTTATTTTACATATCTTTTGTGTAAGGCAATATGTCAAAAAATAAAACTATCTTTAGTTGTCAAAAATGTGGATCACAATTTCCAAAATGGATTGGACAATGTACTGATTGTGGTGCGTGGAACACTTTAGCTGAGGAGCAGCAGGTGGTTGCTTCTAAAGCGGCTGGCGGAGGGCGCTTTGCTGGGTATAGCGGCGGTGAAAATCAACTTGGGCGTGCTGGAACGGTTGTGGCACTGAAAGAAATACCTCTTAATGCCGAAATGCGTATATCAACGCAATTATTGGAGCTTGATCGCGTGCTGGGTGGCGGTTTGGTAGTTGGTGCTGCGGTATTGGTTGGAGGGGATCCAGGAATTGGTAAGTCAACTTTGCTTTTACAAACAGTAGCCAATCTTAGCGCTACTTGCAAAAGCCTTTATGTTACTGGGGAAGAATCGTTGCAACAAATTGCTATGCGAGCGCAGCGTTTGCAGGTATCACCAGCCAATTTATGTCTTTTGTCGGAAATTTCTGTGGAACAAATTATTGCTGCGGCGCAGCGTGAAAAGCCCAAAATTTTGGTGGTTGATTCAATTCAGACTGTTTATACCGAATGTTTACAATCGGCACCGGGCAGCGTTAGTCAGGTACGAGAGTGTGCGGCGCAGCTGGTGCGTTATGCTAAACAAACTGGAACAGCATTGTTTTTGGTCGGTCACGTCACCAAAGAGGGTACGTTGGCAGGACCGCGCGTTTTGGAGCACATGGTGGATTGTGTTTTGTATTTTGAAGGGGAAAGCGATAGTCGTTATCGGGTAGTGCGGGCAATTAAAAATCGTTTTGGCGCGGTTAATGAACTTGGTGTTTTTGCTATGACCGATAAGGGGCTGCGCGAAATTAACAATCCTTCGGCGCTTTTCTTATCGCGTTATGAAAAACCAGTTCCCGGTAGTTGTGTGCTTGTGACTTGGGAGGGCAGTCGTCCGCTTTTGGTTGAAGTGCAGGCTTTGGTTGATCAAAGTTATTTGGCGAACCCGCGACGCGTGACAGTTGGTCTTGAGCAAAACCGACTGGCGATGTTGTTGGCGGTTTTGCATCGTCATAGCGGTATTGCCACTTATACGCATGATGTTTTTGCTAATGTGGTTGGTGGAATTAAAGTGGTTGAAACAGCGGTAGATTTGGCTTTGCTATTTGCCATTGTTTCCAGTTTGCAAAATAAACCATTACCAATGGATTTGATTGTTTTTGGGGAAGTTGGTTTGGCGGGTGAAATTCGCCCGGTGCAAAGCGGACAAGAGCGTTTGCGTGAAGCTGCCAAGCATGGCTTTAAAACGGCGGTTGTACCGCAGGCAAATATAGTGAAAAACAACAAAATCGCTGGTATGGAAGTTATTCCAGCGCAGAATTTAGCGGATGTTTTGCAGGCGTTTTTTTCTTAGTGAATAATGGTGTTGTTTGATAATTCACAAAACCATGAATAACGTAGCCACACGGATAACGTAGCCGCAAGCTTTGATCTGCGTATGATGTTTTAATGATTCCCGTAGCCGCAGGCTTTAGCCTGCGTGGTTGATATGGTGTATATACCCATCGCCTTTTGAGTTGCGGCGTTGTTGCCATCGTCGCTCGTGTCCTCATGTATGTTTGTATACACTCCGGGCACTCGCTCCTTGGCGCCTAGCCGCATTCTCAAAATGCGAAGAGTATATTTACAGTTTAGCGCAGTTTTGTATAGATTTACAAATTCAAATTCAAGTTTAAATTAATATGAATATAGAGGTTAACTCTATGATTTTTCACCAATTATGATACGCAGGCTAAAGCTTGCGGCTACGAAAAAAATCGTTAGATATAAAAAATTTTTATGTAAATGAAATTGCCATACAAAAATTATATTTTAGGGTGATGGGGAAATTGGCACATAAGCTGTGGCGGAGGAAGAAGAGGGGGCAGATATATGGGTAACAGGTATTGTGTCGCTTTGATCAGTATTTGAACTATTCTGAAAAAAGCAAGATCTATTTGCGAATGGTTTTCCTGGACTTGGTAATTTTGGTGGTTTAGGGCTTAATAACGGTTGTGTTTCCGTTGTTGTTGGTATTGACGCATTTGGGGTGGTTTGAGGTGGAGTTGCTTGTAGTTCTTGAATGGATGAGGAAAAAATATCACGATTGTTTTTACTTAATATACGATATTGTGCAATTATTTCTTGTTTGGCTTCTTCTATTTTTTGTTTGTCTGTTTTCCAATAAACGTTACTAATTTTAATAAATAGTCTGTTTATGTGTTTCGCAACGGCATTTTGAATTTCTGGTTGGGAATTTAGAGTTGGAAATGTCGTTAAAAGTTTGTCGATATGCGGTATGGAAAAATAACGAAAATCCCCCGGGTTTTGTTCTGGCTTATCTAAATATAAAATTGCATTTGTAGCTAGTGCTAATATATCTCTATGTTGTGGAGAGCTAGCTGTTGGCAATATACTGGAGCTAGGTTGTGGCTCTAAAGATTGTTTTAAAATAGCAAGGTTGCTCTTCTCTAAACAACTTAATGGTTTTTTTGAGGGTGGATTGGTTAATATGCTCGATATATCTAGGTTTAGCTGGTTATTTAAATATCGTATTACATTTTTAAAACTAGTTGTTAAATTAGTTTGTTCGGGTAGATCTATGTCTCCTATTGGCAATGACAATAATGGGCGTAGGCTGTATTCCAGTTGTTCTTGTTTTAGGAGGTCAGCAAAGTGTTTTTTGGAAAATTTATTGATAGATACAAAAAAATTGCTTAGTAAAGACCCCGGGGTTGGTGATGGGTTCCCTGCCAACAACTGTATTTCTTCGTTTAAGAGGTGAAATAAAGCATAGCCCACATATCCCATAGCGTGTGCGGCGAGGGGGGGGCGTGTATAGTATTGGGTAAAAGGCGGAATGGTTTTGGCGACTCTTCTGCTTTTGGTGATGGCAGGCATGGCTTCAAGTAAGGGTATTTTTCTTGTATGCATTAACCAGATTGCAGTGATTGCAACGCTGCGTTCTTTTCCACCAGCGCAATTGATGCGTAATACACCACCTCCTTTTTGGAGTTTACTTTTTATATTGTCCATTTGAGCTAATAAGACAGGGAGAATGAGAATTTTTCCAGTATCTAAATCAAGCATGCTATGGTCGTGTAAACCAAAATAACTAACTGGAAAATATTCAGATTTGAGCTTTTTTAATTCACTTAATTTATCTTTTAAATCAGTGAGGTTTCCTCTACTTTCAACCGCGGAGAAAAAAATAGTTTTTAAGTGACTCTGGAGATTGGTTTTACAAAATGCTATTTGCTGATCAATGGAGATTTTTTGGCCCAAGCAGATATGTATATTGGATGGGCTGTACATATATCCAAGGGCGGGGTTGGGGGGCGTGATCTCTATTGTGCTATTTATAGGCTCGAAAATAAGTCGTAAAGTACGCCTCAGGCACTCAAGGTCATCCATTATATGATGTAATGGATTGTGTTTGCATTGTGGTAGTTGTAGCATAAGCTATTATCTCCCATTTTTTTCTGGTTGTGAATTCAATGTAATGTATTTTACGCCTATTTCAATGGGTTTTCTTTAAGGTAACCTTAAATGTCATATAAAATCGTACAACTTTTGCATAATAATAGCCGTTTGAGTAAGTTAATTGACCAAACGACCAAACTCAAAAAGCTGAGTTTTGTTTTTCAAGGTATGCTGGGGGCTGAGTTTAAGGAGCATTGTCAATTGGTAAAAATTGATGCTGACCAGTTGGTTGTTTTGGTTGATAGCTCAGTATGGGCCATGAAATTTCGCTATGCAATCCCCGATCTTTTAAAGGATTTAAAAACCCAATTGGAATTTAAAAAGATCACTAAAATTCGTTACCAAATAGCAACATCGGCAAAAGAAGATTTGGCAACAAAGAAGGTGAAAGTAAGTAAAATGTCCCTTTCACCGCAGAATGCTGAGTTGTTGCGAGCAACAGCTGGGCAAATGAAAAATGCTGATTTGCGTCAAGGATTGGAGCGGTTAGCAGATAATTTCACGGGTTAAAATATACTAAACGAAAATAGGTTTTCAGGGTTGGCAAAAATAGACTCGAGCAGTTTGGGAATTCCGCTAGGCGGCAAGGAGTCGAGCTTGGGGAGTGTATTAGACATACATGACCCAAG
>Ga0209319_1000960_pt1 | contig 27893 bp, 27 predicted proteins | sample RifGroE2_FD_184000 | JGI IMG/M metagenome (GOLD analysis project Ga0209319, IMG submission 184000) | Groundwater microbial communities from Rifle, Colorado - Groundwater E2 (SPAdes) (version 2) | ecosystem: Environmental > Aquatic > Deep subsurface > Groundwater | place: Rifle, Colorado, United...
AATTTTTTTCATGGCTGAATGATTTAATTTATTTATAGTATGGAGTAATTGAAATATATTGTCAAGTAATATTATCAAAATAATAAAAATATGTATTTATAAAATATAGATAAATTAAAATATATATTATTTTGTTCGTATGTATTGACAAATTACTATGCTTTAATATATACTTAAAATATGGAAAACGAAAACTTAGATTTAAAGAAAAGTCTCGAATATATAGGATTTTCTGAGAAGGAAGTTGTGGTGTATTTGGCACTGCTTTCTCTGGGGAAGGGGACAGTTACAGAGATATCTAGAAAGGCAGGGATTAATCGCCCCACTGGCTACCACGTGCTAGCTTCCCTATCAGCAAAAGAGCTAGTAAAAGTGTCTGGAAAAGAACCTAAACAAGAATACGTGGCTGAATCCCCAGATCAGATAGAGAAACTTTTACAGAATAAAATTGAAGAAGATCAAAAGTTTATAAATGAAGCAAAGAAAATTATTCCAGAATTAAAATCAATACATAATGTGACAGATAGACCCAAAGTCTTCTTTTATGAAGGGCGAGAGGGTATGGAAAAAGTTTACGAAGATACTCTTACCTCTCATGAACCCATAAGAGCATACGCCACAGTCGATGATATGCACAAAGGATTAACAAATTATTTTCCAGAATATTATAAACGTCGTGCTGGAGCTGGAATTGCCATACGGGCTATTTGTCCCAAAACAGAAGTTAGTATAGAAAGAAAATCTCATGATGAGGAGGAAAAAAGAGAGATAGCATTTGTTCCCGCAGATAAATACTACTTTTCTCCGGAAATAAATATATACGATAACAAGGTTATGATTGCTTCTTGGCGAGAAAAACTTGGAATCATTATAGAAAGTGCCGAAATCGCCGACGCCATGAAGAAGATCTACGAGCTCTCTTGGGCCGAAGCTAAGAGGCTTGATAAAGAAATTTAAAAACTCTTTAGGCCTTGCCTCAAGAGTCTTATATTGATATCTAAAATTATTCAATCTTTGAACTTGCTAACATTGATCTAAATAGATAACTTACAGGTTTATTTTCCATTTTCTCTAGTTTATCTTTATTAATTATTATTGATGGCTCATATAGAGTAATACCAGAGTATTCTTTATTTAAGCTGATTGCATGTTCTAGTATATTACAGAGTTCCATAAAACTCTCCTCTCCTTTATAGTATTTATTTGTGTATGCGTTGTTTTTAAAATATTCTATAAAATATTTTTTTAAGATTTCTCGATCATTTTCCTTCGGTAAATTTTTAGGTACTATGTGATGAGTCCAAAAAATAATTTTTGGATTTAGAAGCTCAATATTTTTTCTAGTAACCTCTTTGGCTTGTACGGCGTCAGTTTTTGGCGGTGATATAAAAATAACATCAGGGTTTCCTATTTCTTCCATTTGTTCTTTTGTAAGAACATGGGAATGATCAGCAAAATGAACCAACCTTAATCCATCTATAGTATAGTGCCAAGCGATATTTAAGTCGCCATTGTATTCTGGGACAACAGTTCCTCTTAAGTTTAAATTTGGGAAAGGGTTACTGCCTGGCTTAGTTTCTTTTGCATTTTGGAGCCAAGTTCCTGGAGCATGAGCATGGTCTGCGTCAGGATGAGATATTAATACAAGATTTGCACCGAATTGTTTTCCATTAAATTCTTTGGGGAAATTTGGACCTAATATCCATTCCGGGGCATCATTAAAAGGATCTACTAGTATAGAGTATCCTTCTTCATTTTCTATAATAAAAGATGATAAACCTATAAAATTTATTTTCATAAAATAATTATATCATAACTTTAAAATACATAGCCCCGAGCTTCGCTCGGAGCTATGTTGTTGATTCTTAATTAACTTATCTCCCTAGGCCTGTATTGTAATGCTTCAAGGATGTGAGATTGAGTTATATCTTCACTTCCCTCTAGGTCGGCGATGGTGCGGGCGAGCTTGATGGTGCGGTGGTAAGCACGAGCAGAGAGTTGGAGGCGTTCAGCACTTTGGTTCAGAAGTTTTTTGGTTTCGTCATCGAGTGGTGCATAAATGTTTAATTCTTTTACATTCATCTCGCTGTTCGTATTTATTTTCCGTGGTGACTCTTTAAATCTTTTTGTTTGTATATCGCGTGCTTTTCTTACCCTTTCTTTTATTGTGTTTGTTTTCTCCCCTTCTTGTATTACAGAAGAAAGTTTTTCGTAATCTACATTTTGGACACTAACCCAGATGTCAATGCGGTCCATGATAGGACCTGAAAGTTTCCTTTTGTATCTATCCAAGTCTCCTTGTTTGCAGATACAATCTTTTTGTTTATTTCCCTTATTTCCACAAGGACAAGGATTCATAGCAGCGACAAGGATAAAATTTGATGGGAATATAGCAGACCCTCGAGCACGTGAGATAGAGACGATGTTGTCTTCGAGTGGCTGACGAAGAGACTCCAAAACTTTTTTCTCAAACTCAGGAAATTCATCTAAGAATAGTACTCCTCTGTGGGCAAGAGTTACTTCTCCGGGTTTCGGATTTGTTCCACCTCCAATCATAGATACGTAGCTTGCTGTATGGTGTGGTGCACGAAAAGGTGGATCGGTAATGATAGCATCTTCAAGTAATCCTACTATAGAGTGTATTCCTGTAATTTCTAAGCAATCATCTTTTTCTAAGTCTGGAAGTATGTGTGAGAAGACTCTGGCGAGCATTGTCTTTCCTGTTCCGGGTGGCCCTGACATTGCGATGTTGTGTCCACCTGAAGCAGCTATCTCAAGGCCTCTCTTGGCACCTTCTTGTCCTTTAATATCACAGAAGTCGATATTGTTTACTTTTTCTTTGTGAATAATTTCGGTTTTTGGGAATGGGGATATTTTGGGTCGTTCCTTTTCTATTAGATTCCCCTTCCTATCTTTTTTGGGTATGTAGATATGGTCTATCACTTCTTTTAAATTTTTCACTCCATATATTGTAATACCATCTACAAGGGCTGCTTCCTCCGCATTCTCTATTGGTAAAAATATTTCTTTAAATCCAAGCTTTTTGGCAACTTCTGTAAGTGGCAAGGCTCCTTTTATAGGCCTTAGTTCTCCATTTAAAGAAAGTTCACCCAAGAATATTCGTCCTTCTCCATCAAAATTGATCTCTTCTGCAGAAAGCAGATAAGCAAGTGCGATAGCTAAGTCAAAGTAAGGACCCTCTTTCTTAAGATCTGCAGGAGAAAGAGATATGACTATCTTCTGGTTTTGGTTCTTAGGAGAGTCAAATCCTGAATTCTTTAGAGCGGAGCTCATGCGATCCTTGGACTCATCGACGGCCTTGTCTGGCAATCCAACTAAAGTAAAAGAATGCAAAGTATTCTTTGTAATGTCTACTTCTACTGTGACAATCTTACCTTTTAGGAGATGTGTTTGTGCTGAGTATATCCTTGAAAATGACATATGTTGTTCCCCAGGTCCGACCTAGGGGCAAATAAAACGAAATAGACCCTAGGTCGGACCTGGGGTCTATAAAAATTAAATAACTTTTTCCATACAAGCTTCACATGTGCGTGCACTTGGATTTGCCTCTAATCTTTTTTCTTCTATTTTATTTTTACAAATTTCACATTCACCATATCCACCGTTTTCAATTAAAGACAAAGCATGTTTGATGTCGTTTAATCGTATCTCTAGAGTATTTAATTTACTGGAACGTTCTTCGTAATCTTCTGCTCTTTCTGCCATATCACCTTCATCTTGGACTTCTTGGATACTATTTTCACTCTCAGGGGTTGCTTCCCAATCACCAGTTTCTGTATCTAACTTACCGAGGGATACCAACTCTTCTTCTAGTAATTTCCTTTCTTCCTCTAATTTTATTTTATTATTTTCCATACGTTAATACTATCATTAATGTGAATAAAATGGCAATCCTATAATGGTTTTATATTTTTGATTATTAACTTTGATATTATTTCTTTGATGGCATCTACACTATCTGTAATGACGAGATTTTCTTTATCTATAAAAATATAATAGATAATCGGTTTATTATTTTCATTGAACAATACCCTTGCGTCTTTGTTGCTAATGATAATATCTCTCCATTTTCTTTTGTTTATTTCAATCTTATTATCATTTGTATTGAATTCAAATAAATCAAACATGTCGCCAGCCATTGTCTTTTCCCATTCTAGCATTCCAGCGTAGGTATAACTGTAGTCTGTAGATTGAAAAATCAAGAAAAGATTTGGATTGCTATCTGTTGTTCCGGTACTTCCAGTTCCATTTTTCGTATAAGTACCTATCATATAGGAATTTGATAAAGATCTAATCAGCGACGAAGGTGCGGTTGATTTCATCCCTAGGAAAATATCCTCTATCTTTATTAATTCTTTGGATCCGTCTATTTCTTTAACTAAAGAAATAAATTTTATGGAGTCAATCTTGCTCACTTTACTCCCTTCTTTTTTACTCGTATTTATTTTACTAATTAGATTTTCTGTATCGACTAGAGTCAAGGTAGAAATTTCGTCATAAGAAATAAGAGAGTCCCCTTTCCGCATTATTATTTGGGGGGTCTCTTTTATTGCTTTTTCTTTAAAAAGAAAAGTAGATCCATAAATAGCTCCTGCTATAAATACTAGACCTCCAATAAACCAGAAAATCTTTTTTACAGGTGTCCCTTCTACTTTCCGGTACAAGTCCTCTCTTGCTTGCTTGTTCTGTTCTGCAAGAGCTACTTTGATCACAGAAATTTCATTAGCGCGTACAGTGTCAGCCATATCAGAAAGATACGTCCTAACTGTTTTTAAATTACCCTTATTATTTGTTTGTGTTTTGTTTTCATCCATCCCGTACGAAATTTATTATTAATGAATTTTTTATTTCCCCTATCAAAATTTATTATAACTTTATCTGCCTGTTAAATTTTGTACGGGATCCATTTTCTTTTCTAAACTTTAGGTTTGAAGAAGTCCTTATTGGCTTCTTTGATAGAGAAGTTAAGTCTTCCTCTTTCGTCTACCTTAATTATTTTAACTGGAACCTTGTCTCCTTCTTTAATAATATCAGAAACTTTCTCTACACGGAATGGGGCAATTTCAGATACGTGTACAAGTCCTTCTGTATCGTGTCCGATACGTACGAATGCTCCGAAGTCCATAAGTTTTACTACTACCCCTTCTGCCGTATCTCCTATTTTATATTCATGAGTCATTTCCTCTATTATTTTTACGGCTTCTTCTGCACCACCATTCTTACCAGTAACGAAGACTGTACCGTCTTCTTCTATCGTTATTTCGGTATTGGTCTTCTCACGAATCTCATTTATGTTCTTTCCACCTGGTCCGATAACCATACCTATCTGATCCTTTTTAATTTTGACAGTTAAAATCTTTGGAGCATTAGGAGAAATATTTGCACGAGGAGCATTTATTTCACTAGTTATAGTTTCTAGTATTTGTAGTCGAGCAGTCTTTGCACGCACGAGAGCTTCTTTCAAAATTCCGATTTGGACACCGTCAACTTTCACATCAAGCTGGATAGCGGTGATACCATTTTTGGTCCCAGCTACTTTGAAGTCCATATCACCGTAGTGATCTTCTGGTCCTTGAATATCTGTTAGTAGTACAAATTTATTTGTATCTTTTTCATCTGCCATAAGTCCGACAGAAATTCCAGCAACAGGAGTCTTGATAGGCACCCCTCCATCCATGAGGGCAAGAGTTGCTGCACAGATAGATGCTTGAGAAGTAGATCCATTGGATGCAGTGGATTCTGATACGACACGAATAGTGTAGGGGAAATTTATTTTCTCTGGGATGACAGGAGTTAGAGCTTTCTCTGCGAGGAATCCGTGGCCCATTTCTCTTCTGTTGATTCCGCCGACGCGTCCTGTCTCTCCGCCTGAGTACGGAGGGAAGTTGTAGTGATGCATGAAACGTTTCTTCGACTCTGATTCCATACCTTGGATTGCCTGCATATCTTCTGGTCCGCCGAGAGCAAGCACTGACAGAACGTGAGTTTCTCCTCTATAAAATATTCCAGAACCGTGCAACACGTCTGATATACCACCTGCTTTTGCATAAAGCTTACGTACCTCATCTACCCTTCTTCCGTCTGCGCGAATTCCTTGCAAGAGAGCCATTTTGTGAAACGCGCCGTCTAGGTAGTGGTGAAGATAATCTTCGGAGGCACTCTTGATCGCATCTTCATCTTCGTTTGGATATTTTTCATCAAGAATTTTTTTCCAAATAACTTCTGCTTCACTTGTAACTTTCTTACTTTCATTACTGAAAAGTTTTTCTTCAAGCATTGGTCTTACTTTTTCATCAAAGATTTCTATTGTACTTTTTTCAATTTCTATTTTTGAAAATACAAGTTTCTCTTTTCCAAAATCAGCATAAAGTTTTTTCTGGAAGTCTTCCCACTTTGTAATCTCAGTTGAAGCAAGATCAAAACACTTTCCCATTTCTTCTTCTTCTAATTCGTAAGCCATTGCTTCTATCATGTTGATAGTTTTGTCTTTTCCACAGACAAGTAAGTCGAGATCGTAGACGGATTCATCGGCAGATGGTAAGTAGTTGTTTACTTTTATTTCCCCTTGCCCTTTTTCTTTGCCTACCTGTACTGCACCTATAGGACCATTCCAAGGAATATCGGACATGTGAAGTGCGATCGAAGTAGCGTTGATACCGAGAATTTTTGGATCAGTTTCTCCGACGGCGATGACCGTTACTATCACTTGAACTGCATTTTTAATATGTTGATCGAAGAGTGGACGGATAGTACGATCGATCATGCGAGCGGCTAGGATTGCTTGATCACTTGGACGACCTTCCCTTTTATTGTATTGACCACCGAGAATTTTCCCAGCAGCATAAAACTTTTCTAAATACTCAACTGTAAGATTGAAGAATCCTAAATTCTTACTTCCATCTTTTGAAATGACGGCTGTCGCCATGACGACTGTTCCCCCGCTTTTCAATATTACCGAGCCGTTAGCTTGGTTTGCTAAATCAGAAAACATTGCGACAACTTTCTTGCCACCGATTTCTACTTCGTATTCTTTACTTTGCATAATCTTTGTGAGCTAGTCTCCAGACTCTAGTTTTGAAACCCATAATTTAACTCACTTATGGCTTCAACTCTAATTGTCCGGAGATTAGCAAATTACCTATTAATATTAGAAGCATAGCAAAAATCCCTCCTTTTGACAAAGAGGGATTTTTGCTAATATTTTTTATTTTAATATATCAGATACTTTCTTGGATTAGCAGAAAGGTCAAGGAAATCATCGGCTTGCTCTTTCAATTTCATGGAAGAACTTTTCCCAAATGATACGACTTCGACTTGAACTCCAGATGTACTTTGTAAGTACTCTACTAGAGGTATGAAGTCTCCATCTCCTGCCACTAGTATCACAGCATCAAGCTTCGGTGCCATCTTCATAATGTCGACAGCGATACCGACATCCCAGTCCCCCTTCTTGGCGCCACCAGAAAATATTTGCAATTCTTTCGTCTTAGTTTCAATTCCTAGTTTTGTCAAAGCATCGAAAAAGTTTTTCTCTTCACCTCCTTCACTTGTGATAACGTAGGCAACTGCACGGACGAGTTTACGTCCTGCGACTGCATCTTTTAAAATTGCTCCAAAGTTTACTTTTCTTTTATATAAATTTTTAGCTGAGTGGTATAGGTTTGAAGTGTCTATAAAAACCCCTACCCTCTGTTCTTTGTGTTTTATTATACTCATTATATTTTTTATTAAAATTATTTTATTAAAATTTTCGACCAGCTTCATTTTTTTGTGAAGCAAGATTGTTGAAATTATGAGTCGCGTCGGAGCCCTTTAGGGTAAAGCGTGAATAATTTTAATAATCTTGCGTAACAAAAATTTTATATGAAGCTCTCTATAATAATACTACTTTATTGACTAATAACAAAAAACTCTGACCGAAGTCAGAGAATTTTGTTAGGCTTTGATTTTTTTAACTTCTTTTTCGTGACGTGATTTGTCTGTTTTCTCTAGGTATTTTAGGTGTGTTCGGCGGTCTGCTACCATTTTGATAAGTCCGCGACGGGAATGGTTGTCTTTCTTGTGTATTTTAAGATGATCTGCCAATTCGTCTATTCTTTTACTCAAAACAGCGATCTGAACTTCAGGGCTACCTGTGTCCTTATCATGAAGCTGATTCTTTTTTATAATATTTTGCTTTTTCTTTGTTGTTAACATTGTGTGCGTATATTAGCACAAATAGCTAAAAAGTGCAAGCCCCCACACCTACTTCTTTATTATTGTGCTTTTCGTAGATTTATCTTAAAAGTAACATAGACCATGCTTAAAAATATACTATATATTGATAAAATGATGGCACAATTTAAAAGCAATAAAAAAGTGGGTGTGGGGGCAAGGCGTCATTTGTGTTATTTTTATTTTACGACATTAAATATAATGCTATACTATATATAATATGGCTTCACAACTTGAACAACTAAAAAGAGAATTTCTTGAACACGTAGAAATAGAGAAAGGAAACAGTCTCAAGACTGTAAATAACTATGATCACTATATCACTCGCTTTTTAGAGTTTGCTAAAATTGGTGAGCCCAACGAGATTACCGATGACAAGATTCGTGAATTCAGACTTTTCCTAAATCGTCAGCCTGGAGTGAAGGTTCGTGGACAATCTGCATCTACACTTAAGAAAAATACCCAGAACTATTATTTGATAGCTCTTCGTACTTTTCTGAAGTATCTTATGAAGCGTCGTATTACTTCTCTTCCCCCTGATCGTATAGATCTTGCAAAGATAAAAGAGCGTTCGCTTGACCTTATTTCAGTTGATGAACTAAATAGGCTACTTAAGGCTCCCACCGAATATTTTTCAAATATTCAGGCGGGCAAGCCACAAGAAAATTCACTTAAGATGTTTAGAGATAAGGCTATCCTTGAGTTATTCTTTTCGACAGGTCTTCGTCTGTCTGAGCTTTGCTCACTCAATAGAGATCTTGATTTATCAAAAGATGAATTCTCTATTCGTGGTAAGGGCGAAAAGGTCCGAGTGGTTTTCCTCTCTAATTCTGCCAAAGATGCAATCCGAGAGTATTTAAAGAATAGAAAAGACTTAGATGAGTCCATGTTTATACAGTATTCAAGAAACCAGAGGTCGAACCTCGGGGACACTAGAGGTTCGACCTCAAATACAAACAGATTAACGCCTCGTTCCATAGAAAGAATAGTGAAATACTATGCGATTAAAGCTGGGATTTCTAAGAAAGTTACTCCTCACGTTATCCGCCACTCATTTGCGACTGACTTACTTTCCAATGGGGCTGATATCCGCTCCGTCCAAATGATGCTCGGTCATGCCAACATTGCCACAACCCAGATATATACTCATATTACAGACAAACAACTTCGCGATGTGCACAAGAAATTTCATAGTAATTAAAAACACTCACAAACCAATAATTTATTGATTTGTGAGTGTTTGATTGTTAAACAGGAACTACAGGAGATAGAACATTCATAACTTCGGAATTTAATGAAATTGTTTTCCAAAGCTCTACATAATTCATCTTCTCAGGGAAGGCTATCACCTCATCAAAAGAAAGATTTTGTAAGTAGTCTTGTACATCTGGCTCATTTACAATAATCTTCCAGAAGAAATTCATGTGAATTGTTCTTCCGATTTCGATTTTTTCTTCTGGAGTTTTACCAGAGATGTAAATTTTTGATTTTTTTCTTAATGAGACAATCACCTTCTCCCAAAGTTTTGGGAGTTGAACTCTTTTTATAAAATTAAGAGCCTCAATAAACTCAACATCGTTTCTTTGTAAGTACTCAATTGCTTTTGTGTAGTTTTTACTACTCAACGCAATTTCTAAGACCTTACTTTTTGGTAATTCCACAGTGGCATTCATAATATCTATTTTTTAATGAAAATTGAATTTTGTTTTCCTTATTTATACAACACCCCAAATTTATAGTCAACATAAACTATTTTGATTTAGTTGTATAATTAGTTTATGAGAATAATTTCATGGAATGTAAATGGGATAAGAGCCGTTCATAAAAAGGGACTTTTTGTACCGTTTATCAATGAATACAAGCCGGATGTTATTTGTCTTCAGGAAACTAAGGCTGAGAAGCACCAGAGCGAGGTGGATTTGAAGGACTATGAGGAATATTGGAATTCAGCAGATCGCAAGGGTTACAGCGGGACAGCAATTTTTACTAAAGAGAAACCAATAAGTGTTGCCCTAGATATTCCAGAACAAATTGCTCAAAAGTTTGGTGGATTAAAGGATTCATATGGTAATGCAAATGCTGAAGGCCGAGTTATTGCTATAGAACTTAAGAATGTTTTTATTGTGAATGTTTATACTCCGAATGCTAAAGATGACCTCTCGCGTATTCCCCTTCGTTACGAAATGTGGGACAAGGCATTTCTAATGTATATGAATGAATTGAACAAAAAGAAACCAGTAATATTTATGGGAGACTTAAATGTGGCTCACACTGAAGATGACCTAGCAAATCCGAAATCAAACAAAGGAAAGAAGGGCTTCACTGATGAAGAACGGACTGGAATAGATAATATTGTGAAAGATGAGTTTGTGGATACTTTTAGAATGTTCACTTCTGGTAACGGGCACTATACTTGGTGGAGTCACTTCGCGAACTCAAGGACAAGGAACGTCGGCTGGCGGATAGATTATATATTTGTAAGTAAAATACTTAAAAATAAGGTTAAAAAAGCTGAAATTTTGAAAAATGTGATGGGTTCCGACCACTGCCCGATAATGCTTGACATAAATATATAAAAGGTTCAGAATGTAATAGAACTTTTTAATTCAACTTAAATGATTGAATTGATTCGACCTTGTCTTCATTGACAGTTTCTCAAAATTTAAATGAACATTTTTTTAAATTTTAAAAATTCATTTTGTTTCTATGATTTTATGATAGTATTTGTTAAAAAGCGGGCCACACACACTCCCGCTTTTTATTATACCCCGTGTTTCATGTGTAACTTTTTGACTTCTTCTCTTTCCAGTTCATCTTTCTTTTCTTTGCCTCTCTCTCCAAGAGCCTTTAATTCATTATCTCCCAACATTTCCATTGATTTTACAAGCTCTGATAGGTGTTCTTCTGTGTTTTTTGTTGGATCATCGAGAACTTCTTCAAGCAAGGCACTTAGAATCCACCCCATTCTTGGTCCTGGCAACACACCCAACGTTCCTATCATATATTTACCGTCTATAGCTAGCTGTCCGACAGATATAGGGTCGTGGAGGACTTCCTCTATCATTGCATGATATTTACGAAGCCTATGTGGAGCTTCTGCTTTTTTCATCCCTACCCTGTCACATTCACGGACTTTCATAAGATCCCAAATATTCTCTCTTCCTACATTTTGGACTATTCTTCTAACAGCAGAAAGTTTTATCTTGTCTGTATCTGAGAAGAACATGTGGTACCTTGTGAAACTCAAAACCTTTTCAGTTATATTGTTTGGGTATTTAAGTCTTTCCATTATCATTTTTGTCATTCTAAAACCCACCACTTCATGCCCAAAGAAGGTGTATTTTCCTTTTCCATCATTCTTTGTTGCATCATATCGTCTAGTTCTAGGCTTTCCAATATCATGGAATAAGGCAGAAAGTCTTATTTCTAAAGGCCAGTTTTTGCCTCCGGCATGCTCAAGAGCATGAAGTAGATGCTCCCATACGTCGTATATATGTGCCCCCTTTTGTTCACAGCCTATACCCTCTTCCAATTCTGGGATAATGTATTGAAGTAAGCCAAGCTTTTGAAGCAATCCAACTCCTGCCATTGGATTCTCTGACATAATGATCTTAGAGAATTCGTCACGGATTCTTTCCATTGATATGTTCTTAATAAGATTGGAATTATCAGATATGGCTTGCATGGTGTCGTATGAAATAGCAAAATTGAGCTCAGTTCCAAATCTTATTGCACGAAGCATTCGAAGTGCATCTTCTTGAAATCTATCGTTTGGGTCCCCTACGGCACGAATTACTTTGTCCTTTATGTCTTCTTGTCCTTTATATAAATCAATAATCTGTCCTTTAGATATATTGTAGGCCAAAGCGTTGATTGTGAAGTCTCGTCTTTGTAAATCATCTTCTATCTTATTGCTGAATAATACTTCATCTGGGTGTCTAAAATCACTATATTTAGCCTCCGTTCTATATGGTGTAACCTCCAAAATGTTATATTTTATGTCATTTGTTACATGTGTAACGTTTAAAACTGTTTCATGTGTAACATCTGCAACAGTTTTACCCTTATCTTCTTCAACAGGTACACAAACCCCAACTGTCCCAAATTTGTTTTCATATATAGTTTTGTCGAATAAAGGGATTATTTCTTCTGGCTTAGCATTTGTAGCGATATCCCAATCTTTTGGAATCCTATCAATAATCAGATCTCTTACGCATCCACCAACAAGAAAAACCTCGAAATCAGCCTTTTCAAGGGTAGATGTTACACGTGTAACGTAAGAAGGAATTTTTGACTCATCTATTTGTATATTTTCTTGTTTCATATGAAACTATTTGTGGCCACACATAAAATTCTGCTGAATTTTTGCGCGACCCCGTCTCAGCATCGTATGCTTCCGACTTGCACAAAGTGTCCCACACTTTGTGCACCCGCCAGGACTCGAACCTGGAACATCTGCTTCGAAGGCAGGAATGATATCCGTTTCACTACGGGTGCATAAATTAATTAATAACGATTTTATTATAACATGTATTTGAGGGTTATCAAAATAGAAAATAAATAAATTATTATTATAAATAAAGGTGATTTTATAAATTGCAATATATAATTAAAATTGTTATAATAACGAATAATATTTTAATAAATTATTAAAATAAAATGCGGTGTTGGTTTAGTGGTAGAACACGTCCTTGCCAAGGATGAGACAGGAGTCCGATTCTCCTACGCCGCACAAAAAGAAAACTATATAGTTGAGTTGGTCACTAAAGTGACCTTTATACGTCCTTTATACACAGAAAAAATCCTTGAAAATTAATATATATGTGGATAACCATGTGTGCATTGTTCATAAAAGACATTAATTATCTAGATTATTTTGAGAGACATGTTGTGAGCATTAACATTTATGTGTTGTTAAATAAGGGTGTAATATAAAATACATTAGGTTAAAGGCATGATTTGTCTGTTAAGGACAGAAAAGTGTGCCACGTGAAACACTTATGAAGAATTTTACATCAAATTCTCAGAAAATAGGGCAATTGGGAGAAGAAATCGCTTGCACGTTTCTCGTGAAACATGGATTTTCTATATTAGAGAGGAATTATACAAAGAAATGGGGAGAGATAGATATAATTGCCGAGAAGGGTGACAAAAGATATTTTATAGAAGTTAAGTCTAAAAGTGTCTCAAGTCTGGATATTGTTTCAGGTGAAACAGTAACAAATAGACCCGAAGAGAATATGCACCCTTGGAAACTTAAAAGATTAAGAAGGGTAGTAGAGACGTATCTTATTAGTAAAAGGATGGGGCATATTGAGTGGCAGTTTGATTTACTTGTTGTGTATCTGGATATTGAACACAGGAAGGCGAGGGTAAAAGTGATGGAGAATATAATACTTTAGATTTATTTATAAATAATAATTGTAATTATCTTAAAATATGCTACTATATGAAAGTTATATCGGGGTGTAGTATATCGGTAGTATCTATGTTTTGGGAACATAAGGGCCGGGTTCGATTCCCGGCACCCCGACAAAATGAAAAATCTCTCTTTTGAGAGCTTTTTCATTTTGTCGGGGTGAACGAGTGAACTGCTTCACTCGTGTCCGGGAAGCGAAAGACTTTTCGTTCTCTGTTGTTAAACAGAACGAAAAGTACCTGACGATGTAATCGTCGATAAGTGTACTCGCGGTTCCGTACTCATCGTGTTGAATTTAAATAATAAATAGTGTATATTAGTAGAACATTTGCGGGATTAGTTTATCGGTAAAATAACAGTTTTCCAAACTGTGGTGAAGGGTTCGACTCCCTTATCCCGCACAATATTAAAAACCATCCTTTAGGGTGGTTTTTAATATTGTGCGGGATAGCAAGCCAACTGCTTGGCTTGTGTAAGGGAGGCGAAAAGCTTTTCGTTTTTCGGTGTTAACCGAAACGAAAAGGTATACTGTCCTCGTAGAGGAAGACTCCCTTATCCCGCACAAAATAAAATCTATTGACAGCTATGTTATAATAAACATATGACAATAAATTATCTGTATGCATTTATAAGTGTTCTTGTTGTAAGCCTTGTATCACTGGTAGGCGTTTTTTCACTTTCTCTTAAAGAAGAAGTTTTAAGAAAATATATTAACTTTTTTATAAGCTTGGCGATAGGCGCCTTGCTTGGAGATGCCTTTATTCATATTATTCCTGAAGCTTTTAGTAGTAATCTAGGATCAAATTTATCTAGTATTTTAATTATTGCTGGGATATTATTTTTCTTTATAATTGAGAAATTTATACATTGGCACCATCACGGAGAAGACAAGAACGAAGAGCACATACATCCAGTAGGGAAGTTGGTTTTATTTACCGATGGATTTCATAATCTTATAGATGGAGCAATTATTGGAGCAAGTTTCCTCGTTAGTCCTCACGTAGGAATTGCGACAACTATTGCAGTTGTTCTGCACGAGATTCCTCAAGAGATAGGGGACTTCGCCGTGCTCATTCATGCAGGTTATACAAAGAAAAGAGCACTCTGGCTCAACTTTCTTTCTGCTCTTGCGTCTATACTAGGCTTGATAATCGTTTTCATTTTCGGAAATATTGTAGATGGTGTAGCGTCATGGTTCATTCCTATCGCTGCAGGAGGCTTTATATATATAGCTGTTGCAGACTTAATACCAGAGCTTCATAAAACAAAAAATATTAAACATTCTATAATTCAGCTTTGTATTATAATGCTTGGAGTATTTTCAATGCTCGCGCTACTTTTGATTGAATAGTAAAAAAGATTTTTATAATAGTCTTATCAGAGGGGCCGGCGGAGGTCGACGGACCGAGCAATGAGCAAATTTCTAGCAAGAAATTATGCGGACCCGATGAGAAGAGCTATTATTAAAATCTTTTTATTTACAATACTTATTTTATATTCACAAATAGAAAAACCACTCTAGATAGAATCGAGTGGTTTTTTCTTTATATAAAAAATTGTGTAAACAATTTAAATATTTTCACAACAAGCGAGGATCGTATGAATGAGTATTCTCATTCATGACGTCTGAGCGAAGTTGAGATAAAAGATATTAATCTTTTACTTAACAGCGTCCTTAAGAGCTTTTGCTGCTCTAAACTTTGGAACGGTTGTTGCAGCAACTTTAACTTGCTCTCCAGTCTTAGGATTGCGAGCCATGCGGGCTGCACGTGCCTTTACTGAAAAGATTCCGATTCCTGCAATTGATACTTCGCCTCCTTTTTTCAAAGTTGCAACGATAGCATCAAACATTGAATTCACTACTTCTTCTGCTTGTACTTTTGTACCGCCGATTTTTTCGTGAACTAATTCTACTAAAGCTTGTTTATTCATTTATTTTAGTTTCATACAATTTTATTTCTAAAAGAATATGAATGCTAGTTGAATAATATTCGACCGTTTGCAAACGGTTCCTATTGAATAGGAGTAATACTATTATATACCAAGGTTATTTTAAAACAAGGGTTTATCACTGTTGACATATGCCCATGTGTGTAGTATTAAAAAATGCATAAAATTTTGCCATGGCAAAATTTTATGCATTTTTCTCTCGAAATTATCATTCAGTGGTGGTCCAAAGGAGTTCGAAGATCTCTTTTTGAGCAGTAATCATGCTTTGGTTTTCAATTACAAGTGCTATAAGTGGCTCGTGGAGCTGAAACATGACTAGTTTGTATGGGGTTATAACGAAATCCAAGTGTATATTTGTATCTTTTGAAATTATTTTTATTTCTTCATTGAAGTTACGCTCAGTTGTTTTACGCTTCTGTGTTAAAGGTGAATCTGTAAAGATAAGTTTTGTGTTTATTCCCATTTTGGCTCGTTTCTCGATGTGATTCTTCATGAAGAATTCGAGAATAAGAAACTCAGGACTCATATCGAAGAACTTGTTAGTATTGGTGATAGTCTTTCAAAAGACTATATTCAAAAACTGACAATTATTCGGAATTATCTTCTGAGTAATCTTAATTAAGCCAAGGAAAAATCCAAACAAAGAAAACTGAAGTAAAGTAAGTAATCTGCTGGTTCCAGATGCTCATCTGGATTTGTCATAGACATGAGCACAGGGCTAATTTTTTAAAAAAATTAGCCTCACTATTTAGTTCATAAGTTTAGTCTTTGTGAATTAATTGTGAGATAATTAAAATATAAATATATGGAAACAAAAAATTGCCAACAATGTAAAAAAAGTTTTGAGATTGAAAGTGAAGATTTCGATTTCTATGAGAAAATAGGTGTGCCAGCACCAACCTTTTGCCCCGAGTGTCGGCTTATTCGTCGTTTAACTTTTAGAAATGACAGAACTTTATATAAAAGGACATGTGAAATGTGTAACAATGATGTAATTTCTATTTATCATCCAGGAGGAAAAACAAAAATAGTTTGTCAGAAATGCTGGTGGGGTGATGATTTCGATGCTTCAAAATATGGTAAAGATTATGATTTCTCTAAACCATTCTTTGAACAATACAAAGAATTAATGAGTGAAGTACCTTTCATGGCGAACTTTGTAGTAGATGAATCACGAATGGTTAATTCACCATATAATAATATGGTTGTTGATCTAAGGAATTGCTACTTCCTAACCAATGCTGATTTCAACGAAGACTGTGCTTATGGAAGTGAAACAGAAAAATCAAAAAATTGTATAGATATAAATTTGGTTCACAAATCAGAAATGTGTTATGAATGTGTAAATATTCAGAATTGTTATAGGGCATTTTATTCTATTGATTGTGAAAGTTCTTCGGACATCTGGTTCTGTAGAGATTGTAATGGATGTACTGATTGTTTTGGTTGTGTGAATTTACGCAAACAAAGCTTTTGTATTTTCAATGAACCAATGGGTAGCAAAGAAGCCTACATGGAAAAACTGAAAGAATTGAAATTGGATTCTAGAAAAGGGATTAAAAATATTAAGAGAAAAGTAGTTGAATTCTGGAAGACAGGAATTACTAAATATATGCATGAAAAGCAGAACGACAATGCAACAGGGGACTATATTTATAATTCAAAAAATATAAAAGAAAGTTGGATAGTTTATGGTGGTTGGAATATAAAATATAGTCAGTATCTTATTGCTCCTACTACTAAAGATAGTTATGATCTTACTCAGTTTGGAGATAATGCCGAACTTTTCTATGAAATTCTTCAGGGTGGTAGTGGTGGATCCAATGTTCGCTTCTCTTGGTTCGCAGTAAATGAAGATAGGAATATTGATTATTGTATTCAAGTTATGACTTCGCATGATATGTTTGGCTGTATTGGTTTAAGGAAAAAAGGATTTTATATTTTAAATAAAGAATACACAGAAGAGGAATATAAAATATTGCGAGAAAAAATTATTGAACAGATGAAAACTATGCCCTACAAAGACAGCCAAGGACTGTCGTATAGTTATGGGGAATTCTTCCCATCTGAACTTTCCCCTTTTGCTTATAATGAAACTACAGCACAAGAATTCTTCCCACTTAATGAAAGGGTTGCAAAAGAGAGGGGGTATGAATGGTATATAAGAGAGCAAAGAAATTATAAACCAACTCTTCTAGTGGATGATATCCCAGATGTAATTTCTGAAGTTCCAGATACAATAACAAACGAAATTATTGAATGTGAAAATAATGGCGATGAAAATAAGAATTGTGCAACGGCGTTTAAAGTTATTCCCGATGAATTTGGATTTTATCAACGATTCAATATTCCTCTTCCTTCCAAGTGCCCCAATTGCAGACATGCTGAGCGTATGAAGCTTCGTAATGGACCAATATTTAGAACAGGTAAGTGTGCATTTACTGGTTGTGATAAAGAAATCATTACAGCCTATAGCGAGAATACTCCCAACTTGTATTGTCGAGAACATTATTTACAGACAGTGGTATAAATCTAAAATTCCCCACCAGTCCGACCGGTGGGGAATTTTAGATTTGATTTATCTTGCTTGCCCGAACAAATTAATATTTGTTAGCGGGCGTATTCGATAACCCGGTTCTCTCTTATGAGAGTAACGCGGATTTCACCTGGGTAAGTGAGTTCTTGCTCTATCTTCTTGGCGATTTCACGAGCCATTTCTTTAGCGGCGACGTCGCTGACTCTCTCTGGGGTGACGAATATTCGGATTTCACGGCCTGCTGAGAGGGCATAGGACTTCTCTACTCCTTCAAAGCTTGTTGCGAGTGCTTCTAGCTCTTGTAGGCGCTTAATATAGTTCTCTACGCTGTCCCTTCTTGCTCCTGGGCGTCCTCCTGAGATATGGTCGGCAGTTTGGACGATTACAGATTCGATAGATTCGTGAGGGGTGTCATCGTGGTGACTCTTCATAGCTGTTATTATTCTTGGGTCAGCTTTGAACTTCTGAAGGATTCGGATACCTATATCTATGTGTGTACCTTGAACTTCATGATCTAAAGCTTTACCGATATCGTGCACAAGTGCCCCAGCTTTAGCTATCTGAACGTCTGCACCGAGCTCTTCGGCAAGCATTCCTGCAATGTGAGCCATTTCTATAGAGTGCTGGAGAACGTTCTGCCCATATGATGTACGGAAGTATAAACGTCCTACAATGGCACTGATACGTGGGTCAAGATTGAAGATGCCACATTCATATACAGCTTGGTCTCCTTTTTCTTTAATTATTTTATTGATATCTTCTTGGGCTTTGGCTACAACTTCCTCTATCTTGGCTGGCTGAATACGTCCATCTAGTATAAGGTTCTCAAGCGCTAGGCGAGCAACCTGACGACGTACTGGATCAAAAGATGATATAACGATAGCTCCGGGAGTTTCGTCGATAATAAGCTCTACACCTGAAGCCTTTTCAAATGCACGGATGTTTCGGCCTTCTTTACCGATAATCTTTCCTTTAATATCATCGTTGGGAATATTGACCGATGTGGTCATCATTTCACTTGCAGTAGAAGATGCGAGGCGGTTGATACTTGCAGAGAGAATGTCTTTCGCACGTCTGTCTAGCTTCTCAGCATTTGATGTTTCCATCTTTTGCATACGGATAAGTAAATCTTCTTCATACTTTTCTTCAATATCTTTGAAAAGGATTTCCTTCGCATCTTCTGTTGAAAGGTGAGCAACTTTCTCAAGTTCTTTTTCTTTCTCTGCTTCCATGCCGTCTACACGTTCTTTGATTTTCTTCACTTCTTCTACTTTTAATTTTATTTTTTCAACCTCTTTGTCGATCTCTGTTTGGCGAGCATCTAGGAGTTCATCTTTCTTGATCAGACGATTCTCTGTGTGCTTCCATTCCTCTTCTTTGACCTTTGTTTCTTTGTTGACCTCAGCTAGGTGAGCTTCTCCTTTCTTTTTAGCCTCATCGATGACCTTTTGGGCTTCTTCTTTTGCAGACAGCATTACCTTCTTGATCTCAAGTTCCATAGAACCTTTCTGACCAAGTGAGACAATGAGACGCAAATAATACCCGACACCAACTCCTACAAGTAGGGCAGCTGCGGATATGATTATTAATGTTATACTCATGGCGACTTTTTGTCGCTTTTACAACACAGGATTAAACCCTATTATTTAAAGGATTAAAATTGAACAAGTATGATTAGTTTAGAACGGAATTTTGATTCAGGCATTTGGTTCATAAATAAAATAGATGTCGTAACTGCATTAAAAAAGCGAACATTTCGATAAAACTTTTAAATTTCGATATCCTCAATATACTCCAAAATTGAGCTTTTGTCTAGGGATAAAATTTTGATTGAAAAATTACGTCAATTATGTCATTATTTGAATAATGATAACTCTAAATGAAATTCGGAATCGTGCCATAATTTTTTCTAAAGAATGGGAAAGGGAATACAGTGAAGATGCTGAAGCTAAAAGCTTTTGGGACGGATTTTTTGAAGTTTTTGGTATTTCCCGCAGAAGAGTTGCTTCATTTGAATATCATGTAAAAAAGATAGATGGGAAAGATGGATTTATTGATGTCTTTTGGAAGGGTGTAATGCTTGCGGAGCACAAGTCAAGAGGGCGAAGTTTAGATAAGGCTTACATGCAAGCCAAAGACTATTTCCCGGGGCTCAAAGAGGCTGAATTACCTCGATATATTATCGTTTCAGATTTTGAGAAAATAAAAATTTATGATCTAGAGAAAGATAAGCAAGAAGAATTTCTTTTGAAAGATTTACATAAACACATAGACCTATTCGGTTTTATTTCTGGATACACAACTCAAGTTTATGAGAAAGAAGAAGAAGCGAGTGTGAAAGCAGCTCGGCTTATGGCAGATTTTCATAATGAGATTGCGAAGACTGGCTACTCGGGTCACGACCTTGAAGTTTTCTTGGTCAGAATGCTTTTCTGTTTATTTGCTGATGATACTGGTATTTTTACAAAAAGTTCTTTCCGTAATTATATAGAAAATAGAACGAACATAGATGGTAGTGATTTAGGAATTCATTTAATGCAGATTTTTGAGATTTTAAATACACCAGATGAGAAAAGACAGATAACTCTAGATGAACAGCTTGCCAAGTTTCCATACATCAATGGTGGAATTTTTGCAGAAAGGATTGCTTCCGTGTCTTTAGACACAACAGCCAGATTGAAACTTATAAATTGTTGTAGCTTTGATTGGTCAGATATTTCTGCTTCTATTTTTGGCTCACTTTTCCAAGGGGTGATGAATGAGAAAGAGAGACGACAGCTGGGGGCTCACTATACTTCAGAGATAAATATAATGAAAGTTATTCAGCCACTTTTTCTAGATGAATTATATATAGAATTTGATAAAGTTAAGCATGACCAGAAGAAGTTAGATATTTTTCATATGAAGCTTTCATCTTTGAAATTTCTAGATCCTGCTTGTGGTTGTGGAAATTTTTTGGTTATTGCCTATCGTGAACTTCGCAAACTTGAACTAGAAGTTCTACTTAAAAAGGAAACTGCTAAAAATGCTGGACTAAGAATCTTTGGAGCTGATGAACTTTCTATAATCAATGTAAATCAATTCTATGGTATAGAGATAGAGGAATTCCCATCTTTAGTTGCCCGAGTCGCAATGTATTTAGTAGATCACCAGATGAACATGATGTTCTCAGAAAAATTTGGACATATTTATGCTCGTATTCCACTTCGTGAACCAGCAAGTATTGTGAATAATGATGCTCTTACCACAGATTGGGAAAGTGTAGTTTCTAAAAATCAATTAAATTACATTCTGGGTAATCCTCCGTTCATCGGAGCTAGGCTTATGGGCAAAGAACAAAAGCAAATATTCTTAGATACTTTTGAAAATACTAAAGGTGCAGGGAATATAGATTTCGTGACTGCTTGGTATGAGAAAGCTTCAAAGTATATGCAAGGTACTTTTATTAAAACTGCTTTTGTTTCTACTAATTCTATTTGCCAAGGTGAGCAAGTTGGAATTCTTTGGAAAAGATTGAAAGAAAAATACAACATTACAATTCATTTCGCTCATCAGACTTTCAAATGGAATAATGACGCTCCTGGAGTCGCAGCCGTCTATTGCATTATTGTAGGATTCGCTTGTTTTGATACAGACAAGAAATACTTGTATGAATATGAAAATATAAAAAGTGAACCAAAAGAAAAAGAAGTAAAAAACATCAATGCTTACTTAGTAGAAGGCGAAGATGTTTTCTTAGAAAATAGAAGTAAGCCGATATGCAAAGTGCCTGAAATAGTTTTTGGAAGTATGCCTAATGACGGAGGTAATTTTCTATTTACACAAAAAGAAAAAGAAGAATTTTTAGAGATTGAACCAAGTGCAGAGCCATATATAAAAGAAATGATAAGTGCAAAAGAGTATTTGAATGCAGAAAAAAGATATTGTTTATGGCTTAAAGATATTGAGCCAAATATTTTACGAACTCTTCCGAAGGTTTTAGAAAGAGTTGAAAACGTAAAAAAACTTCGTAGTGAAAGTACAAGAGAAGAAACCAAAGAGCTTGCGAAAACACCTAGTTTATTTGGAGAAATAAGACAATCAGAGAGTGATTATATTTTAATTCCTCGTGTTAGTTCTGATAATAGAGATTATATTCCTATAAGTTTTTTTGATAAAGAAAAAATAGCAGGAGATACTTGTTTGATTATTCCAAATGCAGAATTATATCATTTTGGAATTTTAGAATCTGAAATACATATGACTTGGGTTAGATTTGTTTGCGGAAGATTAAAGGATGATTATCGTTATTCTAACAATTTAGTTTATAACAATTTCCCTTGGCCGGAAAATGTGACAGAAGAACAGAAAAAGAAAGTGGAAGAATGTGCACAGAAAGTTTTAGATGTTCGTTTAGAGTTTCCCAATAGTTCTCTTGCTGATTTATATGACCCGAATACAATGCCACCCGAGCTTGTGAAAGCTCACACCGACCTTGATAGGGCAGTGGACTCTTGCTATGGCAGAAAGTTCGTAAATAAAGAAGAGAGAATAGAATTTTTGTTTGAACTTTATAAGAAGTATACGAGTAAATAAATTATAAAATAAAAATACCACATGATTGTGTGGTATTTTTATGAGCGAGAGGTAATACTTTTCTGTCGCCGTCATAAAATAGCGGTGCTGCTTTTGTGGGGTCTGCGAATCTCTTTTTATCAGGCTCTACATAAGCCAGTATATTTTGCCCAGTTCCTCTTAAGCAAATCTTCTTCTATTACCAAGGGCTCCACCTGCTACACTTTTTACATTCTTATTATCACTATGTTTTAGTAAGGATGCGGCTTTTTTAGCTACGCCACTACTTGTTCTAGGTTTATTTTTAAGCATATGATATTTTTAATAAATTATTAATTTAATCAGTTTACGACTATCTGATTAATCCGTATTTACTCCTTATGGCAAGTGATTGCACAGTAGTAACATCCATCTATGTCTTCTGCCCAGTACGGATAATCACTCTTAGCTTTGATTATTGCACTCTTGCAATCATCAAAATATCCCAAAGGAAGACGATTTTCTTGAAATGGTAGACGGTTACAGGTATTTTCATTGTGGACCTCATAATTTTCTCCACTAGGGGAATCCTGCTTATTTTTATTTAAAATATATTTATTCATTGAATTGTATTTGTTTATAAAATCAGTTCGACTAATTTGATTATAATTTATAATCCTCAGATTTCCTGAGTTAAGTTAATTGTATACTCAATATAAAAAAGTGTCAAATATATTGTCAAAACAGTTGACAAAGAAAAATCAAAATGATAATATATACATATGAATGATATTCAAAGTAGTTTATTAGAGTTATCAAAAAAATATAATTTAGATCAATTGGGCTTAAGGCAAATCGGTAGATTGATTAATGAGCCACATCCTCAAAAAGTCAAATATCACATAGAACAACTTAAAAAATCTGGTCGACTAGAAGTAAAACCTAATAAATGGGAGATAAAAACTGGTAATTTAATATCATTAGATGATTTTAAGAAAAATTCTTTAGTTTCAGTACCAATTTTTGGACTGGCTTCTTGTGGACCAGCTAACATAATTGCAGAGCAAAATTTAAATGGTTTTATAAAAATATCAAGTAAATTTCTTCCTAAAAAGAAAGGACTTTTTGCAGTTGAAGCACAAGGATTTTCAATGAATAAAGCAGAAATTGGTAATCAAAAAAGAAATATTGAACCGGGAGATTATGTAATTATAGATAATGAAGATAGATCACCAAATAATGGTGACTACGTACTTTCTGTTATTGATAATTCTGCTAATATTAAAAAATTTAATTTAGATAAGAAAAATAATCAGATAACATTAATTTCTGAATCTACTGAAAAATTTTCCCCAATTTTTATTCATCCAGATGATGAAAAATACATGGTAAACGGTAAAGTTATTGATGTAATTAAAAAACCACTATAATAATCTATGAAAAAAATTAAAGACATTGCAATATTTGAAGAGAAAGAGGTGAGGAGGACTTGGCATGATGAACAGTGGTATTTTTCTGTGATTGATATTGTTGCGATATTATCAGGTAGTGAAAGACCTAGAAAATACTGGGATGATTTAAAAAGGAAGTTAAAAGAAGAAGGAAGTGAGTTGTCCGATAAAATCGGACAACTGAAAATGAAATCTTCTGATGGGAAGTTGTATTTTACAGATGTATCTAATCTACAAGGTATTTTTCGTATTATTCAATCAATTCCATCTCCTAAAGCAGAACCTTTTAAACTTTGGCTTGCGAAAGTAGGGCAGGAAAGAATAGAGGAAATTCAAGATCCTGAAAGGGCAATTATTCGTGCTAAAAGAATTTATGATCAGAAGGGTTACTCTCCGGATTGGATTGCCAAAAGAATGCGAGGTATAAATATCCGTAATACTTTGACCGATGAATGGAAAGACAGAGGGGCAAAAGAAGGGATTGATTTTGCAATACTGACAAATGAAATATATAAAGGAACTTTTGAAATGACTGCAAAACAAATTAAGAAATATAAAAGCTTAGATAATCCTGATAATCCACGAGATCATATGAATGAGCTCGAACTTATACTAACTATGCTTGGGGAGGCTACTACAACTAAACTTTCACAAACAAGAGATTCTAAAGGGTTACCATTACTTAAAAAAGATGCAAAAGATGGCGGGCAAGTCGCAGGTAATGCCAGAAAAGAGATTGAATTGAAAACTGGTAGTAAAGTAGTAATGAAAGGGAATTATTTAGATAAAAAACAGATAAAGAAAATCAAGAATTAACCGACAGAATTATGATGGTAACAACAAAAAACCGACTAGTAAGACCTAGTTGGTTTTTTTGATTTATTTTCTAAAGTAATTTTTAATAGCGAATTCGAATTGTTCTATAAACATTCTTTTTAATGGATCAAGGTTGTGAGATTCATAAAAAACTAAGATTGCTTTTTTATAATCAATTTCTTTGACACTTCTGTACGATAGAGGACAAAAATTATTTGCTATTAGTATTGCATTTGCAAGTATACGAGCCGTCCTCTTATTTCCATCTTCAAATGGTTGTATATAAGAGATAAGAGCTAAAGATAAGAATGCTTTAATTATCGGATGTTTTTCTTCATTGATAACCTCCATCATTTTATCTATTGCTTCTCTGATTTGATATTCATTATCAAGGGGTAGATAATTTGTACCTGTTATCCCAACTGGGGACTTTCTTATTCCATAATTAACTCCTAACCCTTCTGTTATTAACTTGTGCAATTCTTCTATTTTTTTAATAGATACTATTTTAAAATAAGAAGTATTATTGTTTATAAAGTCCAGTGCCACCTTGTGATTTAAAATCATTATCGCTTCTTCTTTCTTATGTCCTTCTGCTTCAATTCTATTTTTAATTAGGTATTCAGTATCTAATAGGGAATAAGTATTGCCTTCTATTTGAGATGATTTCCAAGATAATTCTATAATAAATCTCTCCATCTCTAATTTCTTAATAGTTGGAGATATTTTTTTGATGTTTTCTTCAAATTTATAATTAAGAGAATCAATTTTTTCTAATTGTTCATTTGTGAATAAATTTTTTATTTTTTCAAAAACATTAAATTCAAAGTTTTTAGAAATAAGATTTCTCTCGTCTTGGTGTTTTTTGAAATAATCATCAATATCTATATATTTATGCAAAGAATTATCTTCTTTTTGTTTGTATCTTACAGAACGACCACCTCCTACTTTTTCTACTAAATTATTCTCTATAAGTATATTCAAGTCACGGATAATAGAAAAACGAGTGATTTCTACATCATTTTTATTTATAAATTCAAGAATTGGTGACACCCCAGTTATAGTGTTTTCTGTTATAAAACCTAGTATTTTTTTTTGCCTTTCCCTTAATTTAATCATTTGTTGCACTAATTGTAGCATAATGCAACAAATAATGCAACAAATAGGAGATTATTTAACCGCTTTAGGTTTAGAAATTATGTCGTCGACGATGCCATATTTTTTAGCTTCGTCGCTGGTCATCCAGTAGTCGCGGTCGGAATCTTTCTCTACTTGTTCTACTTTCTTTCCAGTATTACTTGCAAGGATTTTGTTGAGAGTATCTTTGGTTCGGAGGATATGTTTGGCATTAATAGCAATATCACTTGCTTGGCCTTCTGCACCACCCATAACTTGATGAATCAAAACTTCAGAGTTGGGAAGGGAGAATCTCTTGCCTTTCTTACCAGATGAAAGTATGAGAGCTCCCATCGAAGCAGCGACACCGACGCAAATAGTTGAGACATCACTTTTAATAAAGTTCATTGTATCTATAATTGCAAGTCCGGCTGTAACTGAACCGCCAGGGGAATTAACATAAAGATGGATATCCTTCTTCGGATCTGTATGATCTAGGTAAAGAAGCTGGGCGATAACTAAGTTGGCAATATGATCATCAATAGGACCACCTAGGAAAATAATACGCTCGTTTAAAAGGCGAGAGTATATGTCGTAGGCTCTTTCTCCAAACTGTGATTTTTCTATTACTGTTGGTATAAGCATAGTTTAATTATATCATATTAATAGTAATTTTTTTATATAGTCGTCCATAAAATAGCTCTTCTCAGAGGGTCCACATAATTTCTTGCTAGAAATTTGCTCATTGCTCGGGCCGTCGCCCTCCGCCGGCCCCTCTGATAAGACTATTTTATTTTCTCTTATTTTGTGAAGCAAGATTGTTGAAATTTTTATCCGTGTCGGAGCCCAGTACTCTGGGTAAAGCGGGAAAAATTTTAATAATCTTGTGGAACTATTTCTACTGTTGTTCTAAAAAGTGAAACACTTTTTCATTTTCTAGCATTTGTTCTACGTAAGCGCGGGCGCGGGATGGGTCGGCGTCTTTGTACATTTCTGTAATTTTTAGAACATCTGCTTCTATTTCTTCTTCTGTTGGTTTCAAGTTTTCCTTTTCAGAAATTGTGTGGATTATCATTTGGAGTTTCGCACGTTTTTCTGCATCTGCTCGCCATTCTCCTCTTAAATCTGCCTCTGTCTTATTTATTTGTTTTAAGTAATCTTCAACTTTAAATCCAATATTGGTAATATCGGCTTCAAGTTTGTAGAGCATTTTGTCTGTTTCACTCTGGATCAAGATTTCTGGTATATCTCCTTCTGTCTGTTTCACAAGCTCTTCGACGATAGAAAGACGAACTTTGTCTTTCTGCTCAATCGTCTTTTCTGTTTTAATATTTGATTTAATTTTTTCTTTTAGTTCATCTGCAGTTTTAAAATCTCCAAATGTTTTTGCAAATTCATCATTCCATTCTGGCCATTCACTTTCAGGAGTGTCCTCTGTCGCAGCGTGGAGGGCAGCATGCTCTTCTTCTGTCATATTCTCATGACCTTCGTGATCTTTATTCTTATTTTGCTCTGCGCGCATCTTGCGAAGATCTTTTATAACTTTTTCTACGTCTGCTTCTTCAACGACAACTTCCTTCTTATTTTCTTCTTTTGAATTTTCTTTTCCAGCAATTTTCTTGTAATCTCCTAGTTTCATTTCCGGCATAACTGCTGTTGTAATTTTGAATTCTAGGTCTGAACCTTTTGCTATTTTAGTAATAGCTATTTGTGGGCGACCAATAGCATCAATCTTGTTCTCTTCAACTATTTTTATATAATTCTCTTGCAAGGCCACCTCCGCCATTTCTTCTAGAAGAGGCATTTCTTGTACGTTTTCTTTAATGATTGTGGCAGG
>Ga0209319_1000961_pt1 | contig 27888 bp, 25 predicted proteins | sample RifGroE2_FD_184000 | JGI IMG/M metagenome (GOLD analysis project Ga0209319, IMG submission 184000) | Groundwater microbial communities from Rifle, Colorado - Groundwater E2 (SPAdes) (version 2) | ecosystem: Environmental > Aquatic > Deep subsurface > Groundwater | place: Rifle, Colorado, United...
CCCAGAAGACACCGGTTGAGGTCAGCTATGGCAAGAAGCACGTGGCAGTCATCACTAAGTTTGAACCAGGCACGGTCTATTCCTTCCGCGTCTATGCCAATGATTCTGCCGGTAATACGACTATCTCTAAAACTTTCACCGTCCTCACTCCGAAGCAGAAAGAGTCAGTCTTCCAACTGATCCTCAAGAACTTCGAATCCACTTTCGGCTGGGTCGGCAACTTGAATCAGTAAATCGCATATCGCATAACGTGTAACGTGTAACGTGTAACGAATAGATGAGGGCTTTGCCCTCATCTATTTTTTTTCCTGTCATCCCTCGCAGGAGGGGATCCAGGGTTGGTAGGGGAATATCGATGTCTCTTGGAAAAGTTATTTGAATATGTAAATACGTAACTGACAGTTAGAACACTTAATACTGAAGCACCGAGCACGTGAACACTTTACAATGTTCACGTGCTTTTGTGATTTGTGTTCTGGTGTTTTGTGCTTTAGTGGTTTAGTAAAAAGTAGACAAAAGCAAAAATATTTGTTATATTAAAGCTATAAAATTTAATTTGAAAGAAACATGAAAAGAACTTGGCGCAGGCCGCAAAAAAAAGATGAAGGTAAGAAATTCTTCGTTAATCAACAAATTCGGGCAACCGAAGTTTTTTTGATTGATGAAAATGGTGAAAGAATGGGTGAAATGAATATCCGCGAAGCATTACGAATCGCCGAGGAAGCCGGTTTGGACCTAGTCGAAGTAAACCCGTTGGGTAAACCACCGGTAGTGAAAATTCTGGATTATGGTCAATTCAAATATGAAAGAGAGAAAGAGGCGCACAAAAAGAAAATTCAACAGAAAAAAGTAGAAATCAAGGGTGTCAGGTTGACTGTTAGAATCAGTGAGAACGATTTTAATTTTAAGCTGGAGCAAGCAAAAGGATTTTTGTCTAAAGGAAATAAATTAAAAGTAGAGTTGGTATTAAGAGGTAGAGAGCGCCAACATCCTGAAAAAGCCGTGGAAACTATCAAAAAGTTTATTCTTGATTTAGAGAATACCGAAGGCTTGAGTTTGATACGCGAACAGGACTTGACAAGAAAGGGTTCTGGGTTTATTATGATTATGTCCAATAAAACTATTTAACTAGTATTATCTCAGGGGTTATTCTCTGTTTTTTATTTTAAAAAAGTACTAACATATGCCAAAAATTAAAACTCACAAAGCAACTGCGAAACGCTTTGTTGTGACAAAAACTAAAAAAATCACTCACCGTAAACCTGGGCAAGATCATTTCAATGCCCGAGAAAACGGCAATGCCGGCAGAAAAAAGAAAAGAGATTCAGAGGCAAGCTCAGTTTACGCCAGAACAATTAGAACTGTCACTCAGACACAATAAGCTAACATTAAAGAAAATTAATTAGTATATATGCCAAGAGTAAAACGAGGTACAACACATACCAAAAAACGTCGAAGTCTATTAGAAAAGACCAAAGGTTATAAATGGGGTAGAAAAAAATTGATCAAAGCGGCAAAAACTGCTGTTCTTAAGGCTGGCGTTCATGCTTATGCAGATAGAAAAAAGAAAAAACATACAGCCCGCGGTCTATGGCAGATCAAAATTGGTGCTTTTGCAAAAGAACATGCTACAAGCTACTCACGCCTTATAGATAGTCTTAAAAAAGCAGACATCGCTTTGGATAGAAAGATTTTAGCAGATTTAGCAGTCAATAATAAGGAAGTGTTAGCAAAAATCATCGCAGAAGTTAAAAAATAAGCATTTTCTATTTTGACTGATAATTTAGTTCGTGATATAATATATATATGGTTTGGATTAAGGTACTACAAATTATTATCGCCCTGTTACTGATGGCTTCGATCTTATTACAGAGCCGAGGCGCAGGTCTTTCCGGTGTTTTCGGCGGTTCAAGCGGCATTTACCGTACCAAACGTGGCATTGAAAAATCTCTTTTCATATCGACAATAGTTTTAGCAGTTCTATTTTTTGGAATAGCTGCACTCTCTTTCTTCTTGAAATAATTCTTTTTTACAATATAATTTCAATCGCCTTTTTTAGGTTGGAATTCAAGCTGTCCTCGATTAGCGTTTTTAGCTATTGCTTTATGAAGCAGATAGCGATTATTAACAAACATTAATTTCACATTGTGAGCCTGGACTCTTATAAACATAGAATGAATAAATTGAGCTTCACGTTGAAGAAAAAATCAACTGACGCTTTAGCTTGGTTTTTGTCAAAAATCGGTTTCAAAAAGAAGAATATATTTCATCAACAGATAAATTTTGATCAAAAACTGGTTTATTCTTTTTCAAAATCTAGAATTCCCACTCTTAGACAATTGAAGTATTTAAAGATTTTTTTAAGCAAAAAAGAATTGCTTATAGTGCGAAGCTGTGTGGTGGTAATAGTCATGTCAACGATATTTTTCGGCGGACGGTTTTACCTCAAACATTTAGAGACACTGCCCAAAGTGGGTGGTGAATATATTGAAGGGGTCGTAGGCACGCCAAAATATATCAACCCTATCTATGCCAGCGTAAGCGATGTAGATAATGATCTAAGCTCATTAGTTTATTCTTCTTTGTTTAAACGTGATGAGAACGGCTACCTTGCCAATGACTTGGCAGAAAGTTTTGCAGTTTCAGAAGACGGCAAGGCTTATACGATAAAGGTAAGATCAGGAGTAAAATATCACAACGATCTACCCCTGACCGTTGATGACATACTTTTTACTTTTAATGCGATCAAGGACAGTAGCTACAAGTCTCCTTTGCGAGGCGGGTTTGCTGGTGTCAGTATTGAAAAAGTTGATGAGCAGACCGTCAAATTTATTTTGTCGGAGCCATACGCGGCCTTTGCTGAATTATTGACCTTTGGCATCTTGCCTCAAGAGTTGTGGTATCAACTTGCACCTGCTGCAGCCAGTTTGGCAGAATTGAATCTGAAACCGATCGGATCAGGACCATACCAATTTAAATCCTTGATCAAAGACAAGAATGGAAATTTGAAGTCGTATAACCTGGTAATCAATGAAAATTATTATGGTGAACGTCCGCATGTAAAAAATATCCAATTCAAATTTTTCCCTGGTTATGAAGAATTGACTAGCGCCTTGAATGACAACTTGGTCGATGGGATCAGCTACGTTCCTGCTCAGTATCTGTCGAAGATAGCCAATAAATCCTATCTTAATTATCACAAGCTAAACTTCCCGCAGTCGATGGCAGTATTTTTTAATGAAAAAAATAACTCTGCTTTAGCGGAACTGAAAGTTCGCCAAGCCTTGGCTTTGGCAATCAATAAAAACGAGATCGTAGATAAAGTTTTGGGTAATAATGCCCGGGTAATCGATGGCCCGATATTGCCGGAAAGCTTTGCTTATAATCCTCAGTTAAAAAAATATAATTACAACCAAGAAGAAGCAAAAAAATTGTTAGAAGCTGCCGGCTACAAGCAAAAAGAAATAACAGGAGAACAGATAGCGAAGGCAACGGGAGACTTGAGTTCTACAGATGAAAAAACTCAACTTGCTGCCAAGAGTATCTTGTCCCAAGGTCCTGGTAGGTGGTATGAAAAAAATGATAAATATCTGATTATCAAATTAACAACAGTTGATACTGGAGAAAATCCAGCAGTGGCAGAGGCGATAAAAATATATTGGGAAGACATCGGAGTAAGAACAGAGACAGAATTTATTTCGGCTAGCCAGATACAAACTGAAGCGATCAAAACCAGAGAATATGAAGCTTTATTCTATGGCCAACTTGCTGGGGCTGATCCCGATCCATATCCTTTTTGGCACTCATCACAGACTGGAGCCGGCGGCTTGAATTTAGCCGGTTACGCTGATAAAAAAACAGATAAGTTGTTGGAAGAGGCTCGTATGTCTGTAGATTTCCAAGCACGCAAAGAAAGCTACATCAAATTTCAGAATGCCATTGCCGAAGAAGTCCCTGCGATTTTTATGTATTCTCCATATTATAACTACGTTCAAGATAAGAAGATAAAAAATTTCAATAGCAAAAATATTGCCGTACCAAGTGATCGCTTACTTAATGTATCCAAGTGGTATATAAATGTTGGTAAGAAGATTAATTGGTAGATCTTGATCGCGTAACGTGTAACGCATAACGTATAACGCATACGCCTTTGCTAAGGCTTCGGCGGGCAAGCACGCTAGATGGGGATATGGTGAAATTGGTATACACGCATGCTTCAGGTGCATGTGCTGCAAAGCGTGAGAGTTCGCCACGTCATCCGACGTGGCGCCCGGTCGGATGACCGGGCTATCAACATGGTGTAAATTGGGCGAGTGGTGAAATTGGTATACACGCTAGATTCAGGTTCTAGTGGCAGCAATGCCGTGGAGGTTCAAGTCCTCTTTCGCCCACCATCTTCGCACCTTCGTTGCGCTTCGGCGCAACACGGTGCAAGCAAAATATAAAACTTAACCAAGGGTTAATTTTTCTATTCTAAAATAATTTAATTAAGAGTAAGTATAGGACTCATAAACAGAGAATCTTCTCAGTTTAATTTGATCTCAAGGAACGTTTTACGTTTCATTTAGCTTCTCATTTAAAATGACTGTAAACAGTCGAAAACTATGATAACAAAATATAAATCCGGTTCTGCCAATTATGGCGCGAATCGACAAAAACCGAAAACAAATATAAAAGAGGCTGCACACAATAGCGGGCAAGCCAAAGAAGATCTGTTGGCCTCTAGTGCTTCCAGAATCGCACAGACCAATTATCGTCCTACTAATGTAAGACCGATGCAGGCTGTAAAAAATAACAATACTAACGCTTTTGTACAAGGTAAACTGAAGGTAATGGTGATGGGTGGATTGGAAGAGGTGGGCCGTAACATGACGGTAATCGAATATGACAAAGAAATAATTATTATCGATATGGGGATGCAATTCCCGGAAGAGGATATGCCCGGAATCGATTATATCATTCCCAACATCAGCTATCTTGAAGGCAAAGAAGATTGGATTAAGGGTGTAATTATCACTCATGGGCACATGGATCATATCGGCGCCATTCCTCATCTGATTCCTGCATTGAATAATCCACCGATGTTCATGGGTAAGTTGACTGCCGGTTTGGTAAAAAAACAGGTGGAAAAATTTGAACGGAACAATATCAATCTCAACATCAGTGAAATAACCGAGACCAGCAAAGTCCAATTAGGGCGAGCTTTTAGCTTGGAATTCTTAAGGGTTAATCATTCGATCCCAGATGGTTTCGCAATAATCGTAAAGACTCCGATCGGTACAATCGTTCACACTGGGGACTTTAAAATTGATTATTCACCGGTTAACGATCAACCGGCTGATCTGAACAGGATCGCCTTGTTGGGCAGTTCTGGAATATTGATGTTGATGTCCGATTCCACGGACTCCACTCATCCTGGTTATCAGATTTCAGAATCTTCAATCGGAGATGAGATGAGCAGGTTGTTGGACAAGATTGATGGCAGAGTAATCATCGGCACTTTTGCTTCCCAATTAAGCCGTGTGCAGAAAATCTTTGAATTGGCAGAGAGACATGGTCGCAAGATCTGTTTGCAGGGACGTACGATGAATGACAATGTTGAAGTTGCTCACCAGATCGGTTACTTGAAGTTTAATCCGAATACTCTGATCACAGATAAAGAATTGAAAAAATTTCCTGATAATAAGATTATCATTCTTGGCACCGGCGCCCAAGGTGAAGGCAGTGCTTTCTTGAGCAAGGTGGTGAATAAAGAACATCGCGTCATTGAGCTTAAACCGGGAGATACGGTTATCTTCTCTTCTTCAGTAATTCCAGGAAACGAAAGAACGATCCAAACTTTGAAGGATATGATCATTCGCCAAGGCGCCAAGGTAATCCATTATCAAATGATGGACGTCCATGCCGGCGGCCATGCCAAACAGGAAGATTTGAAACTGATGATGCGCTTGGTGAAACCGGAATATTTTATGCCGATCGAAGGCAATCATTATCTGTTGCGCGCTCATGCGGAACTGGCAGAGCAGGTCGGTATTCCACGAGAAAAAATCTTTGTGGCTGACAACGGTCAAGTGGTGGAATTCATCAAGGATAAAACCAATACCACCATCGGCAGATTAACCAATGAAAAGGTGCCGACCGAATATGTCATGGTTGATGGCCTGGGTGTTGGCGATGTTTCGCATGTTGTTCTTCGTGATAGAAGGGTTATGTCAGAAGATGGCATGATTGTAATCATTGCTACGATTGACAACGGTACCGGTGAACCGATTGGTAATCCGGATATTATTTCTCGCGGTTTTGTCTATATGAAAGATAATCGAGAATTGATTGAAAAGACTAGAATGCGCGTAAAAAAGATCGTCAAAGATCATGATCCGCGTACTCCGGCAGACGATGAATTCATTAAAAACAAGATTAGGAATGATATCGGGCAGTTCTTGTTTGCACAAACCAAACGCAGACCAATGGTCTTGCCGGTGGTGATTAAGGTGTAACACAAAACACTTAAGCACGAGAACACTTGAACACGATGGATATAGAAAAAAGAAGATTTAAAAAATCTTCTTTTTTCGTATTTAAAAGCATATTGAAGTTATTGCTGAGGCTTAAGCATGATAAAAAAGGTAGCTTCTATTTTCTGTCGGCTAACTCGTCAACAGCGGTTTCAAACATTTCGTCCAATTCATCACGGATAAATTCGTCGTTGTCATCATCAGTTAGCTTGCCTTTTTCACGAAAATAATCAATTGTTTCCTCTACGATTTGGTCATAAGAATCACGGTCAAAAGCGCCCTGTTCTTCCATTTTGGTTTTAACCAATTCGTAAATTTCTGAAGCTAGTTCGTCCATATGTTTATTGTTAATTTCTCTTATTTTTAGTATAGCAGGATTGGACTTTTTGGCAAGAATATTGATCGCACAACGCATAACTCATAACGCATAACGCATAACGTTGGAATCCAGCATTCGTTACACGTTATGCGTTATACGTTATACTCTCTGTCCTCTTGACTATTTTTTTAAAAAAGACTATAGTTTTAGTAACATTTTAATACCCACCTATAATAAAATTCCTAGGTTTAGTCCTTTTTTGGACGAGGTGACTGGGAAACTTGCAGAAAAAAACGCAGGCTAAGCCCGATTTTTTTATTGGCAAGATTAAACAATACGACAATGACAGAAGAAAAGAATGAAGAGCAAATCAAGGATTCAGAAGAATTTGCAAATTTGCTAAGCGAGGAAAAAGATGTGGTTCACGTTCCTCAAGTTGGTGAAATCATCAAAGGTACAGTGTTGTCTGCCTCTAAGGCAGAGGTAAGATTGGACATTGACGGCACTTTTATCGGCGTAGTTCGTGGACGCGAGCTTTACGATGAGTCACCAGAATATTCAAGTTTAAAGCCGGGCGATGAAATCGAAGCCACCGTGATTGAAGAAGAGAATGAGAACGGCAATATCGAATTGTCTTTCCGCTATGCCGGACAGGAAAAGGCATGGGCTGCATTGAAAGATTCATTTGAAAACAAGACTGTCATCAAAGTGCGCGTCATCGATGCGAACCGCGGTGGTCTTTTGGCAAATTTCGGACAGATCGCAGGATTCTTGCCAGTATCACAATTGGCTCCGGAAAATTATCCAAGAGTCAGCGGTGGTGATAAGAGCAGAATTTTAGAAAAATTAAAATCCTTCGTCGGCATGGAAATGGAAGTTCGCGCAATGAATCTGGATGAGAAAGGGGAAAAGATTATCTTCTCAGAAAAAGAAGCTTGGAACGAAAGACAACGCGATGTGATCGCTAAATACAAAGTTGGCAGCCAGGTAACCGGAAAGATTACAGCTGTAACCGACTTCGGCGTCTTTATCAGCTTCGGTGACAACTTGGAAGGCTTGATCCATATTTCTGAATTAGCTTGGCAGAGAATCGAAGATCCTGCCGATCTATTCAAAGTAGGACAGGAAATCGCAGCAGAAATCATCAACATCGATGGTTCAAAGATTTTCTTGTCAGCGAAAAAATTGGCCAAAGATCCTTGGGCTGCAATTGCCGAAAAATTCAACGTTGGCCAAACAGTCAAAGCAACCATCTTAAAAGTTAATCCATTCGGCTTGTTCGTAAAACTAAATGAAGACATCCATGGTCTAGCCCATATCAGCCAATTGGCTTTGGCACCTGGCCAGAAACTGGAAGAGCTATATCGAGCCAATGAAGAGGCAGAATTCAAAATCATTTCTATCGAACCAAAGGAACATCGCCTAGGCTTGGCAGCGGTCAGTGTAGAAGTTGAAAAAGCGAAAGCAGATGAAGGAGAAAAAGTTGAAAAAAAAGCTAAAACAGAAAAGACAGAAAAAGTAGTGAAAGAAAAAAAGGTTAGCAAGAAGAAATCAGAAGAAGCTGAAACTGCAACAGAAGAAAAAGAATAAGACTCAGAATATAAAAAACAATCCCGATTCCGTCGGGATTGTTTTTTTGTATATTTAATTTCGATAAAAAAAACAGCCCTATTTTGAAAAGGTGGGCCGGTACCTTCGTCGCAGACAGGCGACAGGTGGGGTTAGGGATGGAATGTCCTTTGTCTTGTTGCCAAGACGGCTGGTGCCTTGATAAGCACGAGCATTGATGTTGGCAGCAGAAGCGCTAGAGACAGTATCGGAACTGCTCCTAGCTGATAGAGCAGCCCACTTTCCCCATTACTGAAGAAAAAGGCATACAGATTCAAGCCGGGAAGTCCAAAAAGTAAAACAATTAATGCATTTCTCAAGGTTTTTGCCTCCATCAAAATTAAATGACCATCTCTATTGTTATAGTACCACTTTTTTCATCAAATGTCAATGATTTTAGGGAAGTCGTTGAATTAATGGCTAATTTTATTATTTTATGTTTCATCCTGAACTCGTTTCAGGATCAGGTAGATTGCTAAATTATTTTTTTGTTAAACTTATTACGTTATCGACCTGATCCCGTATCTCCGCTACGCTGCGTACGGGATGACACAAAAAAATATTGGTGAAGAAATTAGCTATCGTGCAAAACAACAGTTAATAAAGAAATCAATGCAGACGTTTAATTTTTTTTATGATAAAATACTAAGGATTGTTATTTTCTGGTTTGCAAAAATTATAAAAATAATATAATCTAAAAATTACTAATATTACATTTTAAATAAAAATATGATCGAAGTAATAACTGATAAGGCAAGAATTAACGAAGTTTTAACCCGTGGGGTAGAAAATATTTATCCAAATAGAGAATTCCTAGAAAAAACCTTGGCTTCCGGAAAGCGTTTGAGAATTTATTGTGGCTTCGATCCTACTGCTCCTTCTTTGCACATTGGCCATGCGATCCAGATCAATAAGTTGGCTCAGTTGCAAGCGCTCGGACACGAAATCATTTTTTTAATCGGCGGTTTTACCGGCATGATCGGCGATCCGACCGACAAAACGGCTACCCGCAAGAAACTGACCAAAGAAGAAGTCTTGATCAACAGCAAGAATTATAAGAAGCAGGCAAGCGCCTATTTGAAATTCACCGGTGAAAATCCTGCCAAGGTAATGAATAATAGTAAGTGGTTTGATAAGATGACTTTCAGTGATTTGATTGAATTGGCTTCTAATTTTACTGTCGGACAGATGTTGGTGCGTGACATGTTCCAAAAAAGAATGGAAGAACAAAAACCGATTCATTTGCATGAATTTTTATATCCCTTAGCCCAGGGCTATGATAGCGTAGTGATGGACGTAGACATGGAAGTTGGCGGCAATGATCAGACCTTTAATATGTTAGCGGGAAGAGATTTGATGAAATCACTTTTAGGCAAAGAAAAATTCGTAATCACAACTAAGCTATTAGCCGATGAAGAAGGCAAGAAGATGGGCAAGACCGAAGGAAATGCGGTCAGCTTGAATGAGACAGCGGAAAATGTTTATGGCAAAATTATGTCTTGGCCGGACGGCACTATCGTCAACGCATTTGAATTGTGTACTAATGAACCGATGTCAGAAGTTGAAAAAATGCGAGAAGAAATCAAGTTAGGCAAAAACCCTCGTGATGCCAAAATGCGCCTCGCTTTTGAAGTGACCAAACTTTATCATGGAGAGAAAAAGGCAAAACAGGCAGAAAATTATTTTATTAAAACCGTACAAAAAAAAGAAGTGCCATCTGAAATCGAAGAAGTGCGTTTGCCGATAAATAATTACAAGTTGGTAGAATTGTTAGTGGAAATAAAATTAGCTTCAAGCAAGGGAGAGGCCAGAAGATTAATTGAGCAGGGGGGTGTTAAAGTAAATGGATTGGTTGTTAAAGATGTTAATGCAGATCTTAATATTGTTCCGGAAGGCGTGTTGTTGCAAAGAGGCAAATTGCATTTTTTAAAAGTTGTAGGAGCGTAAGTTTATGATTGTAAAAAATAGAATTCATTTTTTTCTTGCCCTGGTTTTATTTTTTGTTTTTGTCTGGTCGGCAATAAAGCCTCATAGCTATTCCACCTGGTGGCTCGAAGTTACGCCCTTGTTTATTGGCCTATTGATCCTGGCTGTTATTTACAGATATTTTAAATTTACTACTTTCGTATATTCTTTCATTTTCTTGCAAGCGATCACCGTACTGATAGGCGGCCATTATACCTATTCCGAAATGCCGCTTTTCGATTGGCTGGGAGAAGTGCTTGATTTGAACCGCAATCATTACGATCGTTTCAGCCATTTTTTACAAGGCTTTGGCGCCGCCTTGATCATTAGGGAATTGTTGGTAAAAAAAATATCAATCCAACAGAAGAACTGGCTGAATATAGTTAGTGTCATGCTTGTCTTGGCGGTCGGAGCTTTTTATGAACTGATTGAGTGGTGGGTGGCGGTGATTTTTGGCAAAGAAGCGGAAGACTTTTTGGGCACACAAGGCGATGCTTGGGATGCACAATGGGATATGCAGTTGTCATTCTTGGGAGCGATCTTTGCCGTCGTTTTATTAAGCAGAATTCACGATAAATATTTGAAAAAAAGATAACAGTTAAAATATGGATATTTTTGAAAAAATAAAAAAAGACATAGTTAAACAAATTAATCAAATTCTAGGCAAGAAAGCTGTTATTAAAGAGGCTGATTTGGTTTTTCCGCCGGATAGCAAGATGGGAGATATAAGCTTACCCTGCTTTGGTTTATCTAAAGAATTAAAAAAATCTCCGAATGATATCGCGCAAATGTTGCTTAAGGAGCTAAGCTCCGTTCCAAAAGTTAGCTCCGTTGAATCGATAGTTGCAGCCGGTCCTTATTTGAACTTTACTTTGAATAAGATTAATCTGACTAAAAAAGTATTATCTGAAATAGAAAAAAAACAGCAGGAGTTTGGAAAAAACAATGGGGGGAAGAAAAAGCGAGTGATGATTGAATATTCTAATGGCAATACGCACAAAGAATATCACATCGGACATTTGAGAAATATTTCCTATGGTGACGCAGTCAATCATATTTTAGCGGCCAATGGTTTTGAAGCTATCCCGGTGTCATATATTAATGATTTTGGAATTCATGTGGCCAAGACTTTGTGGTGGCTTTACCATAAGGATAATAAAACAGCAAAGAATTTTTTTGAAAATTTAAAAAAAGGCAGTACAACCCCAGGTGAAAAGGGGAGATTTTTGGGGCAGATGTATGCAGAAGCAACCAAGCAGATGGAGCTAAAATCTCAAGCCAAAGAAGAAGTCGGCTTGATTATGAAACAGGTGGAAACCCGCAAAGGCGAATATTATAAATTGTGGAAAGAAACCAGAAAATGGAGTATTGAGTTATTCGATCAAATCTATAGAGAATTGAAAGTCCGCTTCCGAGAAACATTCTATGAGAATGAAGTAATTGAAGAGGGATTCAAAATTGTCGCCGATCTTTACGAAAAGCATATTTTGGTCAAAAGCCAAGGCGCGGTGATCGCTGATTTAGAGAAATACAATTTGGGGGTGTTATTATTTTTGCGTTCGGATGGCACGGCTCTTTATCCGGTGGCCGATCTGCCTTTGGCCATGCTCAAATTTAAAAAATATAAATTGCACAAATCAATTTATGTGGTGGACATCCGGCAAGGATTGTATTTTGAACAGCTTTCAAAAGTGATGGAACTTCTCGGCTACAAACAAGAGCTCATGCATCTTGGATACGATTTTGTTAAACTGCCAGAAGGCATGATGTCTTCCAGAACAGGCAATATTGTCACCTATCAGGAATTAAGCGAAAAAATGCTTACTAATGCCAAGACAGAAACCAGAAACAAACATGAAGATTGGACGGAAAATAAAATTGACATGGTGGCCAAGCAGATCGCCTATGGCGCGATGAAGTTTGAGATGATCAAGGTCAGTCGAGACAAAACGATAACTTTCGATATTGAAAAAGCTTTGCGTTTTGATGGCTATACCGCGGCTTATTTACAATATACTTGTGCTCGCATCAATAGCATATTGCGTAAAGACGACGTCGTAGAGACGCGATTAATCGCGTCTCTTCAGGCAAAAAATCTTGCTGAAGGCAAAGAACATGCTTTAATTATGAAGCTCGCAAAATATTCATTAGCAGTTGAGTTGGCTGGCCAAAATTATGAACCTTCGGAAATCGCAAAATATCTTTTTGAATTAGCTCAGCAGTTTAACGATTATTACCATGACGTACCGATACTCAAGGCCCCGGAGGAAATCAAATCAGCCAGACTTGGCTTGATTAAGGCAGTAAAACAAGTTATTGCAAACGGATTAGTCTTGCTCGGCATCGAGACGATTGAGGAAATGTAAATTAATTTAATAATTATAAATTTATGGCAAAAGCCACAGTTTCAAAAACCAAGACAACCGCTAAGAACAGTGCAAAAAAAGTAGAAAAAAAATCAATCTGCGCGCCCAAAGCTAAATCTTCTTGCGGATGCTGCTGTAAAAAATAGAATCATTATACTAATCAAGCCGGTACTTTACCGGCTTTTTTTGTTGTTTTAACCTATCTTTAATCTGAGTTAATTAACTTTAAAACATGATTAAAGTGAAAAGAGTTTATGATTCCCAAAACGAAGAAGACGGAATAAGGATTTTGGTTGATCGACTTTGGCCGCGAGGCCTGTCCAAAGAAAAGGCCAAGGTTGATTTGTGGCTGAAAGAATTAGCGCCCAGCAGCGATTTGAGAAACTGGTTTAATCATGAGCCGTATAAGTGGTACGAATTCAAAAGGCGATATTATGCCGAGCTAGAAGATAAAAAATTAATATTAAAATTGATCCATAAAGAAGTGAAAAAGCAGAACGTAACTCTGCTATATTCTTCAAGAGAAGAAAAATATAATGATGCCATGGCATTGAAACAATTCATATTAAAATATCATTAATATTGACATTGTTAGCAAAAATGCTAGTATTTAAGTGAAGAGAGATTGGCACTCTTCTACAACTAAATAAAAGTGCCCCGCCGGAAGGAGGGGAACGCGGGTGGAACCACCCCGTAACACACTAAACAAATTAGTAAAATGTTACGAGGTCCTGCAAATCTAATAAGTATTGCTTAAAAGATATGTACGGAAGGTGGTCCAGAGCAAAGGCTCATCCTAAACATTTAGCAATTCGTTAGATGCTTGAGATGAGTTTTTTATTTTTTATATAAATTTAATAATAATTTTATGTCTGAGAAAAAAAAGGTCACGATGGAACAGATCGTTTCATTGTGCAAGCGACGAGGTTTTGTATTCCCCGGTTCGGAAATTTATGGCGGTATGGCCAATTCCTGGGATTACGGTCCTTACGGTATTGAGTTAAAAAACAATATCGCCAAAAGTTGGTGGAAGACTTTTGTGCAGGAAAGGGATGATGTAGTTGGGTTGGATTCAGCAATTATTACTAACCCCAAAGTTTGGGTAGCTTCCGGGCACGTGGCCAATTTTAATGATCCATTAGTTGATTGCAAGGGTTGTAAAACCAGGCATCGCGGTGATAAGCTCTTGGAAGAAAAAATCGGCGTTGATGAAACTGCCGCTATTCCTTTTGAAGAAGTCGGAAAGAAATTGAATGAATTAAAAATTGTTTGTCCAAACTGCGGCAAAACTGATTGGACAGACGCAAGAAAGTTTAACCTGCTGTTTGAAACTCAGGTTGGTGTGTTGGCGGATACAAAAAATATCGCCTACCTCAGAGGTGAGACTGCTCAGGGTATTTTTATAAATTTTAAAAATATTTCAAATACAATGCGCAAAAAATTGCCGTTCGGCGTAGCGCAAGTTGGCAAGGCATTCCGCAATGAAATCACTCCAGGTAATTTTATTTTTAGGACTCGTGAATTTGAACAAATGGAAATCGAATATTTTATTCGTCCGCCAAAGACAGAAAATGAATGGCGAGAACCGTTCGAAGCTTGGATGGAGGATATTAAAAGATTTTTCAGTGATAAACTAGGGCTAAGCGATGAAAATATGCGTTGGCGTAGACATGATGAAAATGAAAGATCTTTTTATTCAAAGGACACTTTTGACGTAGAATATCTTTTCCCATCTCTCGGCTGGGGGGAGTTACACGGCTTTGCTTACCGTACTGATTATGACTTGAATCAACATATCAAGCACTCGGGTGCTGATTTAACTTATGTAGATGATGAAGGCAACAAGTTCGTGCCTCACTGCATCGAGCCATCATTCGGTTTAACCAGAACTTTATTAGCAGTATTGGCTGAGGCTTATAACGAAGAAGAGGTTGGAGAAAATGATACCAGAATTGTGATGAAGTTTAAACCGGCATTAGCTCCGATTAAAGTGGCAGTATTCCCTTTGCTGAAAAATAAACCTGTTTTAGTGGAAAAAGCTCAGGAAATCTACAAGAATTTAAAACCCTTATTTATGTGCGAATTTGATGACAACGGCAATGTCGGCAAACGCTATCGACGCCAGGATGAAATCGGTACGCCTTTCTGTGTAACAGTCGATTTTGACACGATTGAAAAAGATAATTCCGTGACCGTTCGCGATCGTGATTCAATGGAACAAGTTAGAGTAAAAGTTGAAGAGTTAGAAGGCTATTTGGCTCAAAAATTACAGTAAATTGTCAATATTATCAATTTGTGTTATAAATAAAGAGATTAATAATTAATAAAGCTATTTATGATAAAAGTAGATCAAAATTTGTGCATCGGCTGCGGTACTTGCGTCGCTCTTTGCCCTAAAGGTTTTCAAATGAACGCCGAAGGCAAATCTGATGCTATTAGCCAGGAAGACTTGGAATGCGCTAAGAATGCAGCAGCTAGCTGTCCGACTCAAGCGATTATTGTTGAATAAATCGTACTGAAATAACAAACAATCCTGGCTATTTAAAGTCAGGATTGTTTTTTTGTAGTAATAATAGTATTCTGTCATTGCGAGTAAATATTTTCCGCCCCTTAATAAAGGGGCGGCGAGGCAACAGCCGAGCGGGGATTTTAAAAGATGTTAAAATATTTGTTTTTTGATTAAATTAAAAAATCCCCCTAACCCCCTTTGTTAAAGTGGGAATAAAATATGACTATTGAAGAAGTAAAAAAATTAGATATACCCAAAAAACCCGGTAGTTACCAGTTTTATAACGAAGCCGGGGAAATTATTTATGTAGGTAAAGCGGCTAATTTGCAAAGCCGTGTTTTATCGTATTGGCAAAAAAGCACTGATCATACTCCGGCAAAGTTTGCTATGTTGAAGCAGATAAACTCAATCAAGTGGATTGAAACGGATAGTGAGATAGAAGCCTTGTTGCTGGAATCTAATTTTATAAAAAAATATCAGCCGCAATTCAATGTTTTATTACGAGACGATAAGCGTTTTGCCTATGTGAAAATTTCGTTGGAAGATGAAATCCCGGGAATTTTTGTTACTCGTAAAGTCGATCAAGCCGGTAGGTATTTCGGTCCCTTCGTTAGCGTGATGGCAGTCAAGGAAACTCTGAAAACGATCAGAAAAATTTGGCCATATTGCGCTACGCGCAAGACTCAAAAAAAAGCTTGTTTTTATCACCAGATTGGAAGATGCATGGGAATCTGTGGTAATGTAGTTGGCAAAAAAGAGTATTTGGAAAAAGTGATCAAGCCGATTATTTTATTTTTTGAAGGCAAGAAAGAAAAAATAATTAAGAATTATGAAATAAAGATTAGGGATTTAGAAAAGAAAATAAAAAAACTAAAAGAAGGCTCAGATGAACATGTTGAAGTGATGGAAGAGTTGGGTTACTTAAAATTTCAAGTCAGAAATATGAAACATGTGTTGGAGCATGCAAATATTTTAGGGTTAGTGGATAAATATGCAACTGATATTGTGGAGTTGGCAAAAGTATTAGGCTTGCCGAAAACGCCTGACCGTATTGAAGGCTATGACATCTCGAATATTTTTGGTCGAGAGGCTGTCGGTTCGATGGTAGTTTTCACTGACGGCGAAGAGGATAAGAATGAATACAGGAAGTTTAAAATAAAAGTGGGGCAAGGCGAGGCTAGCGATGTGAGGATGTTGAGGGAAGTTTTGGAGAGAAGGTTTGCGCATTCTGAAAATCCCCTCTTGAGAGGGGTGGCGCCGAAGGCGACGGGGTGTGTTGCGGGGGTAGATGTCGAACCATTAGTGAAAAGTTCACCTTCTCAACACATTCCTCTTTCGCAAGAAGGGGATTTAATCCTCCCCTTTATAAGGGGAGGTGTCGCAGCAGCGACGGAGGGGTGGACCCTTCCTGACTTGATCGTCATCGACGGCGGGAAGCCCCAGCTTAATGTTGCTGCGGCAGTTCTAAAGAAACATAAATTAAAAATTCCTTTGATCGCCATTTCCAAAGGTAACGGCTTGCGCTCCGGCATCGCGCCGGACAAATTATTTTTCCCTGGAGAAAAAAAACCACTCAGTCTCCCGCTGAGTTCTCCAGCATTGCACTTGATCAAGAGAGTGCGCGATGAAGCCCATCGTTTCGCCATCACTTACCACAGGAATTTGAGAAGCAAGGAATGGCTAAATAAATAAAACTGCTGTTTAGCAGTTTTATTTTTTGATTCAAATATAGCAAAGATTATTTTAAATTTTGAATTGTAATTTTGACTTTTAATTTTTAAATTTTGAATTTTATATCATCGACTCATTAATATTACTTACGATCGTGCTTGGGGTTATACCATGTTTTTTGTTGTAGGATTCTTGGATTTTGCGGCGACGTTTAGTTTCACTGATGGCGAATCTCATTGCAGGAGTGATTTTATCGCCATACATGATTACTCGACCTTCGACATGACGAGCTGCACGTCCCATGGTTTGGATCAGTGAAGTTTCATTACGTAGAAAACCGGACATGTCAGCATCAAGAATCGCAACTAAAGAAACTTCGGGCAAGTCTAAGCCTTCCCGAAGTAGATTTATTCCCACTAAAACATCATATTTTCCGTTTCTTAAATCGCGTAGAATATCAACTCTTTCTAGCGTTTCAATCTCGCTGTGCAAATATTGGACTTTGATGCCATGTTCAGATAGAAAACTAGACAGCTCTTCAGCCATGCGCTTGGTGAGTGTAGTAACCAGCACACGTTGCTTCTTTTTTACTGTTATTTCTATTTCTTTTATCAAATCAGGAATCTGTCCGGTGCTAGGACGGACTTCTATTTCTGGATCAAGCAACCCAGTTGGACGGACAATCTGTTCAGCAACTTGTTTAGAATTTCTGATTTCGTATTGGTTCGGAGTGGCACTGACGTAAATAATCTGTTTGACCTTGGTATTAAACTCTTCAAAATTCAAGGGCCTATTATCGCGAGCGGAAGGCAAGCGGAAACCATAATCAATCAGGTTCTGTTTGCGTGATTGATCGCCTGCGTACATGCCGCCGATTTGCGAAAGGGTAACATGAGATTCATCAACAAAAATCAATTTGTCATCAGGAAAAAAATCCATCAACGTGGATGGCGGTTCGCCTGGACCGCGGTCAGATAAATGACGAGAATAATTTTCAATACCATTGCAGTAGCCAACTTGTTCTAGCATTTCCAAGTCGTAATTGGTTTTTTTATCTAATCGGTAGGCTTCCACCTCCTTGCCTTGTTTGCGTAGTTCATTCAGCTGCTCTTGCAGTTCAGAACGGATACTGTTCATTGCTTTGCTAATCCTGTCTTCAGGAGTCATGAAATGCTTGGCTGGTAGAATGGTGATACTTTCTAATGTCTGCCCTGCTTTGTTGTGAAAAGCTTCTGCCCAAGGAATATCTTTGCCAGGTATAATATTGAAAGCATGGATATTTTCTATGGTATCCCCAAACATTTGAATACGAACAACTGATTCGCCGGTTGCCAAATGGATGTCGATAGTTTCTCCACGCACCCTGAATTGTCCACGCAAGAACTGTTTATCGCTTCTTTCATATTGCATCTTGATCAATTGTAACAAAAGGTTATTTCTTTTAATTTGTTGATTCACAGAAAAACGTTGACTTAGCGCTTCATAATCAGCTTTTTCACCTAGACCGTAGATGCAAGACACCGAGGCCACAATCAACACATCACGTCTGCTCAAGAGTGATTGAGTGGCGGCATGACGCAAGCGATCAATTTCTTCGTTGATAGTCGCTTCTTTTTCTATATAGGTATCGGTTTGGGGGAGGTAGGCTTCCGGCTGATAATAATCATAGTAAGAAACAAAATAATGGACTGCATTGTCAGGGAAGAATTGTTTGAATTCTCCATAGAGCTGTGCTGCCAAGGTCTTGTTGTGAGAAATAATCAGAGTCGGCCTTTGTACTGCTTCTACTACTTTTGCCATAGAAAAAGTTTTGCCTGAGCCGGTTACGCCCAACAAAGTCTGGTCACGGTAGCCTTTCTTTAATCCTTCAACCAATTTTTTTATCGCTTGAGGCTGATCGCCTGCCGGTTTGAATTTGGAATTAAAAACGAATTTATTCATATTTAAAAATGTCTTTATAAAAAAGAGTGAATATTTACCTTACCATATTAACTCCAAATGAAGCAAGAGTGAAGGATTGGAATAAAAAAAGCCCAGGTATTACTGAGCTTGTATTCGCGGTAACGGAAGTTGATCAATTATTGTTGATTTGTCACGGCATCGATGGCAACGGATTCGATTTCGTGAACAGGCACGAAAAACTTCGAAATCACTTAGGTTGTCAATAACCATAACCTCGGGGAATTCAAGCGAAATAACGTGAAGTTGTTCGGTTGGAACCACCTCAAAGTATTTTCCTGAAATAACCTTTTCAGTTGAGCCGCCGTTTCTGAATGTGTAAGGAATAATCTCGATGCGATTATCCTTTAGCAATTCTTTAACAAGTTGCTCCCCTAATTCGTCCAATTCGGCAACTAGCAGAAATAAAACAGTTTGCAAGGTGCTACCTCCTCAATGATTTCATTTGTTCATAAAGATAATTTTATGTTATCACAAGAAAAACAATAAGACAATTTTTTGACAAATTGCTTAAATTAGGTTAAATTAACAGCATAAATAATACAAATGTTTTAAATTTAGGGACAGGTCGCGACCTGTCCCTATGAAAATATATGGCTAATCAAGAAGAAAAAAATCAACAGAATCCTTTTTCTTTAATGGAAGAGGAGGTTTTAGATTTTTGGGACAAAGCGAAGACTTTTGAGAAATCTGTCGAAAAACCAGCGCCCCAGGGTGACTATGTATTTTACGATGGACCGCCGTTTGCGACCGGAACCCCTCATTATGGCCATATAGTTGCCAGTTTGATGAAGGACGCAGTGCCAAGATATTGGACAATGCGTGGTTTTAAAGTAGAAAGAAAATGGGGCTGGGATTGTCACGGTTTGCCGATTGAAAATATAGCAGAAAAAGAGTTAGGCTTTACGCAAAAAAAAGACATCATTGCTTTTGGCGTGGATAAATTTAATGAAGTCTGCCGTTCAAAAGTTCTGGGTTATGTTGAAGAATGGGAAAAGGTGGTACGTCGATTAGGCCGCTGGGCTGATATGGAAAATAGTTATCGAACAATGGATTTGGAGTATATGGAATCCGTCTGGTGGGTATTCAAGCAATTGTGGGATAAGGGGTTGATTTACGAAGGTTATCGCTCCATCCACGTTTGTCCCCGCTGTGAAACCACTTTGTCTCAACAAGAAGTAAGCGAAGGATACAAAGATGTTAAAGATTTATCCGCAATTGCTAAATTTGAATTGGTCGATGAGCCAGGCACGTTTGTATTGGCTTGGACGACTACGCCTTGGACCTTAATTGGCAATGTGGCGCTAGCGGTTGGCGCTGATATCGATTACGTAAAAATCAAGTGTCATCCTGAACTCGTTTCAGGATCACATGAAGTTCAGCATGACACAGTTTATTATGTCTTAGCAAAAGAAAAATTAGCTGATGTAATGAAAGACAAACAGTATGAAATTATAGAAGAATTTAAAGGCAAAGAATTCGTTGGTAAAAAATACAAGCCATTATTTGATTATTATGCCAAACAAGCAAATTTAGAAAATAAAGAAAACGGTTGGCAAATTTATGCTGGTGATTTTGTTACTACAGAAGATGGTACAGGCGTGGTGCATATCGCACCGGCCTTTGGTGAGGACGATTTGAATTTGGGAAAACAGAACAATTTACCTTTTGTGCAGCATGTTGGCATGGATGGCATTATTAAGCCTGAAGCAGGCGAGTTTGCCGGTTTATCTGTTAAGCCTATTGATGACCATACGAAAACCGATATCGAAATTATTAAACATTTAGCGCACAATGGGCTTTTGTTTCATAAAGAAAAATATGAACATAGTTATCCTCATTGTTGGCGCTGCGATACTCCTCTGATAAATTATGTAACAACCTCTTGGTTTGTGAATGTGATTAAAGTTAAAGACAAAGCTTTGGAGACAGCTAAAGAAATTAATTGGTCTCCTGCGCATATCAAGGAAGGACGTTTTGGAAATTGGCTCAATGGAGCGCGGGATTGGTCAATCAGTAGACAACGTTTTTGGGCTAGTGTCATGCCGATTTGGCGCTGTGAATGTGGTGAGGTGAAAGTTTTTGGCTCGGTAGCTGATCTGGAAAAAGCATCAGGAGAAAAAGTGACAGATTTACACAAGCATATTGTCGATAAAATTACTTTTAAATGTGAAAAATGTGCGGGCATAATGCAACGCGTGCCCGATGTTCTAGATACTTGGTTTGATTCCGGCTCGATGCCATATGCGCAAATGCACTATCCTTTTGAAAACAAGGAAAAGTTCGAGGCAAATTTCCCGGCGAAATTCATTGCTGAAGGCGTTGATCAGACTCGAGCTTGGTTTTATTACCTTCATGTTTTGTCAAACGCCATTAAAGAAAGACCTGCCTTTAAAAATGTTATTGTTAATGGTATTGTCTTGGCCGAGGATGGCAAGAAGATGTCCAAACGTCTTAATAATTATCCTGATCCTTCTTTGATTTTTGATAAGTATGGTGCAGATGCGATGCGGTATTATTTATTATCCTCGCCTGTGATGATGGCAGATAATTTTAATTTTGCAGAAGGGGGAGTGGTAGAAGCATTGCGTAAAAACAACATGGTGTTATGGAATGTCTATAAATTTTATGAGATCTATGCTGTAGAGACGCGATTAATCGCGTCTCTACCCCAGAGTAAGAATGTTTTAGATAAATGGATTTTGGCAAAATTGAATTTGCTGATTGAAGAGGTGACTAAAAATATGGATGGCTATGATTTGCCGCGTTCGGTGCGGCCAATTACTGAATTTATTAATGATTTATCAACCTGGTATATTCGACGTTCACGAGACAGGTTTAAAGGTGAGTCTTCCCCCTCTCCTTTAGAAGGAGAGGGTCGGGGTGAGGTTGGTGGAGACAAGGAGGTAGCTTTGACCACCACTAAATATGTTTTGACAGAATTGGCAAAAGTGATGGCACCTTTTATGCCATTTATCGCAGAGCAACTTTGGCAGAAGGTAACTGGCAATAATTTTAAGGATGAGAATAAATCGGTGCACTTGGAAGTATGGCCGGAGATTCAATTATCAATTACGAATGATCAATTACGAATTTTGGAAGAGATGGAGTTAGTTAGAAAAATAGTTGAGGCAGGGTTAGCCGCCCGTGATTTAGCAGGTATTAAAATTCGCCAACCTCTATCAAAAATGGTTATTAAGGGAAGCAGGGAAAGGATTGGTAATTTACTGCAAATTTATAGCGAAATAATTCAGGAAGAATTAAATGTTTACAGTTTATTAGCTGAGGAAGACATGGTGTGGAATTTAAGAGAGGGCGGTGGTGAAGGGAATACTAATATTTTTTTATCTGTAGAATTAATAACAGAAATGACTGAAGAATTGATTATGGAAGGAACAAAAAGAGAGCTAGTTCGCTCTATCAATAATTTACGCAAGAATGCGGAAATGAGCATCCAGGATCGCGCTGTAATTTATTGGCAAACAGAAAATGAAACAGTGAAAAAAGTTTTTTCTGGAATGGCTGAGGAATTAAAAAGAGATACGTTGAGCACTGAGATAAAAAATGAAAAAGCTGAGGAGTTGGATGTTGCTAAAGATGTTAAGGTTAATGGGGAAGTAGTTTGGTTGGGGATTAAGAAAATTAAAGAATAAGAATAAACAAAGAATAATTATTTTTTATGCAAATAAAGGATCTAGAAAAGTTATCAAAACAATTTTGTCTTTCATTGGCTGATGATCTTGATAACGGAAAAATATCCGCAGAAGAAGCTGCTGAAAAAATTATAATTTTTCTTAAAGAAAATAATGTTTAAAGAAAATATTCAAAATCCTATTGAATCAGCTAGCCATGAACAATCATTGGAAGCAAGAGAATTGAATCATCAATTAGCTGCGCAGTTGCGCAATTCAGAGGAAGGATCGTATTTAAAAGGTTTAAAAAGATTTGCTGCAGGGTGTGTATTTGCGGGCATGACTTTTTCTCAGACTTCAGAAGCGGTGGCGCCAGTTATATCATCCGAAAAGCAAGCCGCCGATTCGCTTAAGGATTTGGATATCTATGCGCATAAGAAACAAGAAACTAGAGCAAAAATTAAGATGGTGCTAGAGGCTTTTGAAATGCGTGGAGGAGTTAAAGAATCTGATCAGCTGGAGCTGCTAGGAAGGCCAACACATTTAGGTTCTGATGTTTTTTCGGCCATGCGAAATGTTAAGATACCCTATTATCTGCGGCCTTACGTTTTTTTAGGAGAAAAGTTTATTCATGAACATCCTGAAATTGCAGCTGATTATTCTGAAACAATCACCAAAGCAATTAAATCAACAGTATATATAGAAGCTAAGGGTTCAGGAAGCGGTTCTATAGTAAAGACAAAAAACGGAATCATAATTTTGACAAATCAGCACGTGGTTAAAGAGGAAAAGAAAGTATATATTGAGTTTGCCGGCCAAGAATTATGCGGATTTGCAGAAGTAAAAGCAGTTGACAAGGAAAGCGATTTGGCTGTGCTTGAAATAACGGAGCTATTTAAACTTTTTAAAAGCAAAAAGTTGAGGAAAAATGAATTTGAAGCAGTAAACGGAGAACTTGCCGATGCGTTAAAAGATTATGGAATTGAATCTTTGGAAATAGTAAATAATAAGGAATTTAAAGAAGTATTAAAACAAGATACAATCGTTTCAGTTGGAAACTCAAGTGATTACCCATTTTCAAGCCATATTTATAAAGGTGGTTTTATGAGAGAAAACAATGTAGGGAAAAAAATAAATCAAAAAAGTACAGTTTTATCAAAAACTAATATTCAAGAATATTTGTATTTAAAAACTGATCATCGATTTATGAACAATACTGTCGCAGGAAATACGCCCATTTATGAATTAACAGATGGTGATGTTGAAAAAAAAGCTTTGGCTAGGGCTGATGCAATGAATAGCCGACCTGGGTCAAGCGGGGGGCCGACCGTCGGGTTGGAGGGTGTAAGTAAAGGAAAATTAATTGGCCTTGATAGTTATAGTATGAAAATAAATAAGGAAGGTGCTACGAAAGATTATGAAGAAGGGTTATACTCGGGATTAGTTACAGCAATAAGCATAAATAAATTTTTAAAAGATAAGGGATACTAACATATGATAAAAGCATTAGTATTATTATCTGGTGGACTGGATTCAATGTTAGCGGCCAGAGTTTTAATGGAGCAAGATATTGAAGTTGTCGGCATTACTTTCATCAGTAATTTTTTCGGAGCAACCAACGGCTTGGCAGCAGCTAAGCAGCTGGGCATTCCTTTGATTGCATATAATATTGCAGAACAACATTTGGCGATGGTAAAGAATCCACGCTATGGTTATGGTAAAAATATGAATCCCTGCATCGATTGTCACAGTATGATGCTGGCCGAGGCAAAACAGATCATGAAAGGTAAGGAAGTAGTGCTGTTTTACCCTGACGGTTCAATCAAAGCGATTGCACAGGCTTATGACTTTACCGCAACGGGTGAGGTATTAGGACAAAGACCGATGTCACAAACTAAACCATCTTTAAAAATTGTGGCGAAATTTTCCGGTTTGAATGAAAAATTAGTTAGACCATTATCAGCCAAACTTCTCGATTTAACAGAAGTGGAAAAAACAGGTAAAATAGACAGAGAAAGGCTTTTAGATATTAGCGGAAGGAGTCGGTCTAGGCAGGTGGAATTAGCCAAACAGTATGGCTTAGCTAATTATCCTAGTCCTGCCGGCGGCTGTCTTTTGACCGTTCCAGATTTTGGTGTTAAGTTGAAGGAAATGCTGGATAATTGGCCTGATTGCAATGGCAAAGATGTGGAATTACTAAAGCAGGGCAGGCAATTTTGGCTAGGCAAAGAAGACAACAAAGTTTTAGTAGTAGTCGGAAGGGACGAGAAAGATAATGAGAAATTGATGAAATTAAAAAATGCTAACGATTTGGTTTTAAGGTTAACTGATGAAGTCGGACCGGTAGTGGTGGTTAGAAGTAAGAAGTTAGAATTTAGAAGTAGGAAAGAAGAATTGGAGATAGTAGTGCCAGAAGCGAATGTTGAAAAAACATTTTTAGAAGAAATTGAGACTGAAGAAGAAGTGATTAAAACAGCAGCCGAATTAACTGGGTTCTATGCTAGAAAATTTTCCGGCAAAACAGTGGGCGTAAAAATTGAAAATTAACAGATTTTATTAATAGTCTCATTCCCTCATAGGAGTCCATTCATAATTATAAAATGGATCCCCGCCTCCGCGGGGATGACACTCAAAAAACATATGACAACAACTTGGGTTATTCTTGGCGTGATTGCAGTCCTAGTGATTGCCGGCATTGCCATGTACAACGGTTTGATCCGTTTAAAAAATCGCGTTGATGAAGCTTGGAGCGATATAGACGTGCAATTGAAAAGAAGGCATGATTTGATCCCGAACCTAGTGGAGACGGTAAAGGGCTATGCTGCACATGAGCAGTCAACTTTTGATAAGGTCATTCAGGCTCGTAATATGGCGATGCAGGCGCAGGCAAGTGGCGATACTAAGCAATTGGAGCAGGCAGAAAATATGCTGTCTGGAACTTTAAAGAGCTTGTTCGCTCTTTCAGAAGCTTATCCTGACTTGAAGGCTAACCAAAACTTTCTAGAACTACAAAGAGAGTTAACTGACACTGAAGACAAGGTACAAGCTGCAAGAAGGTTCTATAATGGCAATGTTCGTGACTTTAATACTAAAGTCCAAGTTTTCCCGACCAATCTTTTTGCCAATATGCTAGGCTTTAAAGAAAGAGATTTTTTTGCCGCAGAAGAAAGTGAAAAAGAAGTGGTTCAGGTTAAATTCTAATTGACTTAAAAAGATAACGTTCAAGCCAGGCTTGAACGTTAAATTTTTAAGTTAACTTTATGAGCAAGAAACAATTCAAAGAAGGGAAAATTGTCGGTTGTCTCGGAGCAAAATGCAATAAATGTTGTTGTGATGACGATTTAGTAGAAGAATGGATCATTGAATATTTGGCATTCCATGACCGCATGAAAGATTTTTTAATTTCCAAAGGCATAAATATTGAATTTATTAATGATCGTGTCAAATATCGTAATTGTTCCGACGGGAAAGAGTGCAAGTTTATAAAATATTCTACTAGCAAGAAGATTGATTCACGTCCGATTGACTGTAAAATTTATCCCTTTATTGTTGATTGGAATATGATTGACTTTGACAAGAAAATCGTTAATCTATATTACTGGGATAATGATTGTCCGATGGTAAAGAATAAGAACATTTCCGTAGAGTTCAAGAAAGAGGTTGAGGAAATAATTAAGAACGATTTTTCATTTTTATTTCATGGTGCTAGGTTTAAAGTTAAATTTATGGATAAGGTCTTTAAGAAGCATCGCTTCTATAATTTCCAATTAAAATTAAATTCTTAAATATATGACATTATACAATCAAGCAGATTCAAACAAGATGAAGACCTGGTTCCTGATGGCCGGCTTTTTCATTTTCATAATGCTGGTAGGTTTCGTTTTTAGTCAGGCGATGAATAATTCAGCCATTCTTTATTTTGCGGTTGCGTTCAGTATAGTTTCTTCTTTCATCAGCTATTGGTTTTCGGACAAAATCGTATTGGCCATGAGCGATGCCAAGGAAATAAAACATGATTCAAATCGCGAACTGTACCACATTGTAGAAAATCTTTGCATAACAGCAGGTTTGCCGGTGCCGAAAATTTACATCATCAATGACACGGCTCCCAATGCTTTTGCTACCGGCCGCGATCCGGAGCATGCTGTAGTTGCGGTCACAGTGGGATTATTGCAAAAGCTTGATAAGGCAGAGTTGGAAGGAGTGATCGCTCATGAATTATCTCATGTTGGCAATCGCGATATTTTGATTTCAACCATCGTGACTGTTTTGGTTGGTGTGGTGGTGCTTTTGGCTGATTGGTTTATGCGTTGGTCAATATTTGGAGGCAGGCATATGAAACGCGATGAAAATCTTCATCCTAGCGGTGAGAGATTTGCAATTTATTTCACGATTGCGGCAATAATATTATCCATTTTAGCCCCCATCTTTGCTTATCTGATCCAATTTGCTGTCTCGCGAAAAAGAGAATTCTTGGCTGATGCAAACGCAGCCCTGCTGACGCGTTATCCAGAAGGACTGGCCAGGGCGTTGGAAAAAATTTCAGCAGATCAAGAGCCGTTAGAGGTAGCCAATCGTGCAACAGCACATTTGTATATTGCCTCGCCATTTAAAGATAAAGAAAATAAAACCAGCAGATTTGCCAATCTATTTTCTACTCATCCACCGATCAAAGAAAGAGTAGCAGTGTTGCGCGGCTTGGATGTCAAATAATTTATGCTGAAAAGAAAAGAAATTTTGATTGCCACAGAAAATAAAGGCAAGATAAAAGAGATAAGAGAAATATTTGCCGACAGTATTTTTGAAGTGCATTTTCTGGATGAATTCAGGCAGCAATTAAATGGAATTGTCATTCAAGAAAATGCTAAAAGCTTCGAAGGCAACGCTTTGATCAAGGCGATTGTCATTGGCGATGCGTTGGGGATGATAACGCTGGCAGACGATAGCGGTATTTGCGTTGATGCTTTAGACGGCCGACCAGGAGTATATTCAGCAAGATATTCTGAGGCTAAAACTGATATTGCAAATTATGAAAAAGTTTTAGAAGAATTGACAGGGGTGCCGCTGGAAAAACGGGTTTGTCATTATAATTGTACAGTTGCTGTTTATGATCCAATAACAAAATTCGTTGAAACAGTGAATGGCGAATGGCATGGAAAAATAGCCCTAGCACCGAAAGGTGATAAAAGCTTCGGCTATAGTCCGATTTTTTTACCCGAAGAATTCAGCTATTTGAAAACAAGCGCAGAGTTTGAGCATGAGGAGCTAATAAAAATTAACCATCGTGGCAAGGCATTTCGTGCTGCATTGAAAATTCTTGAAAAATTTATAAAATAAATTTGCT
>Ga0209319_1000964_pt1 | contig 27790 bp, 27 predicted proteins | sample RifGroE2_FD_184000 | JGI IMG/M metagenome (GOLD analysis project Ga0209319, IMG submission 184000) | Groundwater microbial communities from Rifle, Colorado - Groundwater E2 (SPAdes) (version 2) | ecosystem: Environmental > Aquatic > Deep subsurface > Groundwater | place: Rifle, Colorado, United...
TAAACTTCTCAAATATCGAACCCCCACCGAAGCGATTCTTGTTCACTTTAGCTTAATTCAAGCAACGATCTGACTCCAGATTCTTCTTTTTCAAAAAGTGGACGACTTCTCATTGCATTTTGCGACTTAGATAAAGAACACAAATCATTTCTTTTACAAACTGTTGTTCCGGATTATCTGCCTCTATTAATTGATAGAGACAAAGTAAGAGATTTTAATTTTCCAAGTAACTACAATGAAGATATTTGGGTAATGATTCTCAAAACATTGCTTGAAAATTCGACTGTGAAGGAAGAGTTCGAATAGCTATCAGGTCAGTCCTGTGTCTCCATACGTCGACACGTTCGCACGAAATCGAGCAGGACAGGCATATTTACTACCGGCTGTGATCGTGCGAACACGCCTGCATATGAAGACTACATTGAGAAATATCTGTAACTTTAGATGTGATTCGGATATGATTTCGGTAATGGAAACCGGGGGAAATGTTATGGCAAAAAGAAGAATATCAATTCTATTTGAGATTGTCATTTATGTAATTACTAGTTTTATTTTCTTGTATATTTTTACCGGTGTTTATCTATGGTCTATGGATATCGGATCAACAAACAGATTGCTATTTGGGATTTTGCTATCTATCCAGTTCTTAATAATCGAGATTTGGGTAATATTTAGAGAGTTTTCTTCTCGATATCCTAAAAAGGAAAAGACGATACTCTGAACTAACTTAATCGATTAATTAGCTCAAGAGGTCAGCCCGGTGTCTCCATACGTCGGCACGTTCGTACGAAATCGAGTATGGTAGGCATAGTTACTACTGGAAGTGATCGTTCGATCACAACTTCAAAAACTAGAAAAGGAGGGATTATCTTGAATGAAATTTCTTTTAGTTGGATTTTGATTATGTCTGGGGTAATTTTCGCACTACTTGGATATAGAGTAAATGACTATTCGCATCTTGTAAAAGATCGAAACATAATGCTTCATCGGAAACCGTCTTATCTATTTGTTGATTCAAATAAGGATAAAATCATGTATTCGACATTTGCTTTCCAAATCAGTGGCTATTTATTTATCATAAGTGGAATACTATTCTACCTAATAGAATTCCCCTATCTTCCTGGAACTATGAGTGACTTGATCGAAGAATTCAAAATTGTATTCATTTTGGGAACGTCATTTGCTGTTTTCCTTACAGTTGTAATAATGCTGTTTCTTGAATATAAAGCAAAAAATAGGTAATATGAAATTTTGAATGCGAGACTATAATTAGAATAATTGATCAATTAGCGCGTGTCTCCATACGTCGACTCGTTCGCACGAAATCGAGCAGGACAGGCATATTTACTACCGCTGTGATCGTGCGAACACGGCTGCATATGAAGACTACATTGAGAAATATCTTTTTGCTAAGGAAAGACCTTATCCCGACATACATTCAAATCATAGATTAAATGGTTAGATTAGACGAAGTGGAAACGGCAGCGAGATAAATTGAATCTGGATTCAAAATTGGAGGTAACCAATGAAACTCAATTTCATAACAAAGATAAAGAACGGTAAAAATATAGTCTTCGATGACAAATTTATAGTATGTTTGTCTGGCCAAAAAATTACCCTATTAAATCGTTCCAACTTTAGTGAGATTGCTTACTTCAGTGGTCTCAAGTACACATATGATGCTCAAATATCCCCTGATGGATCACTGTTATTAGCTAAGAGTAATCAAAACAATCTTCTAATATATTCACTGGATAAGTTAGTTTTAATTAAGAAAATTCCTGTAGGAAGTAATTGCACTCCTGGTGATAATGGATTTACTTTCTCTGAAACAGGTGAATACTTTTACAATATTATTACTAGAGAAGACTTATGTTGTGAATTAATAAAATATAGCACGGAGACATTTGAACCAACTGAAGTATTCTTTCGCGATCAAAGAGTAGTCATTAACGACATTGTATATTCAAAGTCAGCGAAAAAATATCTGTTAAATGGTTATGAACGTTCCGCAAATAATAGCGAAAATAATCAATCTTTCATTCTATGGTTTGATGGGAAATCATCTTTTGAACGTATCAATATAGATCAATTCATTTGGAATCTATTGTATGCGGAGAATCTGGGGATCTTTATTCTCTACGAAATACACGGAAAAATAACATTACTAGATGACGTTGGAAGAGTGATTAAGACTTTTAGTATATGTTCTAGTGAATCGAAAGCGATGAATTTTATCGATATTTTCACTCCTCAGACTCGAGAAAAACTTTTCTCAAGTGAAAATCAAGAAAAACTTAGGAATATGGAAAATATGCTATTAGGTAGTACGAACATTCAGATTGAAAATCTGTTTAGTATTACATTAACAGATAGCAACAAGATTCTAGTTGTTTCAAAGAACATTGGATTAACATCGGGGTGTGTTGAATTCTATGAGTTTCCCGAAATGAACAAAATTTCTGAGTATAAAACAAAAGAAGCCTTATTGAAGACAATGCTCATGCCAAAAAAACAACTTTGCTTAGTATCCAACAGGAGTTGTCAGATTTTTAATTACGATACTGTATTCGATCCTAGTGTAATAAACCCGGTTGAATAGATTGTTCTGTAGTAATACTGTGAATAGCTAAACTAGATGTCAAGCCTTAGTTAGAATTAATTACTCGGTCAGCCCATGTCTCCATACGTCGACACGTTCGCACGAAATCTAGAAGGGTAGGCTTAGTTAATACTGGAAGTGATCGTACGATCACGGCTGTATGTGGAGACCGAGTAAGTTTCATTCGCATGGATACTTGGGGTATTCTTCGCTAATAGAAAGAGGATAACATGATAAATGACAAAAAGAGTGAATTAATCTTTGGTATAGCAATTCTCGTTTGTCTTGGAGTTGCTGGTATACTCGCTTTCTGCATATCGAATAATATTATCGATATCGAAACCGCGAAATCATTTATGATTGTTCCCTTGATAATTGGTGGTTTATTATGTGTGTACTATCTGTACTTTAGAAATACCAATCCTATTTGGGTAGGTGTCACTTTAAGTATCGTTACTCTCGTTATTCCAATACTGATTCTAGTAGCACTAGTCAATACGGGATTAAGAAACAGTAATTTATTGGGTATTCCATTCTACTTAGTTGCAGTTCTGGTTTTGAAACACTTTGAACCACCGATCACGAATTTTCTAGTAAAAATTGTGGATCGTTTCAGGATATAATAAGAGAAATCATTTGAAATTTATTTTACAACCAGTGACAGGTCAGCCCCGTGTCTCCATACGTCGTCACGTTTGCACGAAACGAGCAAATTAGTTATGAGGTTTTGTATGAAAACTATATTTATATGCCAAATTGGCAACGGAGGAAGTATATGCGCAAAGGTGCATTGCTATTGGCGGTTTTACTTGTTCTGTTATTAAATGGATGCGACGAGAGCAACACAATCATCAAATTAAGGTTCGTTCGGTACCCCAACAAAATAGTGTATATTTTAGGGCAAGACGAGGAATTGGATTTAGCAGGGGGTAAAATAGGCATTATGATTAAATCTGGAAGGGAAATAGTCTGTCCACTCTTACCACCGCAAATTCACGGCGATTGTGATAACTTCACGATTACTACAAATACTGATTTCACCAAGGAAGGGGTTTACATAGTTAAGATCTCTCGTGGAGATACACTATTTGTTGAATATCCAATTCAAGTAATTGATATCGATAAGTTCATTGATTCATTGGATGATTCGGAATAGATATGTGGAGTCTTTCATGACAACTCGATAATGTTAATGTAACTGAGTAAATTCAGTGATTAGTGACTGACAAGCTCGCATCTCCACAAGGCGAACGATCGGACGATATCGAGAAGAGTAGCATACTTACTGTTTGAAGTGATCGTGCGATTACGGCTACATATGTCTACTATATTGAAACACAAGACAGGAGTGGAAATTATGGACAAAGGAATATTAAGTTATGTTTCGATCTCATTCAATGGAAGTGAGAATATCATTAAGTTAATAGTATCTAAAATGGAAATTAGTCCGAATTTTAGTATTAAGAATACTGGAAATCATCTAGGGTTGACTTATTCTGGTGAATTAATCGAATTTAGCGAGAAACTAAATTATGTAGTTGGGTTTATACAAGAAAATTTCGCATATCTCAATGAAATTGATCATACAGACTTCATTTCACGGGTATATTGTAGTATTTTACTAAACGGCATTTCTCAATTTGGCTTTGATCTTGACCCCGGCCTTTTGAATGTTCTATCACAATCACAGATGTCTTTTAGCATAGACTTTTGGTAAGATCACAAATGAAAAACGAGTTACGAATTGATCGGGCATTCAAGTTCTGCATAAGGAAATTTTGAGGTAGTCAAATTTGGAAGTATATACAGATGCTGTACTGGAGAACAATAAAACAACATTAGTATCGAAACTGTTTCGAAACCGTGTCTCCATACGTCGACACGTTCGCACGAAGTCGAGTAGGGTAGGCATACTTACTACATGAAGTGATCGTACGATCACGGCTGCATACGGAGACCACGCGCAGATATATCTTGAAACTTCATTTGGAATTCGAATATGATTTCATTAGTGATAAATCAATGGGGGGAATATGAAATGAAGCAGCGCTTTGATAAATTCTATAAAAGTATCATTGAGAAATCACTTAAGACGACAGATACGAAACTTATGTTTCGCTATATTTTTAGTCCAATGATTTTTATTCTCATTACATTATGCTTCTTTGGATTGTTTGTGATTATCGATTCCGAGAATCAAATTATTAGTTTTTTTATAGAAAACATGATCATTATTTTTGCATTATTGCTGCCAATTTTGATTGCTTTTTTTGTGTTTTTCGAACGTATAAGTCAAGAGAAAATTCGTCGAAACATATTACTCGAGACCGTTCTAGATGGGGATAATGCGAATAAGTATTGGAAGTGGCGTCATCAAGGTATGAAGATTTTATATGGTCTTTGGATATTGTTGATTATCGCTTTGCTACAAGAAATTGTTTACAGTTTCACGATCGAAGATTCGTTCACGAACATTGTTTTTCTATTAATTCTTGTGATTGTTTTAATCATTTCAATATTTGCAATTGTGAAACGAGACAAACATGTTCTAGCAAAAAGGACTGCAATTATTTCTACAACAGGTGTTTACTATGTTGGGGATGTTTTTCTTTGGGAAAGGGATAGTGGGAATACAATTTATAGTATGAAATATTATCCTCGTGATGGAAAAACTTTAGCAGTATTTGAACTGAAATTGGAATTATGGGGCAGGTATGGTCATTCGCTACATGATTTCATTTACCCAATCAGTCAAGAGAATGAATCAAAAATGGACTCAATTCAACAAATACTTCAAGACTTGAAACGGGAACAAGATGTCTGGAAAAAGTTGAAATGATATCTGTCTCCATACATCGATACGGTTGCTCGATATCGAGTAGAGCAGGCATTGTTACTACTGGAAGTGATCGTGCGATCACAGCTGCATATTGGGCTATATATATTACTGGTTCGAACTAGAATACATAAGTAAAAAGGGGTAATTATAATGCAGCATACTAATTGGAAAAAGTGGGGTGGAAGGAATAGATGGAATAAAATTCTTACTATCTTTTTAGTTGTCTTCTTGGTAGGATGTTCTTCAAGAATCAATAATGTTTCGAAAGTTGAAATTTATATGATTGATTTGGATGCCACCCCTAATGCGAGTGTACTTGAAAGCTCCTCTGTTGATAAGTCATTAATAAGGATCGTAACAAATTTAGTCAATAATGCTAAAAAGATGGATATCAAACTTGATGAGAGTATTTTCAATAAATACTTCATAATAGAGCAGGATGGAGTTGAAAGAAAAATATACTTTGTTATATATATCGATAGTTTTGATGGATATTATCATTTTGAAAACGAGGAAATCTATTATCAGTTTAAATCGAATGATTTGAACGAATTATTTGATAGTGGATTTGATTATTAATATAAAACTTGCAATGGGTCGAATATTTTAAAGCAACAATGCTAAACTAAGTGTCTCCATACATCGGCACGTTCGCGCGAAATCGACTAGGGTAGGCATAGTTACTAATGGAAGTGATCGTGCGATCACGGCTGCATTTTGGAACAATATGCGACAATGTACACATATAGAGGACTATTTCAAGACAAGAAAAGTGGAGGATGTAATGAAAGCCCCAAAATTACTAATTGAATATCTTTCTATCGGAGTTCCACTTATGTTGATTTGTATTATTTTACTTGTGAGTGGAAAAGTATCCTTGAGTACATATTCATTTGCACTAGACTCTGCCGGGAAATTGTACGTAGGGAAAGAATCGAAACTTGAAGTATATAGTAATGAATCGCTACTAATGACGATATTCCCCATGACTACGAAAGGTTATCTTTTTACTATAGAATATGATGACACAATTCTCTTGTCGGATGCTTCGACTGTCTATATTATGGATCTGACTGGAATAGTCTTATCTCAAAGAGAAGACCGGTTTTCTGAAACATTTAGCACATTGAACAATAGCAAAAAAACATTCGTTTCTAGAAATGGCGATAATTATCAAAAACGAAGCATTTGGGGACGTGACGAAATTATCCATGTATTTGGGAATGATGAAATAGTAATTTATAGAATGCCTTTATTGGATTACATAGTTAAAATTCTTTTTTGGGCGTTGTTAATGTCGGGGTTCATTATAGCTCCGATCATCCTTTTGCAGTGGAAAAGAATGAAGAATTGAACATTTCTTAGTGGTATTTTATGATAATAGATGAAGTGGAAATTTGACTATGAAAACAGAGTTAGGACTGGCGTTTGTATAGCCATTTGTCTCAAAGGTGAAACGTGATCACATGAATTACGATGGGATTGGTACTATCCCTTGAATAATTATCGTTCCGTCACGGTCTCAGTATGCGACCGAAGCGAATACGAATAAAAGAAGATTCCGAGTATCCCAAGACCTTTTCTGTTGTCGGCACCATTTTACTCTAGGCCCTTATTCTATCAGGGTTTTTTGCAGGTCAAAAGTGCCAGGTGTAACAAAAGTGTAACGTATTTATATAAAACTATTAAAAAGAAGACATAAACGTAGAGTTGATAGATTTTTAAGAGAATAAAAGGGATAATGAGGCAAATAAGATTAAAGAGTTAATACTGAACAGGAACAATGTAGGGGGCAGGGCATTGGAATATCTGCAAGGACTCTTATTTCTCAATCAGGGAGGCAGCCAATGAAACGAAATTTGAAATGGTTCATCTTAGGTCTAATCGTGTATACATGTCTGCTGGTTACAGACTTTTCTTTGGCACAATCAGATAAAGCTCCAATCTTTGCAGTCAATACGGTTACTTATAAAGATGGCGGGACGAAAGTTTACATGGGCTTAGGCTATAAAGTCATCAGATATCATGTTATCGAAGGACGTCAGGATACAGATTTTGGAACTTGGTTTATTGAATACGACAACGGACAATAAATGGAAGCAGGTTGTAGTGGAGTGCCACGAGAATATAAGAGACCTTAAATCGGTATATCATATGCATACACTAGGCGTAAAAACTTGTAACGCTACACGCATCAAATCAGCCATATGTATCAAAGGTGAGGCGTGATCGCGCGAATTACGATAGGATAATCATTATCCCTCTGAAAATTATCATTTCGTCATGGTCTCATACGGAGACCGTGGCACATACGAGCAAAAGAAGGTCCTAATTTTCATAGGACCTTTCTAGTTCTTGAGGGATGTTGAATAAGATCGGGATTCACTCATTCGATCAAGTTTGCTGACAAGGTTCTCCTGACTCTTTTTGAACCAGTGAACGCTGGTGTTATTGACATAAGATTTTACTAAATTTTGTGTTTAATATATTAAACAAATTCGTACCAAAATCGTACCTAATATTTTATTCGATTCGATTCTTTCTCAACATTTTCATGCTCTTTTTATCAAAATCGTTCATTTTATCGCCCTTTTACGTTTTTCATATCGAAAAAATATCCAAAGAGTCGATTCCTGTTGTCGGCACCATGAGTTAACAAAGCCCTATTTCGTGGGCTTTTCTTGTATTATGACCATACAATAGTATTCTGTCGTTTATCTGGATCAATTTATCTATAGAACTAGCCAACCTAAGGAAGAATTTGTCCAGTTTTAGAGTTATAATGAAAAAAAGAAGGACGATAAACAGGTAAACCTATGAAAAGCAAGAAGACAGTGATGATCCTTTCATTCGTTGTTCTACTTCTGATCAGCAGTATTCTGATTTATATCTCACGTCCAAAAAATCAACCCGAAAAAGAAGAGGAAGAAGAGCTGATCGTCGCGAACGAATTGGCCTACGACATCGTCAACAATGCTTTGCAATCGATGATCGTGGACCCGACGAAAGATCCGCTTCTTTTGGCGACGCCGGAAGAACGTTTCGATCAGATCGATTTCGACAAGCGGTTCTTTCGGCCTGTGTTCGATACCAAGGTCTCGCTCTATGTGGCGACGTTGCCTCAAAGACCGTCGACTCCGGCGAACAATCGTCTTTCCAACCAACCGTTGATCTTTTCTCCCAACGCCTCCCTTTATCAGCAAACCGCGTTCATCGATAGTTCGACGTCGCCGACCCGGTGGTTTTCGATCGTAAAAGACCCATCCATCACCCCGGCGAAATATGTCTGGCAAGTCGGTGTCGCCCCGTTTGCGGGGGCGGGCGGGGATCAGCTGAATCCCGGCGGACTGTTGAGTTCAGGCGATGTGGCGGGTACCGCCGCGGAGTTCTCCATCGATTTCTCCAAAGCCCTGAACGTGGCGAAACTCTCCGGTCGGCTGAACATCAGTCAAGACCGGTTGAAATCGTTCTATTTGATCCCTACTTTGAAGATGGGGGCGATGCCGGTTCAGAAGACCTATTATGTCCGGGTATTGCCGATCGATGCGGAGGGGAAGGTCATCGGCGACGGCGGGACGGGCATGGCCGTCACCTATGGGAATCCTTTCACCCTACCCACCAACAACATCATCATCGGGATCAACCAACGCTTCGACATGCTTACGCCGAGGTTCCAGGGGGAACCTGGTGGGAGTGGAGAATTCCCGAACAGTTTCAACGAGGTCTATCAGAAGTCGATCAACTCTTCCTATGAGAGTCTCTACTATTGTTTTGTGCCAAAGAACTACCCGGTCGCCGCGACCAGCCTGGTCCTGCAAGTCACCAAGACGCCCTTCTCGGGGTCCGTATGGAACACGGTTGCGGGATTGGTCTATCAGAAGCGGATCAATGCGGGCGAGGCGGCTTTCGATACATTGGATGAAGACCATTGGCTGCAGGTCGATTTCAAATCGTTTGCCCCGGCCAATGAAACCCTGAACGACAATCAATTCATCACGTACTATGTCCGAACCGTCGCGTTGACGCCGACAGCGGATCCGGGGGTCATGAGCGCGAAGTACTCGAAGACCGTGACGATCCAATACGGACGGGATACCACGACCCCCGTCATCTTTGAGAATATCAAAGTCGATCCCCACATCCCTGAAGTCGTCGGTTTCTCGTATACGCCCATACAATGGGAAGTAACCAATTGGCAATTCCATTATGAAGTCATACGACAACCGTTGGAATCCGAGATTTTCTTAGGATTCGGGTCAAATAAACCTTACGAACCGTATAAAGTCGGGACGAAGTTGGACTTCACGCCCAAGCCCGAGGATGATTCCTGGTGGGACGACGTTAAAAACGCAATCTCCGATTTCTTCAGCGACCTCACGGATTATCTCGCCAAGATCACCAACTGGGTTTCCTCGACCTATGCGAATCTAAAGACCGGCCTGGTCAAACTCGTCGCCGACCAGTTGCCGCTGATTCCTGACAAGTGGCGGGATGAGTTGGCCGTCGTGTTGGAAGGCTTGGTCGATTATGGATTGGCTTCCATCGGGATCCCTCCGACCTTACCCAATTTTGACGAACTAACGAGTTTAGGGAAGGATTATCTGGCGACCCTGGCGATGGAAACCGCCGGGATCCCTGCCTCGGACCTGATGAAAGACGGTCTGGTCGAGTTGGGCGAAGGTATTGTCGAGAACGTGGGAAGTGCGTCCAACCACGCGACGCCGAATCCGATGAACTGGGATTTCGTCAAACTCGATTCGGATTATCTGTATCGTCCCGCCTATGTCTTGATTACCCTACATAACCCCTATGACCATCCGACGCCGATCGGAACCCTTTCGGGGTATAACGAGTACATCATTAAGAGTGAGAATAGGTCCTATTCTGAAGAACAATTGTTTGCCCGCTTCGGTGGGAACGTCTACTTTTCAACCTTCAAAGTCGTCTCCGGGCAAAAAGTGCCTTCCCTGGCTCCGGGGCAAACCTTGGTCATCCCGGTCTTCCTTGAAGAAATGACAGGAAAATCCTATTGGACCAACGGACCCAAAGCCGACCAACAGTCATTCAGAATGATCTATTTCAACCTGGGGGATTTCGAATTCAACTTCACGATCAACTATGAGCTGCCCAATGCCTATGAAACCGCCAAGGCGCAAAACCCCAATGCGCTTAAAGAAGCGATCTATAGCTATTCGACGACAGGCAATTCGATCGGGTTTAAAGGATATCCCAACGATGCCTACGAATGGCATAAATGATCGCCGGATCTAAGCCGTTTGTTTGTATGAAAGCATGAGAAAAGCTGATTCATTGATCGAATCAGCTTTTCTTTAAGCCATGATTATGTAAACGAACCCTCGCCGATGTGTAACAAATCATTGAGGTTCGAAATCAACGCTTAACCGATCGGATAAATGGATCGACTAGTTGATGCGGTTTTGATCCTCGTTCTTAACTTCAGTAGGATTGACGTCATTTGTTGTATTCTGAGCGTTTTGAGTGTTCTGGTTTTCGTTTCTGACATCGTTATTCCTGTATTCGCTCTGAGTGCTGCGTGTACGTTGCGCGGTTTGGGCCATCAACTTCATGACACCCCAGGCGATCAAGCCAACGACGATGATCGCGATCAACGTGGCCGGTTCGAAGACCGCTTCGGTCTCGGCTCCACCGGTGGTCGCTTTGGAGAAAATACCTTCAAAGATGCCGACAAAGAATTGAGTGAAATTATAGATCCCACTGACAAAGACATTGCTTGCGTTCGCACCCATGAGTTTGAACACGAATCTGAAACCGAGCAAAACTTCAATGATACTGAATAAAATCATAACAATGCTTTTCGGCATGTTTCCTTCTGAAACGGTATTCCTTGTTTCAAATTTCTTTTCCATAAATCCACCTTTCGTACCCTTAGGTACTTATTTTCATCTACGAATTCGTATGAAGTCGATCGGTTGACATTACTTCTTCAGTTTGCGCTTGGTTTCCTTTACGGATTGCTTGATGTTTCCGCTGATTTCCTGTGTCTTTCCGACGACCGTATCCGCTAAACCTTCCGCCTTCAATTTGTTGTTGTCGGTAAGATTACCAATCTTCGTTTTGACGGCACCTTTGGTCTGGTTGATTTTGCCTTTGACTTTATCGTTCATCCGTAAGCCTCCTTGTTCGATTTCGAACGTACTTCGATTCGATTCCATTCACGATGCAAGACTCTCATTTGCATTTCGCTTCCATCCTAAATGAGTCTTCCGGAAGTTGGAACATGTTGAGGTTTACCAGATTTCATTGCTGGTAGTGCTGCGATACCACCCATCAAAGTCCATGCTTTCGTTGATTCGATGCCATGGAGTTGGTGTGTTTTTCCGTTTGCACAACCACACTATACTCTAATTCAAACAATAATACAAATAAATAGACAAAATATAATATATAAATAGTTATATAAATTATTAGGATATTAAGGAAATTGATCCGTGATTGGGTAGGTTCAACCACAATCGGTGCAAGAATCGAACCTAAATAATGGCGTGTATTCATGAGAAAAAACAGACTGTTTCCTCCATTGATAAGCCTAAAATTATGTAAGAGTTCAAAAACATCCTATCTTATATCGTATTCTTTTTAGGGCAATCAGACTTCATGGATGGATTTTACTCCTATCTAATCATGACGGGGATAGCGATTTTCAATCTTAAGATTCATATCTGATTTGATTTATGAACATTAAGCTTATATATATCTTGGAGCATTTGTGAAAAAAGTTTGTTTCGTTACTTTCGTTAAGCCTTATCGAATACATCCCGACAGATAGTGTATAATTAGTTTAACATGTGAGTAATGAATAGGATCTCGCCTACAAAATGTGAGGTAAGCGTATGGACCAAAATGTCAACGAGGCGTTGAGTCGTTTAGCGATAGAAGATCATTACTCGGATAGTCTGAAGCGGGCAGAACTGCTTTTAGAGTCGTGTCTGGAAAGCCCTAAAGATTTGATTATCCTGGCGATCGATCAAAACTATAACTACCTGTACTTCAATAAGACGCACAAAGCGGTAATGAAGGCTACTTATGGCGTTGATGTCGAAACCGGCATGAACATCATCGATGCGATTAGCTCGGATATCGACAAGGAAAAATCCAAAGAGAACTACGGGAAGGCGATGAGCGGAATCTCTCATAGCACGATACAGGAGTATGGCGATCAAGATATTCGAGTCTATGAATCGTTTTACAATCCGATTTATGATGAACATCACACCATCATCGGAGCCACGGCTTTTGCGAGAGACATCACAGAAAAAGTGATGTCGGAGAAACAATTAAGAAACAATCAGATCTTGATTCAATCATTGATCAACGGGACGACGGATGCGATTTACGTAAAAGACCGCGAAGGGAAATATTTGATCTTTAACCAAAGCGCCGAAAACTTCGTCGGTAAAAAGTCCGATGAGGTGATTGGAAAGGATGATACATATTTGTTTCCGAAAAACGAAGCGGAAATCATCATGAGTAACGAAAGAGACATTATTTCCGCTGCGCAAATCCGGACGTTCGAGGAGACGGCGACGACCGCGGACGGTAAATCGACGGTTTTTCTAAGTACAAAGGGTCCGCTGTTTGATCAAGGGCACAAGATCATCGGGACCTTCGGGATCGCGAGAGATATCACCGACCGCAAACAAACCGAACAACGGCTCAAAGAAAGTGAAGAACGGTTCAGCCAACTTTTCGAACGGGCACCGCTTGGCTACCAATCGCTTGACATCGATGGAAATTTCATCGAAATCAATCAAGCTTGGTCGTCGACTCTTGGATATCAAAAAGAGGAAGTGATTGGGAAATGGTTCGGGGATTTCGTCGTGGATAGCCAGGCGGAAGCCTTTAGGCGGAAATTCCCTTTATTCAAAGCGGTCGGCAGTACGGCGTCGGAATTCGAAATGAAGCATAAGGATGGCGGAACGAGAACCATTGCCTTTAATGGCCGGGTTGGATATACAAAAGATGGGCAATTCGAGAAAACGCATTGCATTCTAACCGACATCACTGAACAGAAGAAGATAGAAAACAAGCTTAGGGAGAGCGAAGAAAGATATCGTTTACTCTATACACAGATGGATCAAGGGTTGGCGCTACACAAAATCATCACCGATGAGAATGGGGAACCGATTGATTATGAGTTCATCGACATCAATCAAAGCTATATGAATCTCCTGGGTGTACGTCCGGAAAACGTCATCGGGAAACGGGTGAAGGAAGTCATGCCCGGGATCGAACCCTATTGGATCGAAGAATTCGGAAGAGTCGCATTGACGGGCAAGCCCAGCAACTTCGAAAACTTCTTCGCGACGACGGGCAGATACTATTCGACACATACCTTTTGCCCGAAGATTGGTTACTTCGCCGTTTTGGTTACAGACATCACGGAACTTAAGCGAAAGAACGAAAACATCTTGTACCTAAGTTTTCATGATCAGTTAACCGGATTATACAACCGCCGATTCTTCGAGGAAGAACTTATACGTCTGGACACTTCGCGCAATCTTCCGATCACCGTCGTCATGGGGGATGTTAATGGGCTCAAACTTGTCAACGACTCCTTTGGACATGCGGTCGGGGATCAACTTCTCATCAAGGTGGCGAATGCGTTGAAGAGCGCTAGCCGTGTCGATGATATTTTGGCGCGACATGGCGGCGATGAATTCATCATTGTCTTACCGAAGACCGGAAGTGAAGAAGCTGGCAAAATCGTAAAACGATTCAAGTATTTCTTGAGCCAAGAGAAACTCGACCAGGTCGAAATATCGGTGTCCTTCGGATTCGCGACCAAAACCATGATTGATCAAGAAATCAAAAACATCATCAAGCGAACCGAAGACGATATGTACCAGCACAAAGTTTATGAGAGTTCGAGTATGAGGTTTAAAACGATTGACTTGATCATGAAAACGGTTTTCGAAAAGAACAACCGCGAAATGCTGCATTCGAAGCGGGTTAGCGAAATCTGTGAGGATCTTGCGAAGACCGCGAGGCTTAACAAAGATGACATCAAGAAAATCAAGTTGGCCGGATTGATGCATGATATCGGGAAAATCGGGATCGATGAGAAGATTTTAAACAGCGATAAGCGATTGAATAAAGAGGAAATGGATGAAATCAAGAAACACTGCGAAATCGGACATCGAATCTTGGGGGCTTCTGTCGAATATTCCGAAATCGCCGACATCGTTCTTCAACATCACGAACGTTGGGATGGAAGAGGATATCCAAGGGCATTGAAAGGGGAAGAAATATCCTACTTTGCACGGATCATCGCCATCGCCGATACCTTTGACGCAATGGTGGCTGAACGTCCTTATCGCTCTTCATTTACACCTGAAGAAGCGATTCAGGAAATCCAACGATGTTCAGGAAGTCAATTCGACCCTCATTTGGTTAAAGTTTTCATAAAAATGATGGATGGTAAGAATGAGTATCGATGATCGTCTTCACGATTTGGGCAGGATGGCTTGCCCTGAAATGATCAACTGAAATTGATCGGAGGTAATAGAATGAGCTCACTTCTACATCTTAGTAGCGATCGTACAAATGATCTTGCTGAAAGAGCGTTTAAAATGCAGTTGAGTATGAACCAAGAGATTTCCAACACGTATACGGAACGTCAGAGAAGGTTAATGTATGAGGACATTCTTTATAACTTAAGTTATTTGGAAATCGCCGGGAAATTCGATGACGAAAAAATATTCGTCGAATATACAAGATGGTTGTATCAACTTTTGTGTTACTTAGCCAAGAATAAGGTCGGAAGTCGCATACAGACCCATCATCGACTAAAGCAACACTATCAAATTCTAGCGAAAATCTATGCCGAAATGGACGATTTGAATCCTAACAAGATGCTTGGCATCCTTCAAAAAGGAATCGAGGCGTTGGATCAGGAACAGAGTCTTCCTTTGGATCGGGCAAACCATAAATCCGACAAGTATGAAAACATTCGGCGGGAATACCTTAACTATCTCATCAAGAGCGATACCCGTTCTGCCATCGGTCTTGTTCAGAATCTGGCGAAATCGAACATCGTCATCGACGATATTTTTCAAAACATCCTTCAAGAAGTGATGGTGGAGGTTGGAGACTTGTGGCATAAGAACGAAATATCGGTGGATAAAGAACACTATTGCACATCGACGACCCAAACGGCGCTTTCGCAGTTTTACCCCGTCATTTTCGAACGTCCTCGAAACGGATTCAAGATACTGACGTGCTCCGTGGGAAGTGAACTCCACGAAATGGGGATCAGAATGCTATCGGACCTATTTGAATATCATGGGTGGGACAGTATCTATCTCGGCGCCGCAGTACCCCAAGAAGCGATACTCAACGCGATCCTTGAAAACAAGCCGGACTTCATCGGATTGTCCGTAACGATGCCGCAGCATCTTGAATTGTGCCATGACATCGTCGAAAGGATAAAGGATAAGTTTCCTGATCTCAAAATCGCCGTTGGCGGAAGAGCGTTCGCTTCGACGAGTGATTTATGGAAAAAATGGGATGTCGATATCTCAACCCAAAACGCGACGCAATTGATTGAATGGGCGAATCAGAATATCATCTTGAAACGTGAAAAACCATGAAGTCGTTCCTTGTTTTGGTGGATGTCAATGGAACCATCATTGAAGTGAAATGGTGTAATCCAATCACGATGATCAATGAGAAAAAAGAAAACATTCAAGATGTCTTCGAACCTAAAGCCAGGGAGGATATTTTAAGTGCCCTTCTAAGTTGTATTAACAATCAAGAGGAACGACCATTTATCGAAAATCAACGGTTGATGCAAGATCAATCCAGTCTCAAACTCTATTTTTTTAGATCAAACAACGGTGTCTTTGTTTTTGCGTTTGAACAAGCTTCAATTGAAAATTCTCAAATTGAGAGTCAGTATCAGGAGATCTTCGACAAGCTATTGGCATTCATTCAATCCCTCGATATAGGATTCGGTTTCAAGAATCCTGAGGCGACTCGATTTCAATTCGAAGAGATACAGTTGCTCAATAATGAATTGGTCAACACGAGAAGGATGCTTGAAAAGTCAAACGCACAGCTTAACCTATTGAACAAGGAACTAAACAATCGACTTGTTAAGGACCCGCTAACAGGTCTTGTGAGCAGATATCAATATCGATCCGAAATCGAATATCGAATCAGTCAATCCCGCGATCCGTACGGTGTCTTTATGTTTATCGACATCGATGATTTCAAATCGGTCAACGACACATATGGGCACGGGATTGGAGATCGGTATTTAGTTGAGTTCGCGAATCGGTTGATGGCTATTCCACTACCCAACTCGATCAAACTTAGAATCGCCGGGGATGAATTCGGCTTGTTCATTTATGGGCTTAAATCAGTTGAAAACAACGATCTTGAATTATTCTGGGAATTAATCCGGACGCATGTCCTTGGAACTTCTCTTACCATTGACGATCATCACTTGGATATTTCAATCAGTGTCGGCATGGCCATCTTTGGCATGGATACGAAAGAGGTATACGAGATCATCGAGTTCGCGGATTTTGCGATGTATTGCGCAAAGAAGGATGGCAAGAACCGATACATTCGGTTTAGTCGCGATGAATATAATAGCAGGAAAAAGTAAATGCCGTGGGATTCTAAAGCTTCTTCCACCAATACAATCCTTATCGTAAAGTAGCAACCAGCAATTCCCGGACTTGGGAGAGAGCGTCAAGATTGTCCTCAAGCATCTTGTACTGCCACGAGTGGGGGTCAAGTTTTCCCTTAGCTTTTTCACTTTTACCGATTAAAGAAAGAAGGGGGGCCATAGCCCCTTCAAGTAGAACCCTAGGATATTCCAAGTGGATGTCCTCGCCGGTAAGCTTGCATGAGAGGAGTGATGAAGCGATTTGAAGCATTCGGATCCGGTTTGTCTGAAGGGAAAACTGAGACGTTTTGGGTTTGAATTTCTCTTGCGCTTTCATGCTTCGCTTCAGCATGTCTTCGATTGCATGAAGCGACATCTGTATTCTTTGTCTCTCTTGTTCGCTCATCGCATGACACTCCTTTAGCCAGGATGCTTGTCGTTGACAATCAACTCTGTCTGCATTCAAATTATACCAGAATTCGACCAACTCTTTCTTCGTCCACGTCGGATGACAAGGTCAGGCGTTCTTGTTCATGGTATGATTAATGAGGATTCAATCGGAGAACGTCGGAGGATGGACACATGATTCTATTCTGGAACAAAGCCGAGGTTTTCATCGGGTATTCGATTCGGGAGTTTAACGAGACACGCGACATCCTTCATGCTGCTCAGATCGAATCGACATACAAGATCGTGAATCATGAGGGATCAAGAAGTTCTCATACGTTGCGGTCTAGAACCGGAAGCGGCGGGATTCAAAGCGGGTCCACGAATCTTTATTCGATCTATGTCCACAAGAAACAACGGGAAGAGGCGCGGAAGGTTCTTGGGAAACTTCGCTGAAAAATCAAGGGGTAAGCAATGAGTAATCAAGAACGATTCGATTATGCCATCCAAACGATCCTCAACCAGACCGATCGGGGAAAAGGGATCGGGACATTGGGTGAAAAGGTACTGCATGCGATCGTCAAACTCTATAAAGAGGAGGACGTAAATAAACACGAGCAGAAACTTGGTACGTATGTCGCGGATATTTTCACCGGGCATTCGGTGCTTGAAATCCAAACACGTCAGTTTGCGAAGTTGAGGGCGAAACTCGCTTGTTTTTTGGCGGAATATCCTGTGACCATCGTCTATCCGATTCCGGCCCGAAAGTGGTTGGTCTGGATCGACCCCAAAACAGGTGAAGCGACGAAAGAAAGACGTTCTCCCAAACGCGGGGATGTTTATGATTGCCTGAAGGAACTCTATGCGATCAAGCCCTATCTCGACCATCCCAACCTTACGATCGAGTTGCTTTTCGTCGACCTGAAGGAGTATCGTCTATTGAATGGTTGGAGCGAAGATCGTAAAAAGGGTTCCCGACGCGAGGACCGTATCCCGATCGCCTACGACCATTCGACGATGATCGGAGGAAAGCATGGTTATGACGTACTCTTACCGGAAAGCCTCTTGGCTCCTTTCACATCGGCTGACTATGCGAAACATGCGCATATCCATTCGAAACGGGCGCAGATAGCGCTTACCATCCTCAAATCATTATCGATGATTCAACCTTGCGGGAAAAAAGGGAGGTTCACTCTGTACGAAAAGATGGGTGGAACGGCTGATTCAAGTGCCAAAAGTGCAACACGCACTCGATAAGTGTTCAAAAACCGACAAATCTGACGAATTTAGACGATTTATTAAAGAAATAGATTAAATGAGTTGTATTCTGACAGGATGCACGTATAATACAAGGGTAGCATAGGCTACCATAGGAAAGGTATAGGATTGAAATGCAAGGCAAAGTAAAAAAGTTTAACAAGGAAAAAGGTTTTGGATTCATCAAATTGGCTGACGATCGTGATGTATTCTTCCACTATTCAGAATTGGTAATGGACGGATTCAAGAACATCGAAGAAGGTGCCGAAGTTGAATTCGATTTGGTCGATGGCGACCGCGGCTTACAAGCTCGCAAGATTACCAAAATCTAAATGCTCGAAGGGTTGGTTCAGACTGACCCTTTTTGTTTGCTTTTTTTGACACTTAAAAGAGGGGTCGGAAACCGACCGACCCTAGGCGAGATGACTTTGATTGTTGATTAGGGCGTAATGGAGTAAGATATGAACAGGAGGTGGTTCGATGAACAGACTTGAATTTGCGATACAGATGGAAAACGACGGACAAAAGTTCTATTCGGAACTCGCGGAAGCAAACAAAGACAATCGTCTATCCACATTGTTTCGTAAGCTCGCCAACGACGAGAAAATCCATGCGGAGATCTTGTCGAAGAGACTCAAGGATTTGCCCTACGAATTATCCGATAACGAAGAATTGCTGAAGTATGAAAATGCATTCGCGTCCAATCGAGAAATGAAGAACGACATCCGTTCCACCCTGACACAACTGGATGTCTATCAAGCGGTGCTCGACCGTGAATTGAAAAGCATCGAATTGTATCAGGACATGCGCCAAAACGCCAATCAAGGGAAAGATAAAATCCTGCTGGATTTTCTGGTTTTTCAAGAAACCGCACATGCGAAGATTTTCCAAGGGTTGGTCGAACTCCTTGAGAGACCGGAAGAATGGGTCGAAGACGCGGAGTTCGGAATCAGGGATGAGTATTAAGAAATCGAAGACAAGTGAAAATACGATGCCGCCGAAAGGTGGCTTTTTTATTTGAAAACCACAAGCGGAGCGGAATGCAATCCGAATTGTACCATCTGAAGAATCGAAGGGTGACCCGGACGATCCATCAGCAACCAGGTTGCTATGATGGATTCCATCGTTTCGGCAGCCGGTTGCGCAAAAATGGAAGGATTAATTTATGTTATAAATATGTCATATTATTATTAGATTATATATTCAAACATAAAATATAATAAAATATATAATATAAATTTGAATAATAATTTGACAAAATGTGCGAATAGGGGTATGATGTACCTGCGAACAACCTTTGTTTACACAAGTGAAGGATGAACTTGCAGGGATTTACTTTCCCAAGGAAGAGGACAAAATGAGAAATCATATCGAAAGAAGTATGATTGATGTCATTCAAAGCTTGTTTGGACATAAAGTTGAATATTCAAGATCGACGAACAATGTTGATTATGGCATTGCGAAATCCAATGTGCGGATGGAACTACGTCCCTTATCCGATTTCGAGTTTGAATTCGTCAAGATCTGGGATCCAAGAGCCGTCAAGCACGACTGAAGGGTTACCTTTGCATCGGATCGATAGAGTTCTACGGAACGCTTTTTAGACAAAGGACACTTTAATGTGGAAAGGATGAAAAATATGTTATCCACAATCGTTATCATTTTAATCGTATTATGGCTTGTTGGCGTTGTCACTTCGACGACCATGGGCGGATTGATCCATATATTACTTGTCATAGCCGTCATCATGGTTCTACTGCGTTTGATTTCGGGCAGAAAAATCCTTTAGTCTGAGATTTGAAATGGCGAATGTCTGAATGACTTTCCCAAAACCGGAGGATCATCCCTATGAGAATGACAACAAAACAAACACGTTTGGGACTGTCGATATTGTCTGGTCTAGTCATCATGATCGCAATGCCGCTGACGGTATGTGCACAAATGACCAACACCGCAGAAGATTCATCACGAGCACTTTTCGACCAAGCCTTTAGGATTACGAAAGTTCAACCGGGATGGATTCCGAATTTCGCATCGATTCTCTATCTTGTATTGCTTGCGGGTTTGTTTCTTGTCTTGCTCGCAGTCATCGTCATGAGTATAAAATTCAGGCAAGAAGAAAAGCGCGATATTTTGTAATATGGTGAATTATCCATTCCTGGCGGAGTTCGGTATGTTTACCGGAATCTTCGCCATCCTCTTCTGGTCGTATCAACGACTCATCGATTCAGACAGAGATGAGAAAGTGGTTCAGCAAGAGAATGAAGAGGATCACACCACCGAGTTCTTACGTATCGACAATGACGTCATCGATGTCCTCTTTCGGAAATCCGAAACGTTAGCGCAAACGGAAAACTCACGAGAACGGGTAGAAGAAATCCAGTACGAATATGCAGACGATCCGGGAAGTGTTTTCGGAACCATCGAGTTCCCTACGCTTGCCCGCAAAATCAGCATTCTCCAAGGCACAGGCGATCTGCAGCTACGCAAAGGCGTAGGGCATTATGAGAAAAGCGCCAGACCCGGGGAAGACGACCACTGTGTTCTCGTCGGTCATCACGAAACGATGCTAAACGGAATCGAAACACTCGGAAGTGGCGACACGATCATCGTAAAAACATCAAGAGGTGTCTTTACGTATCAAGTGACGGATTACCAAATCACACCGCTAAACAAAGCGATTGCGATTCATCAATGCGACTATGCAAAACTTACTCTGACGACGGCGCATCCTCTCGACACTTCTTTATCCAAGACGAGTCGTCACACCGTATCCGCCGATATGATTTCATCCGTTTTGCATTGATCGGTCCAATCCTTACCAGGCAGAAAGAACATGAATGATAAAACTAAGAATGCGGCTGGTTAACTCCGGTGAAGAATTGCTTGATCTTCAAGAGAGCAGAGAAGATACGGAGAACGCAGAGGTCGAAAACACCGCGGTCGTCGCCGAGAGGGACGACATCGACATCGACCAAGCTCCGATCCAAAGCATGTTGGCCGAGAATCCCGGTGAATCGATCGAGAAGGATCAACGGACAACCATAGGGAAAATCGACCAGCGAATCAATAAAACCCAAGGACATCGCGGTTTAATCCAGAAGACGGGAAGAAAACATAAGCGGGTTCGATATACAGTGGAAGAATCGATTAAGTAACCCGCCAGTTGTGCGGGTTTTCGCTCAATATGATGTATTGGTTTCACAAGGAGGCGTAACGATGAATGAACTACAGATGAAGCTTGTGGCTTTCGCATTCGTTTTAGGGATGATCGCTTGGTTGGTTGTCTATTGGCTTTTGAAAATGAGAAAAACACGGAGCATCGACTTACGGGATGCCCTTTTGACCGTGGAAGAGCTCGAAGCCCATGCGAAGAGGATCGCGTTGGAACATGATGTTTCAAAGAACCGTAATCCCTTAAGCTTCCCGATTCCGCGGATGAACGACTACTACAGTTCGATCCTTTCGGTCTATAAAAGCCTCAACGAGGATGTCGCCCAACAACGTTCGGTCTCATCCGCCGCGGAATGGCTCTTGGATAACTTCTATGTCGTCGAAGAACAAGTGAAAGGCATCCGCCTAGAACTGAACATGGAGGAATACCATCGGCTACCGATCCTGAAAAGCGGTCCGATGAAAGGATATACCCGCGTCTATGCGATCGCGATGGAGTTGGTATCGCACAGCGACGGGTTGATCGAAGAAGAGATGTTGCTGAAATACCTCAGTGCCTATCAGTCCCACAGCATCCTTTTCAATCGCGAAATCTGGATGATTCCGACGATGATCCGACTGGCGTTGATCGAAAACGTCCGGATGATCTCACAGAAAATCAAGACGACGCGCGCGCAGTGGCAGATGGCGGACGATATCGTCGACGACTACTGGATCGGCGAGGTCGAACAAACCGACGTGATGATCCAACATCTCAAGTCAAGGCTCGATTCTTTGTCGGAAGACAATCCTTCCTTCATCGAACATCTTTTCTATCGTCTGCGTCGTTCAGGGAAGAGCTACATCAACGTTCTACGCTTCATCGATGAGATCTTGGAAAAATACGATACGACGACCGAGTCGCTGGCTCAGAAGGAACACAATATCCAGGCGGTCAGCACGGTCGCCATCGGGAATTGCGTCATGAGTCTGAAGTATGTTTCGACACACAACTGGGAGAAACTCTTCGAAGCGGTCAGCTACGTCGAACAGATCCTACGGAAAGACCCAAACAACGTCTATGCCCGCATGGACGAGGGGTCGCGCAACCATTATCGGATCCAAATCGAAAAGATGGCGAAGACGTATCGGGTATCCGAACTGCACATCGCCAGGGAAGCGGTCGCTTTCGCGACCCGTAGCCTGGATCTACCGGATGACGATGTGATGAAGCAGAAGAAATGCCATGTCGGCTATTACTTGGTTTCGGCCGGGATCGCGGAGTTGGAACAGCGCCAAAAAGGCAGGATTAGCCGGAAGACGAAACTATCCCGCTTCTTCAGTAATCAACCCGGACGGATCTATGTCCTCTTCAACCTTTTCCTGATGTCGCTTTTGATCCTCGTCGCGGTCATGAACGCCTATCGCGCTTCGGCGACGAATTCGCTCCTCATCCTTCTGCTTACAGGAATCGCCGTCGCGATCCCCGTATCCGAAATCGCGATTTCACTCACCAATTGGATCGTCGTCAAGATCCAGAAACCGACCGTTTTCGTCAAGCTTGAACTGAAGGAAGGCATTCCGGACGACATGAAGACCATCGTCGTCATTCCGGCGATCCTTTCCGATGAAAAACGGGTCGCCCAACTCATCGAAACGATGGAAAACCATTACATCTCCAACAGCGAAAAGAACCTCTTCTTCGCCTTGGTCGGCGCGTTTAAGGATTTCGGGGAAGTGGATGCGGAAGACGACGTCGAGATCCTTCAAGCCACCTTCGAAGGTATCCTCGACCTGAACCACAAATATGCCAAAGACGACAAGGAAATCTTCTACTTCTACCACCGGATCCGGAAGTTCAACGAGAACGACGGGAATTGGACCGGCTGGGAGCGGAAACGCGGTGCGTTGATGGAGTTCAACGATATCCTGCTGGGAAGCGGCGATACGAGTTTCAACTTCTATTCCAATGTCGAACTGCCGGCGACCGACATCAAGTATGTTATCACCTTGGATGCGGACACCCTGCTTCCGATGGGGATGGCGAAGAAGATGATCGGAACGATGGCGCATCCGCTCAACGTCCCGATCATCGACCGGGAAATAGGGATCGTCACGCACGGACACGGGCTGATGCAGCCCCGTGTCTCCTTCGACGTGGACAGTTCCAACCGATCGATCTTTTCCAGGGTCTATACCGGGCAAGAAGGGATCGACCCGTATGCGAGCGCGATCTCCGATGTCTACCAAGACTTGTTCGACGAAGGGATCTTCACCGGAAAAGGGATTTATGATTTGAACGTGTTCCAGGAAGTCCTGAAAGATACGATCCCCAATAACGCCGTGCTTAGCCACGACCTGTTGGAAGGATCCTACGTCCGCGCGGCATTGGTCAACGACTTGGAACTGGTGGATGCCTATCCCTCGCGATACAACGCCTACATCACCCGCATGTACCGTTGGATCCGTGGCGATTGGCAGTTGTTGCCGTGGCTGGGTAAACAACCCTATAACGGAAACAATGAGCGAAGCAAGAACGCGCTTTCCATGCTTTCACGATGGAAGATCATCGATAATCTACGCCGCAGCCTCGTCTCGATCACCATCATCGTTCTTTTGATCCTAGGTTTCAGCGTCTTGCCCGGGAGCAGTCTGTTTTGGGTCATGCTGGCGCTGCTCACAGTGACACTCCCCTTGCTTATGGCGTTGGTCGACCGTCTGTTTTCAGGCAAGTTCATGCCCGACCGGGTAAAACGCCATATCGGAGGGTTTTTCGGACTCAAAGCCTCCATCTCGCAACTCGCGTTAAGGGTGGTTTTCATCGCCTATCAATCCACCGTCGCGTTAAGTGCGATTTTCGTCACGCTGAACCGCGTCTTGTTTACGAAAAAGAACATGCTGGAATGGGTCACTTCCGCCGATGCGGAAAAGGGCCAGGACAACTCGCTCAAGAGTTATTTCATCACGATGCGGATGGGGAGTCTGATCGGGATCTTGTTGGTCGGGTTGGCGTACTTTTATAAACCGGCCGACCTCTTGGTCGCGGTCCTGTTCTTCATCCTTTGGTCGATCGCCCCGTGGATCGCCTATCGCATCAGCACCGACGATAAGAGGGTCCAAGTCAAACTCGATGAGCAAGACGTGTTGACCCTCCGTCTGACCGCCCGCAAAACCTGGCGTTACTTCGAAGAGTTCTCAAGCCCTCAAAACAACCATCTCGCACCCGACAACTATCAGGAAGATCCGCCACGCGGCATCGCGTTTCGAACCTCCCCGACCGATATCGGGCTGGGGATGCTCGCGAACCTTACGGCACGTGACTTTGGCTACATCAGCACCTTTCAACTCAAGGAAAACCTTGAGAAAACCGTCAAAACGATCCAACGCATGGAGAAGTGTCAAGGCCACCTCTACAACTGGTATGACACGCGCACACTGAAACCGTTGCACCCCGTCTATATCTCGACGGTCGACAACGGGAACTATGTTTGTTACTTGATCACGCTTGTCCAAGGATTAAAATCCTATTCGCAAAAACCGATGTTCGATGCAAGCTTGATCCAGGGGATCAACGATACGCTGATGTGCGGACAAGCCGAACACGTGATGGTCCCGAAAGAACTGGCGATCTTCGACGATGTCGTGCAGAACGGTGAAATGAACCTGGTGAAATGGCGGAAGTCGTTGAACACCTTGGCGGAAACGGCGATGTTGGCCTCGACCGCGAAGCAACCATGGCGATTCAAGGTCGAGTCGATGATCAAGATTTACTTGCGTGAAATCGACGAGTATTCCCCTTGGTTGGGCTTGATCGAAACCCCGGGTATCCAATGTACGGATGAATCATCGGTCCAGGCGTTGGAACAGTTGACGCACTTATTGACCTTACCGATCCGCTTGCAGGACGCCCAGGATTTCTTTACCGTGGTGTTCCGCTTGATCGAAACGCTTGAACAATCCGACCCTTCGCAAAACGAGGCAGCCAAGACGTGGTTAAGCGACTTGAAACTCGCGATGATGCAGTCCCATGCCTCGACCGACCAGCTCATCCTGTCGATCGAACGCTTGATCCAACAGGTCGAGACGCTTTCCTGGGAAACGAAGTTCGGCGTCCTGTACGAACCCAGCAAGCAGCTCTTTTCCATCGGCTATCATGTCGCCGAACAGAAACTCACCAACTCCTACTACGATCTCTTCGCTTCCGAATCGCGCCAGACCAGCTTCATCGCGATTTCCCGCGGGGAAATCCCGCCGAAGCATTGGTTCATGCTGGGTCGCTCCTTGACCTTGGTGAACCGCTATAAAGGATTGGTATCATGGAGCGGTACGATGTTTGAATACTTGATGCCTCTTTTGATCATGAAGAACTTCCGGAACACGTTGTTGGACGAAACCTATTCCTTCGTCATCAAAAGCCAGATGAAATACGGGAAACAGCGGGGGATGCCATGGGGGACCTCTGAGTCCGGGTACAACGTATTGGATACGCACATGGACTATCAATACAAAGCCATCGGCGTCCCTTGGCTTGGATTGAAGCGAGGCTTGATCGAAGATGCGGTCTGCGCACCGTACGCCACGTTCTTGGCGCTGATGGTGGCGCCGCTGGAAGCGATGAAAAACATACGTCGCCTGCAATCCGAAGGGATCGAGGGTGCCTATGGTTTCTATGAAGCGGCGGATTACACGCCGGAACGATTGGGTTTTGAACCCAAGCGTTCCCTCATCAAGAGTTACATGGCCCATCATCAAGGCATGAGCCTCACCGCCATCAACAACCTTCTCAATCAAAACATCATGCAGGAGCGCTTTCACAGCGACCCGTATGTCAAAGCGGGGACCTTGTTGTTGCAGGAGAAAGTCCCGCTCAACGTCGTCTTTACGAAAGAAACCAAAGAAAAGATCATTCCGTTGAAGGAATCGGTTTTCCATGAATCCGGTTCGTTCAGGAAGTTCAACCAACCCGACTTCAGTCTTCCCAATGCCCATATCCTATCCAACGGCTTCTATTCGGTCATGCTAAGCGATAAAGGGACAGGCTACAGTAAAGACAAAATGGCGGCGATTTCCAGATACAGGGAGGATGCGATCCTCGACCAGTCCGGAATGTTCATCTATCTCAAAGAGATGACCCAAGGGAAGGTGTGGTCGTCCACCTATGCGCCGATCAATGCATTGCCTTCGACCTACGAAGTGACGTTCACGCCGGATAAAGCGACTTACCGCAGGGTCGATCATGAAATCGAGACTTTGACGGAAATCATCGTCACCTCGGGCGATCATGCGGAAATACGCAAACTGTCATTGAAGAATCGATCCGATGTTGCCGTCGACGTCGAGTTGACGAGTTATTTCGAAGTCGTTCTCGGGGATGCCCGTTCGGATTTGGCGCACCCCGCGTTCAGTAATCTCTTCATCGAAACGGAATACGACGAAGAGAAACGATCCTTGATCGCAAACCGCAGACCAAGGTCGACCACGGACAACCGGCTTTGGGTCGCCACGACCCTCGTCAGCGACCAAGCCTTGATCGAACCTCTCCAATATGAAACGGATCGATCGGCATTCATCGGTCGCAACCGTGATTTGGCAAGCCCCATGGCGATGCTAAAGGGAAAATCATTGACGAATACGATCGGCCCGGTATTGGACCCGATTTTCAGTCTGCGCGCGAAAGTCAGCATCGAACCCGGGAAGTCGATCCAGCTCTACTATCTGACCACTTTGGCGCAAAGCAAGGAATCCCTTCTGACCTTGATCGACAAATACCATACGACGGAGAACTGCGCGACGGCCTTCTGGATGGCGCTGACACGAAGCCAGATGGAAAACAAATACCTCAACATCAAACCGGATGAAATGCAACTGTACCAGGAGATGATTTCAAACCTTCTGT
>Ga0209319_1000966_pt1 | contig 27775 bp, 27 predicted proteins | sample RifGroE2_FD_184000 | JGI IMG/M metagenome (GOLD analysis project Ga0209319, IMG submission 184000) | Groundwater microbial communities from Rifle, Colorado - Groundwater E2 (SPAdes) (version 2) | ecosystem: Environmental > Aquatic > Deep subsurface > Groundwater | place: Rifle, Colorado, United...
TATCGTACCGACCACTACCGGAGCTGCGATTGCTGTGACCGAAACCATCCCAAGCCTGAAAGGCAAGTTTGACGGAGGAGCGATGCGCGTACCGACACCTACCGGCTCACTTTGTGACGTGGTCTATATTTTGAAAAAAAATACTGACGAGAAAAAGGTTAATGAGGAGATGAAAAAAGCAGCAAAAAGTCCGAAATTAAAAGGCATCTTAACTGTCACCGAAGAGCCGGTTGTTTCCTCTGATATTGTGGGCAACCCAGCGAGCTCAATTGTAGATTTAGCACTTACAAAGGTATTAGGAGGCGACTTATTAAAAATAGTTGCCTGGTATGACAACGAATGGGGCTACTCCTGTCGCTTGGCGGATCTGTGTGAGTACATGGGGAAGAAAAAGTTAATTTAGAATTTTGAATACAGAATTTAAAATGAATTTTTAATGTTAAAATGTTTAAGCATTCAATCATTAAAGCATTCAATCAAAATTCCAAAATTAATTATTAAGAATTTATGCCTGATATCTTATCTAAAATCAAAAAAGCAAACCTAGTTGGTCGTGGAGGGGCCTGCTTTTTGACTGCTACAAAATGGCAGATGGTCAAGTCTGCGCCAAGTAAGACTAAATACGTCGTGTGCAATTGCTCTGAAGGTGAGCCGGGAGTAAGAAAGGACGGCTATTTGGTAGAAAAACATGCCAACAAGGTAATTGATGGCATGAAATTGGCGATGAATTTTTTGGCCTTGGATGAAGGAGAGGCAAAGCCGATTGTAAAAGGTATTTTTTATATCAATAAAGATTATTACAAGAAGTATAAAAAAATTTTAGAGACGGAAATTAAAAAAGCGGATGTGAAAATTGAGATTTTTGTTAAACCCCACAGTGCAGGTTATATCGGGGGAGAGGAATCTTCCGCCTTGAATGTTATCGAGGGTAAAAAAGCAGAGCCGCGTTTGCGTCCGCCATTTCCAACCACTTCCGGACTTTGGGCGCATCCAACTCTTGTAAACAACGTTGAGACTTTCTATAACGTCAGTCTAGCGGATAAGGACCTTTATAAAAAAACCAGATTTTGCACTATCACCGGTGATTGCCTATTTGAGGGTGTCTATGAATTTCCTGAAGATCATCCGATAGATAAAATTTTGAAAGAAACACATAATTATCCTAAATTTGATTTTTTTGTCCAGGTGGGAGGGGATGGTTCTGGAGAAGTCTTGAATAGTAAGCAGCTGAAGCAGCCGGTAGTAGGCGCCGGCTCAATCCATGTGTACAGTATGCAGAAGCACGAACCGCAAAAATTGATGCAAAGCTGGATTAATTTTTTCTGCGGAGAATCTTGCGGCCAATGCACGCCTTGCCGAGAAGGCACCTATAGACTGAAAGAGATATTGGCAGAGAAAAAACCGGATTGGAATACGGTAGCCGATCTATTATCTGTAATGACTGATACGGCATTCTGTGGCTTGGGCACAGCCGTGCCGAATCCGATTATCAGTTATATAAAAAATGTTTTGAATAATTATCCTGAACGGAAAGTTAACCTGCCGATCGGCAGCAAAAAGATTATCTGTAGTTGTTTTGAATAATAAATTTATTTTTAAAAAAATATGGAAAACACAAAATCTGTTTCAGAATCGAATGACAAGGCAAAATTGTCATCCGTTGGCGAATTATTCCGCCAAGCGATTGAAATTTATAAAATCGGCTTTAAAAAATTTATCGGATTACAACTAGTTTCTATGTTGGGATTTTTACCTCTGGCACTTGTTGTGGGAATCTGGGCATTCATAAAGTTCAAAATGGAAGTTCCTGGCATATTGATATACGATATCGTATTCGGGATCCTTAGCTTTATTGCAGCGATATTCGGTATATATATTGCCGTGCTTTCCCAGATCGGTATTTTTCTTTTACTCAAGGATTTTAGAGTCGAAAGAACATTCAAAGAAATATTGCAAACTGGAAAACCTTACGTTTTAAATTTTATTACTACTTCTTTATTGGTAGCGGTTATCTGCCTGCTTGGTTTTGTACTATTGGCTGTGCCTGGAATAATTTGGACTGTAGTTTACGCTTTCGCATCATATGTAGTGGTTTTTGAAGGTTTAAAGAATTGGCAAGCAATGAAAAGAAGTAAGGAATTGGTCAAGGGTTTTTGGTGGTCAGTAGCCTTACGTTCTTTGGTAATCCTTGGTATATCAATTGTAATAAGTATTCCATCCGCTATTTTACCTGACAAGTCTGGTTCACAGACTGTTTATGATATCGTTGATAGCATAATCAGTTTTTTTATCGCGCCGATATTTATTACTTATTCTTATTTGATTTATAAAGAACTGACAAAAATAAAAGAAATTAAACATAGCTAATGGAAAATAAAAAAGTTAAAATAATACTCAACGGCAAAGAGGTTGAATGTTTGGAGGGCCAAACGGTAATCCAGGCGGCGGCTGCGAATAATGTTGAGATTCCCAGCCTTTGCGATCATCCGGATTTTCCACACAAGGCGAATTGCCGTGTCTGCGCGGTTGAAATATCACTTTCAGGTACTGGTAAAGTGGCAAAACTTTCAACTTCCTGTTCTACTCCAGTCAAGGAAGGCATGGTAGTCAATACTGATACTGATCGGGTCAGGCGAGCACGCAACCTTAATTTAGAGCTGCTTTATGCAGAGCACATTGAAAAATGTGCGACTTGTGTTTGGCGATTGAACTGCAAATTGTTGAAATATGCCAGTGATTACAAATTATTAAAGTCTACTTTCGAGGAAAGAAAATGCGAACGTAAAACTTATAAGTTCGAAAACGCTGTTGAAATAGATGGAACGCAATGTATCGATTGCCGTAATTGCATCGATGCCTGTTCTTTGCTGCAAAATATAAATTATTTAGAAATCAAAGGAAAGGGGATGAATCAAGAAATCGTTCCCACCAAAGATAAGGATATCGGCTGTATTTTATGCGGTCAGTGCGCTGTGCATTGCCCGGTTAGCGCAGCGCAAGAGCAGACTCATTGGCAAGAAGTGGAGGCTGTAATAGCAGAGAATAAGAAAGTGGTCGTAGTGCAATTTGCGCCTTCTATCCGCGTGAGCATCGGTGAGGAATTCGGCCTGCCTTACGGAGAAATCGTCACCGGCCAAATAGTCGAGGCATTGAAGATGTTGGGTTTTGATTATGTATTCGACGTTAGTTTTGCGGCAGACGTGACTACTTTGGTAGAAGCGGATGAATTGATTGAAAGAATAAAGAACGGTGGCAAAATGCCGATGTTGACCTCTTGCTGTCCTTCTTGGGTGCGCTATGTAGAATTTTATCGGCCGGACTTGATTCCAAATTTAACCACTTCAAGGTCACCGCAAATCCACGGTGGAGGAATCATTAAAACTTATTGGGCGGAAAAAGTGAAAATCGATCCGAAAGACATTGTGGTTGTCTCAATTATGCCTTGCACCTCCAAAAAATATGAAGCCTCCAGGCCTGAATTGAAGATTAATGGTCATAATCCGGTTGATTACGTTTTAACCACCAGGGAGTTAGCTTTTTTAATCAAGAAAAATAATATTGATTTCACAAATTTAAAAGGACAAGATGCAGATGAGCCCCTTGGAGAATACACCGGTGCCGGGGTGATTTATGGTGGTAGCGGCGGAGTAATGGAATCTGCTTTGCGCACCGCGCAGGCAAGGCTTTGCGGAGAAGATAGTAAGCTTTGCAAAACCAGATTGGAATTTATGGACACCCGAGGAATGGATGGACTCAAAGAAGCGGTGGTTGACATGGGTGGCAAAAAAATCAGAGTTGCAGTGGTAAATGGAATTAAGCATGTCCGTGAATTCTTGATGGGGATTGATAATTACGACTATGTCGAAATCATGGCTTGTCCTGGCGGCTGTATCGGCGGAGGCGGGGAACCTATCCCGACTACAGCAGAAATCAGGCGCAAAAGAACTGAGGCTTTATTTAAAATGGATAAGAACAAGGGCATCAGAGAAGCGCATAAAAATGAGTCTGTAAAAAAAGCGATGAAATGGCTAGAAGCCAAAGGAGAAAAGATTGAGCATCAAGTATTGCATACTAAATATTCAAAAATAAATAAATAGTCTTTAAATAAAGAGACACAAAATTTTGTGCCTCTACAAAAATATATGTCTACAAAAAAACAATTAGGCACTATTACAATTTTAGTAAAAGATCGTCAGCAACACTCAGTTGATGTCAATAGGATTTTGACTGAGAATAGCCGATTGATTTTAGCAAGATTGGGCGTGAATGTTGCTCGAACATGTGTCACTGGTTGCACAGCAATGGTTACAGTCGCGATTGAAGGAACGACCAAGGAGATAAATGGCTTGACTGAAAAATTAGACAGCCTCTATGGTATCGTTGCAAAAGCAAATATAGTGACGGAAGAATAGAGTCAATTAACATTAACAATTACGAATTATCAATACAGAATGACGCCAAAGCCAGTATTGTGTAGGAATAGTAGATATTTTTTGGAATAATTCCTTCCTCTGTCATCCCGAACGGAGCGAAGCGATGTGAGGGATCTCGGACAGAAGAAGTAAGCGATTTTATTATCAAAAGATGACACGAGAATACATTTATTATATTTATATTTTAACCAATATAAACAATAAACGTTTTTATATCGGTGTTACTAATGATTTACTAAATCGTTATCATGAACATAAAACAAAAAAGTATCCTAACAGTTTTACGGCAAAATATAATATTAATAAACTTATTTATTATGAAATTTTCGGTGATATTAGTACCGCTATTTATAGAGAAAAAGAATTAAAAGGTTGGCGTAAAGAGAAGAAAATTAATTTAATTAAGATTGAAAATTTAAACTTTAAAGATTTAATTAACGATTTAATAAAATAACTAATTTATACATCCTCCCGAGATCCCTCGTCCACCGGGTCGAGCCCGGTGTCTGTCGGGATGACAAAATACTATGCAATATATAAAAGAACAAACTTTAGAGAATGTAAATGTTAAAAGCCTGACGACTTTTTTAGGTTTGTCGGCAATTGCCTTGGGGCTACCTTTTTATGTCCATCTGCCATTGTTGACCGGACCGATTATTAATGCGATCTTAATTCTATTATTATTTTTGGTCGGCATACGCAGCGCTTTGGTGGTCGCACTCATCCCAAGCCTCATGGCGTTGTCCGGCGGTTTGCTGCCAGCGATCCTGGCTCCAGCAGTTCCGTTTATTATGGTAAGTAATGTAATTTTCATTGTCATAATTGATCGCGTGTATAATTATGCCAAAAATCAGAACCAAGGTTATTGGTCTGGCGTAGTTGTCGGTGCTTTGGTTAAATTCATATTCTTATTTTCTTCAGTTAGCTTGATCTCAAAATTGTTGATTAAGCAAGAACTGGCTGCAAAAGTAATGCAGATGATGAGTTGGCCACAATTTTTGACAGCAGTCCTAGGCGGAGTTATCGCTTGGGTAGTTTTGAAGTGGTTGAAGAGGATGTAGATTTACTCACAATTCAGCTTTGACTTAAGCGATTGCTTGTAGTATATTAATTAAGCTAAATTAATTTTAGATCTGTTTGTTTTATGCAAATTCCCGCTTATGTAATTGAAATCGTCAAAAAACTTGAGCCCGCCGGCTTTGAGGCTTTTGTCGTTGGCGGCTGTGTTCGGGATTTGTTATTGGGTAAAGAGCCGAAAGATTGGGATGTTACTACCAATGCCAAACCAGAAGAAATGCTCAAAATTTTTACTGATGGTAAATATGAAAATACTTTTGGCACTGTTTTAATACCGATCAGAAATGAGCAGGAAGAAGTTTTGGCAGTGGTTGAATCGACTACTTATCGCAGTGAGCAAGGTTATAGTGACAGACGCCATCCGGATGAGGTTATTTTTGAGGAAGAATTGGAAAAAGATTTGGGTAGAAGAGATTTTACGATTAATGCGATGGCACTTAAGTTAAAAGTTAAAAGTTTAAAGTTTATAAAGTCAGATGAAAATATTAATTTAGCAGAGGATGATTTTGAAATAGTTGACTTGTTTGGCGGACAGAAGGATTTGAAGAAGCGAATTATTCGGGCGGTGGGAGAGCCTTCGGATAGATTTAAGGAAGATGCTTTAAGAATGTTGCGAGCGATTCGTTTTTCTTGTCAGTTAGGTTTTGAAATAGAAGATAAGACAATGCGCGGCATTGTTAAATTTGCTGGCGGAATAAAATTTGTTGCTAATGAGAGAATCAAGGATGAGCTAGTAAAAATAATGGAATCAGAAAGAGCTTACGAGGGGATAATGATGCTGCATGAATCAAAGCTTTTGCAGTACATATTACCAGAGCTAGAAAATGGAGTTGGAGTTAAGCAAAATAAACACCATGTCTATACGGTATTCAAACACCTAGTACTTTCTTTAAAATTTTGTCCATCAAAAGATTGGCGAGTACGCTTGGCTTGCCTGCTTCATGATATCGCGAAACCGCAAACAAAAAAAATTATCAGTGGCGATGCAACTTTTTATAACCATGATATTGTCGGAGCAAAAGTGGTGAACAAGATAGTAACACGATTAAAATTTTCCAAAGAGGACGCGGACAAAGTGGTCAACCTTGTTCGTAATCATATGTTTTATTATAATGTTGATGAAGTGACAGAAGCGGCTGTTCGCCGCTTGCTAGTCAAAGTCGGCAAAGAGAATATCAAAGATTTGATCGATTTGCGAATTGGTGATCGTCTCGGCTCTGGTGTACCCAAAGCCAAACCGTACAAATTGCGTCATCTTGAATACATGATAGAAAAAGTCAGTCAGGATGCTATATCGGTTAAAATGTTAAAAATCAATGGCGATGAGATGATGAAATTTTTGGGCATCGAGCCAGGCCCAAAAATCGGCGCCATCCTTGATGTGTTATTGTCAGAAGTGATTGAAAATCAAGAATTGAATAATAAAGAATATTTAGAAAAGCGTAGCAGGGAATTGAATGAGTTAAATCTGCAAGAACTGCGAGTCAAGGCGAGAGAAAAAATTGAAGAAAAGAAAATGGAGGAAGATGAGGAACTGAAAAAAGATTTTTGGGTGAAGTAAATAGCTTTTCACCTTTGTCATCTCGACGAGTCAGCAGGCGAGGAGAGATCTCGGGGAGAAGTAAGAATTTGTATCAAGAAAGCAGGTCTTTGTAGTTGCTTGATTTTAAAAAGTTTTATTTATTGTATCCTACCTGCTTATTGCCGAGATCCCTCACCCTGAAGGGATTCGGGATGACAGAGGAAAAAAATTATTTATGAAAAAAATATTTTTATTGTTTGCAATTTTATTATTAATAACCGGTTGCGGTGTAAAAAACGATTTGTATTCAGAAAAGCCAAAAGGCCAATCCAATACTGAATCAACTCAAGTTGAACCGGCGACCGAAAAAAACGTTATGGAGAATATTGATCCGGCCAAATTTGAAAATTTGGTTGCTGAATACAAAAGTGCCGTTATGAAAACTAATTTAGGGGATATCGAGGTAGAATTCTATGGATCGGATTCTCCGCAGACAGTAAATAACTTTTTAAATCTTGCCAAGCAAGGTTTCTATGATGGCACCAGATTCCATCGAGTTATTTCAGACTTTATGATTCAAGGTGGAGATCCGAATAGCAAAAGTGATGACTGGACAACTCATGGCACTGGCGGACCAAACTACAGGTTTGCTGATGAATTCAATTCCCACAAACTTGTTCGCGGCAGTCTGGCAATGGCCAATTCTGGTCCTGATACAAACGGCTCGCAGTTCTTTATCGTTACTGCTGAATCAACCCCTTGGTTAGACGGTCGCCACACAAATTTCGGGAAAGTTACCAACGGCATGGATGTCGTCCTTAAAATTGAAGCTGTAAGTAAAAATCAAAATGATCATCCGCTTGAGGATATCACCATCGAAAAAATTGATTTGATTAAATAAATTCCATTGACAGGATAAACGAATGAAAACGGCCACAAGTGGCCGTTTTTCTGTTCCTTGATTTAATCATTAATAGAGCTTAAAATGAGAGTATAATAAATAAATTCGATTATGAAAATGCTTGTAAAATGGCTAATATTAACAGCTTCAATCTTGGGCGCTTCTTATTTGATACCGGGAGTTGAGGTTAGCGGTCTTTGGCCGGCTTTAATATTAGCAATAGTTATCGGAATAATAAATCTTATAATAAGACCGATATTAATAATTATCACTCTGCCGATAAATATTTTAACCTTGGGGCTGTTTACTTTTGTTATCAACGCTTTATTGATATTGCTTGCATCCTCGATAGTTAAAGGGTTTGAAGTGGGCGGTTTTTTCAATGCTTTATTGTTCAGCATCATAGTTTCATTTTTTAATTTTATTTTAAGTAAGCTGCTGGACCCAATTAACTAATCTAATACCGGGGCATAGTATACCGGTAGTACGCGCCCTTCGGGAGGGCGTAGATTGGGTCCGATTCCCAATACCCCGACAAAAAACATGTTAAACCAAGAAATTTATCTACAACCTATAGAATCTGGAAATGAGGAAATTGAAAAAGAATACGCTGATGCAAAAGGCGAATTGGAAAAAATATTTGATAAGAATCCCGTGGCTGAATACAGAATCAATGAAATCATAAAAAGGATAAAACCTATTATTAATAATGTCGATAATGCTGATTTAATAATGGCAGATTTGTCTGATTGTAAAAATATCACCAATAAACCAGAGTTTATTGAAAAAGTTTTTTGCATTATAAAGCCATTAGTAGATATTAAAATAAATAATTCAATAAAAATAAGCGGTGATAGAGATTTTATCGAAGTCAGTGAAGCGCTTTCATATGGAATTGATGGAGAAGAAGTTCATATTCATCTTGTTCCGGAAGGAAAGGTTAATCTTTTAGAATCAATTGAACTTGGGTTAAAAAAACTTGCAGAAATCGTCAAAGAAAATGAAACTATAAAAATAATTACCGCGACTTCAACATTAGTTGAAAGAAATCCTCGTGTAGTTAAATTATTTGGTTTTACGGTTGACGGTAAAATTGATGAAACAACTAGGCAGAGGCATTTTGCGGGAGAAAAAAGAGAGGTTTGGGCTGCACATATGACAAGAGAAGATTTTTTAAATCGTTATTCAATCAAACAATAAAATGAAATATATATTACTATTAATACTTTTTTTGCTTATTCCAAATCTTTCCCAAGCTCAAAGCATGGGCAGTTCTTTGTCTGGGAGGATCCTGTTGAATGTTGAAAGCAAGGGAGAGGCTTGGTATGTGAATCCGGTAAATCACCAAAGATATAGTTTGGGCAGGCCGGACGATGCTTTCAGAGTGATGAGGCAGCTGGGTTTGGGTATCAGCGAGATCGATTTTCAAAAAATCGCTCAAGCGGGGATGCCGATTGCCGGTGACTTGAGCATAGCCAGAAGATTGTCAGGCAGGATTATAATCGAGACAGAAAAAAACGGTGAAGCTTGGTATGTCAATCCGCTTGATTTGAAAAAATATTATCTTGGCAGACCGAGTGATGCTTTTCAAATAATGCGCAAACTCGGACTTGGCATAACCAGGACTAATTTGGCGAAAATACATAAATTCGGATCAAAAGATGCAATCAATAGTTACAGCAGTTATGAATACAAGACCATTAAAACTAAGTCCGGTGATTTTTTAGCCGATGTTATTACGATTGATTTAGCTAATCCAGATCTGAAAATTATCACCGATACTGCCAATGACTTTAATTGCAAATCAGGTTGCAGGGCAAGATCCTTGATCGATTATGTCAATGAAAATGACGCCTTTGCCGGCATCAATGGAAGCTATTTTGACACTAGCTGGGACAAGAAAAACTATTATTTTTTTCCGGTATATAACTCAAACAAAAAAATATTCATCAATGAAGACCAGTTGAAATGGTGGACTACCGGACCAGTCATGGCATTTGATACAAATAATAAATTCTATTATTTTAAAGACAGCAGAGAGTTTAAAGGCGTAGCTGATTTTGAAAGCAAATTCGGGGTAAAATTGCAGGCGGCCATCGGCAATAAGCCAAGATTGACCGAAAATGGCTTGAACCAATTGATTGATTGGGAGGTGGATTTAAAGCAAAGGACAGTAAAAACTTCACGCAATGCGATAGGTTATAAAAATAATAAGATTTATTTGATCGTTGCTTATAAAGCGACTGTGCCAGATCTGGCGAATGTATCGGAAGCCTTAGGCATGGAATATGCTTTGAATCTGGATGGCGGTTATTCCACCGCAATGTTTTATAACGATGAGCTGGTTTCCGGTCCAGGACGAGACATCCCGAATGTTATTTTATTTGCTAATAAATAAAACATAAACTTAATCTATGCTTACAAAATTCGTAGAGCAGTTTAAAGAAAAAGGGGAAACGTATTTAAGAATCAAAGCGAGACCAGGGGCAAACGCAACCGAAGTGCGAGGCATTATTGAGAGTGAAGAAGGAGAAACGATTAAGATTGATGTTGCCGCTGTGCCCGAGAATGGCAAGGCAAATCAAGAATTGATCAAGTATCTTGCTAAATGGTTTTTGGTATTGAAAGAAAACGTAAAAATTGTCAGTGGTGCCGGCGACAAGATAAAGCTGGTAAAAATAGTTAAATAAGAGATATATGAACGAAGAAAAAAAATCAAAAAAGATCCCCAATCATATCGGAATCATAATGGATGGCAATCGTCGCTGGGCAAGGGAACGAAACCTGCCCACTTCGGATGGCCATTTGAGGGGTTACCAAAAAATCAAATTTATTCCCGAGTGGTTTTTTGCTCAAGGTGTAAAAGTAGTTTCTATCTATGCTTTTTCCACGGAAAATTGGCAGCGATCGCCGGAGGAAGTTAATTATTTGATGAAACTTTTGAAACAGGCGTTGGAAGAAGAGATGGTTCATGCCAAGGAAAAGAATTTTAAGATATTGATCAGTGGCAAGATTGATGAGCTGCCGGGAGATCTGCCAGAAACCTGCATGGATGTAATGAACCAAACTCAGGCGAATAGAGAAGGTACCTTGAATGTTTGTCTGAACTATGGAGGACGGATAGAAATTATTGATGCGATTAAAAAAATTATAAAAAATAACGTTACCGAAGAACAAGTCCATGAAGGAATGCTACGTAAATATTTTTATCAAGCAGAGCTGCCCGACGTAGACGTTGTTATCCGTACTTCAGGGGAACAGCGTTTGTCTGGTTTTTTACTCTGGCAATCAGCATACAGTGAATTCATTTTTATGAAAAAATTCTGGCCTGATTTTGAAGAGCAAGACGCAGAAGCGGTCTTGGACGAATATGATAGAAGGGAACGAAGATTTGGTGGCGAAGAAAAATAATCTTATGAAAAATGTAGCAAAAAATTCACCATTGGCAGATAGGATGCGACCGCAAGCTTTGATCGAATTTTTTGGTCAAGAAGAAATCGTCGGTGAAGGCACTCTTCTTAGAAAAGCCATAGAAGGTGATAACATTCCCTCGATGATTTTTTGGGGACCACCCGGATCTGGTAAAACCACTTTGGCGTTTATTATTGCCAAGCAAACTAAATCACATTTTGTGCAGATCAGTGCAGTGACTAGCGGGGTAAAAGATTTGCGTGAAATCATTAAGCAGGCAGAAAAAGACAAGATAGAAAATAGAAAAACTATTTTATTTATTGATGAAATCCATCGCTGGAACAAGGCACAGCAGGATGGCCTTTTACCGCATATTGAAAAGGGCACCGTGATACTTATCGGTGCCACTACAGAGAATCCAAGCTTTGAAGTCCGTGGCGCTTTACTTTCAAGATGCCGAGTTTTTGTTTTAAAACAATTGGAGGCAAAAGATATTTTAAAAATTTTAGAAAAAGCGATTGCTGATAAACAGGTTGGCTTGAGTGAGAAGAAGCTTAAAATAGATAAAGAAGTTTTGGAATTTTTATCAGAGATGAGTAATGGTGATGCCAGGGTGGCTTTGAATATCTTGGAATATGCGTCAAGCATCAATAAGAAAATCGACATAGACCTGATTAAAGAAGCCTTGCAAAAACCCTTTTTGCTTTACGACAAGACCGGAGAAGAGCATTACAATATAATTTCTGCTTTGCATAAATCCATGCGCGGTTCTGATGCTGATGCCGCATTGTATTGGTTGGCTCGGATGCTTGAGGAAGGTGAAGATCCCTTGTATGTTGCCAGAAGAATCGTACGTTTTGCAGCAGAAGATATCGGGCTAGCCAATTCTCAAGCTTTGGAGCAGGCAGTAGCTGCTTATCAAGCCTGTCATTTTATCGGCATGCCGGAATGCAATGTGATTTTAGCTCAGGCGGTTGTATATATGGCCAAGTGCAAAAAATCCAATGAATTATACACGGCTTACAATCAAGCGGCGTTTGATGTGAGAAATTTTGGTAACTTGCCAGTGCCGCTCCATATCCGCAATGCACCGACTAAGTTGATGAAAAATCTTGGTTATGGCAAGGACTATAAATATTCGCCTGAATATGGTTATAAGGAGGAGCAAGAATATCTGCCGGAGAAGCTGAAGGGGAAGAAATATCTGAAATAGATAAGCCATGAGAGGTTTGACTGGTGACGGAATGAAGATTTTTTAGAATAAAAATCTTTTTTCTGTGTCATGCTGGTCTTGTTTACCATCATGAGAAACAGTATTATTTCTAAAAAAGTTCAGATGAGATACTCCTTAATTTTCTTTACTTACCTTATTTTTTTAGATAAAATTATCAAATAAGTTATAATATTTTACTGTATTTTGAATTATTTTTGATTTTTAAATTTTAAATTATTTCTATGGATTATAATAAAAAGTCTTTAGCACTGCATAAAAAAACCAGAGGCAAGATTGAAATAAAATCTAAGGTGAAGCTTAAAACCAAGGATGATTTATCATTGGCCTACACTCCTGGAGTGGCAGAAGTTTCCCGAGAAATCGCTAAGGATATCAACAATTCTTGGACTTTAACCAATCGCGCCAATCAGGTAGCTATTGTTTCTGATGGCACCGCGATCCTTGGCTTGGGCGATCTAGGACCGGAGGCGGCTATGCCGGTGATGGAAGGCAAGGCAATCATATTTAAGGAATTCGCCGGAATCGATGCAATCCCACTTTGCATTAATACGACGGTGCCGGACGAAATAGTAAAATTCTGCGTGATGATTGAATCAAGTTTCGCCGGAATAAACTTGGAGGACATCTCTGCTCCTCGTTGTTTCGAAATTTTAGAGAAATTGGAAAACCAATTATCGATTCCAGTTTTTCATGATGACCAAGACGGAACAGCTATCGTTGTTTTGGCAGCCTTGATCAACGCCTGCCGAGTTACCGGTAAAGTGATGAGAGAATTAAAGGTGATTGTGAATGGAGCAGGAGCTGCTGGTATTTCAATATCTAAGTTATTGCTTGAACAAAAAGTTGAAAATTTAATTTTGCTAGATAGCGCTGGTGCAATTTATGAAGGCCGCTCGGACATGAATGGTTTTAAAATGGAAATTGCAAAAATAACTAATAAGCAGAATATTCACGGCAGCTTGAGGGAGGTGATTGTCGGAGCCGATGTTTTTATCGGAGTTTCCAAGGCTAATCTGGTTGATCAGGCGATGGTTAAATCGATGAATTCTCAACCGATAATTTTTGCTATGGCAAATCCAACTCCGGAAATCATGCCAGAGGAGGCCTATGCCGCCGGCGCTGCCATTGTTGGTACTGGGAGATCAGACTTACCGAATCAGATAAACAACGCCTTAGTTTTTCCGGGAATCTTCCGTGGGCTATTGGACGGCAGAATTCCAAAAGTCACTAGCAAAATGAAAGTTGCCGCTGCCATGGCGATCGCATACTCAGTAAAACCAAAAAAAGACAAGATATTACCATCAGTTTTGGACAAAAAGGTTGTGAAGGCTATCAGCCAAGTTTTAATTAAAAATAAAAAATAGTTTTTTGAACCCCAGCAACAAGCAGTTCGCTGAGGTTTTTGCTGACAGATAACAATATGTTAAGTAAAAAAATCTTTATCCTAGCATCTTTATTCTTGATTCTTTTTTCAACCGGCTGCACGAGCAAAATTTTTTCTAAAAAAGAAGCAGTAAACAATGATAAAAAGGTTCTGGTAGTGGTTACGCCGATAAATTTTTATGATGAAGAATATAGAATAATCATAAATGAGCTAGAACAGAATGATATTGAATTTAAAATCGCTTCCATTCAGAAAGGCAACGCAAGAAGTTTGAATGGAGAAACGGTGAATATCGATCTGATGGTTAGTGAAGCAAAGGCCGAAAATTTTTCAGCAGTAATATTTTTGGGTGGCAAGGAATTGGAGTTGATCAGTGATGATGATACGCTAAAGCTTTTAGCTTTTCAATTCAATCAGAAGAATAAGATAGTAGCCGCAATCAATAATGCACCTATCATTCTGGCAAAAAGCGGAATAATCAAAGGCAAACAAGTGACGGCTACAGCTTTGCTAAAAGGAAAAATCATATCTATCGGTTCAGCAAATTTTTTAACTCAAGCTGTCGCGGCTGATGGTAAAATAATTACTGCGGATAGTTCTGCGGCAAGCGAAGCTTTTATAAAAAAGATAATTACAATGCATAATGATTAAATTTGCAAAAGTTTTTTTATTGGTTTGTTGGTTAAGTCTGATTCTGAAACTGCTAACTTTTCCAAATCCCGAAACTAACCCCTTTTTCCAATTTCCGTTAAGTGATAAATTCATACATCTGGTCCTTTTTGGGGGCTTGGTTTATTTCATGTTGGAGGTGATCGAAGCTTTTTTTGTTTTAAGGTATTCTTTTGTAGTTTTTTGGGGCTTGGTTTTCAGTATCGGCTACGCCTTTCTTCTTGAGTATCTGCAGAACTTTATTCCAGGACGTAGCTCATCCTCGTCTGATATTTTAGCCGCTATCTTGGGAAGCGTATTAGCCATTGTGGTTATCTATTTTTTGGATTACAAGAATCTTAAGAAACCGAAATTACTCATTCAGATCTGTTGTATCGGTTGCGGAGCCTACGTGGTTAAATTGCTTAAGGAGCAGTATCGTCTCGCTTTGTATTTTTATAATCCCAATATTTATCCAAAGAGTGAGTATAATAGAAGATTGAAAGAGACGAGACGAATCGCTCATAAACTAGGTTTAAAATTGATTATCGGCAAATATCGATATCCTTTTTGGCTAGAAAAAATCAAAGGTCATGAAAGTGATCCGGAAAGAGGCGGACGTTGTATCATCTGTTATCGGGAGAGACTTGAGGAAACTGCTAGATTAGCAAAAAGATTAAAGTATGACTATTTCGGCTCCACCTTGACAATCAGCCCTCACAAATCAGCGCCCGCCATAAATCAGCTGGGAAAGGAATTAGCTGAATCATATCAGGTGCAATACTTAGAAAGTGATTTTAAAAAATGCGATGGTTTTAAAAAATCCGTAGAGCTATCTCAGGAATTAAAACTTTATCGACAGAATTACTGCGGTTGTGAATTCAGTATGAAGCGAGAATAAGAAATTGATTTATATCTCTTTGAAGTGTTATAATATATAAGCAAATAGTTTTAAGTTTAATTTAAAGAATATGGATATTTCCTCATATTTTAAAGAAGCGATTGATAAAGGAGCCTCAGACCTTCATTTGGTCGCCGGAAGCAGGCCAGCAATCAGAATCAATGGCGAGTTGGTAAAAATCAGTGACGAGCACGTTGATTCAGCTGCTTTGGAAAAGGCGATCATGAGCCTTATCGATGAAAAGACCAAAGAAAGATTTGAAAGAAAAAAAGAAATGGATTTTTCTTATGAGATTCATGGCTCACGTTTCAGAGTCAATCTTCATTATCAGGAAGGGAAGATGGGCCTCACTGCCCGATTGATGGTGAAATTTATTCCCTTGCCCGATGAAATAGGTTTCAGTGAGATTATTTATAGTCTGACTCATTTGAAGGACGGCTTAATATTAGTGACTGGCCCTTCCGGTTCCGGTAAATCTACCACGCTTGCCAGCATGATCAACATCATAAATAAAGAAAGGAGATCGCATATAATCACTATTGAAGATCCGATCGAATATCTATTTGACGATGAACAGAGCATCATAGAACAGCGAGAAGTGGGACATGATACTCCTAGTTTTGCATCCGCTCTAAAATATGCGCTCAGACAAGATCCCAATGTGATCATGGTTGGAGAAATGAGAGACTTGGAAACCATTTCTGCCGCGCTCACTGCCGCAGAAACGGGACATCTTGTTTTATCAACACTCCACACCTCAACTGCCCCAGAAGCAGTTGAGAGAATCGTAGATGTTTTTCCTGCCCATCAACAGCAGCAGATTTTAAACCAATTAGCCTCAACCATTAGAGCAGTGATCAGCCAACAGTTGATTCCGGGGAAGAATGGCAAATTGATCGCAGTTAGAGAAATAATGATAAATAATCAAGCGATCGCGAACTTGATACGAAGAAATCAGATCGGTCAAATTCCGACTGTCATTCAAACCAGTGTTCAGGAGGGAATGATCAGTATGAACAAATCAATTGAATATCTGGTGCTGGCAGGTCAAGTCGATAAAGATGTCGGGGAAAGGTGCAAGCGGAATTTAGAAACCAAAGCCTCCTATTATTAAAACAACTATATGACCAAAGAACGATGGCAAGAGATTCTAGGACAGATAAAAGACAGCTTTTCAATTGAAGAGGAAGGTTCGGAACATCTCGAAGAAGAAGGCGGGGTAGATGTTGATTTTGTCGTGTTCAAGGGTCCTTTGGGAAAGATGAAATTGGAATTGATAAGTCGGCCGGTGGTTCTGGATAAAAAGACTATCTATTCAAAACGTATCGGATCAAATGCGCAAGTGGAATATGTATACAGCGATAATGAAAGAAACTTTAAGCTGATGGCTTACAAATGGGATGATTCAGCAGATGATTGGATCGAAATGGATGCCAAAAATTTCAATGCTTAATAATTTTTAAAATAATAGAATGAAAACAAAAAAAGTATTTTCAATTTTATTCTTAATGGCAGCAATCGTGTCATTGAGCGGCTGTTCTTTAAATATTTTTAAAAAAAATAACCCACCGGATCAGAATCAAGTCAAAGATATTCCACCAGTGGTTAATGATAAAATTAAGAAGTTTGCAACAATAGATGAATTAAAGAAATTCATCAAAGAAAATCAAGCTGTTCCAGCTGCTAATGATTTATTTTCAGCAAGAGAAGGAATGATGAATAAAACAGTTGCTGAAGATTCGGCTGGATCCGCTCCTGCAAATGGGGGTGGTGCTGACTTCTCTAAGACAAACATTCAAATAGAAGGGGTAGATGAAGCTGATATTATTAAAACCGATGGTAAATATATTTATACTTTTTCTAACCAGAAATTAAATATAATCGAAGCCTTTCCGGCAGAGGGAGCAAAAATTGTATCAACCATTGAACTTGATGCCCAACCGCAAAATCTGTATTTAGATGGGAACGCCTTGGTAGTTTTTGGTCAGAAATATTCACCGATCAAACCCCTGAGCAATTCTCCAGTGAGCAATCCTGAAACAGCAGTAGAAAATAAGATGAATATCGGCATGATCAGGGAGATGATTTTGCCAAATCCTCAGAGCACTTTTACTTTTTTAAAAGTCTATGATCTTTCTGATAAGCAGTCCCCAAAGTTATCAAGAGATCTTGCTTTTGAAGGAAACTATTCAGATTCACGGTTGATTGATGGGTATCTATATTTTGTTACTTCAAAATATAGCTATTCCGATGACAATCCGTTGCCGATCATAATGAGAAATGGTGAAGTCTCTGCTGCCGATCAGATGCCATCAGTATTTTACTTTGACATTCCTTACAACTCATTCAATTTCACTACAGTTACTGCCATCAATATCAAAGACAGTAATCAAAAAGAATCCGGACAAACTTATCTTCTATCCAGTCAGCAGAATATGTTTGTTTCAGAGAATAACATTTATATCACCTATACAAAGAACTTTGATGAAAATAAGGTTGTGCTGGAAACGACCAGAGAGATGGTTGAGCCAAAGATCAGCGTAAAAGACCAGGAAAAAATCAAAAAAATTGAGGCTGCCGATGAAGAAGTTATTTCCAAAGAGGAAAAATTAAACAAGATCAATATCGTTTTGAGCCAATATCTAGCTTCCTTAGCTCCTGCTGATGTGGAAAAAATAAATCAGGAGATCACTAATAAGATAAAAGAAAAATACAAGAACTTGGCAGATGAATTGGAAAAAACTTCTATTCATAAGATATCTATAAATAAAGAGAAAATAGAATACAAGAATTTTGCTGAAGTCAAAGGACAGGTGCTGAATCAATTTTCGATGGATGAAAGTGATGGATTTTTCCGTATCGCCACGACAAGAAATAGAGTCTGGTCGCAGTTCGTAGATGAAAAAGAAGCGGATTCTTCTAATAACTTATTCATCTTGGATGAAAATTTAAAGCAAGTGGGTGCTTTAGAAGGTTTGGCTAAAGGGGAAAGGATCTATTCTGTACGATTTATGGGTAAAAGGGCATATATGGTTACCTTCAAACAAACCGACCCGTTGTTCGTTATTGATTTGGCTATACCGACCGATCCTAAAGTATTGGGCGAATTGAAAATTCCGGGTTTTTCTAATTATCTTCATCTTTATGATGAGAACACGCTGATCGGAATCGGCAAGGAAACAACAGAAGATCCCTCGGGCAGAGTGTTGACTGGAGGATTAAAAATCTCTTTGTTTGATGTAACAAAAGCAGACCAACCGATCGAATTAGACAAATATGTCGCCGGAGATATGGGCAGTGACTCAGTCGCTCTATATGATCATAAAGCATTTTTATTTTCCAAAGAGAAGCAGCTTTTAGTTTTACCTGTATCGTTGACGGAAAAGACCAATGATCAGTCTTGGGGAAAATTCGTATTTGGCGGTGCGATGGTTTTTATGGTTGACGGTAAAAAAATAACCTTGAAAGGGAAAATTGATCATTCAGACAATGGCAAGGCGGGAAATGTCGAATCATTGAATGGCTACAGTTATTATGACAACACTGTTAAACGCAGTCTGTATATCGATGAAACATTGTATACCTTGTCCGGTAAATATCTAAACATGAACAACTTGAAAGACCTGAAACAAATCAATAGTCTGGAGATAAAAAGTGAAGAACAAGGCGTGCAGCCAAAGTACAATCCAGAAATGGACGGTGAAATAGTTTATTAAATAATTTAAAATATGTCTAAAGAAAAAAAAATATACCTAATCGGATTTGTGGCCACCCTGTTGTTTATTTTAATCTTTTCAGTATTTATCACCCCAAAGGATGAAAAGTTGCCAAAAAATACCAAGGTTGATCTGATTCAATTAGAAAATGAATATAAAGAAAAAACCAAGCTGCTGGTTGATAGCTATCTGCTTTTATTGCAGAGCGATCAGTTGGATTTGGAAAAGCTAAAACAGATCAAGGACCAACTATTAGCCTTGAAGGTTCCCGATGAATTCAAAGATCTGCATGTTAATCTGGTATTATCTATAGACAGTGTGAATAACGCAGAGTTAGGCGGAGATAAAAATAAAAAGATTGCCAGTATTGAATTAGTTAATAAAAATAAGGAAAACTTCAGTTGGTTAAACCGATAATTTATGAAAAATGCCAGGCTATCTATATTAATAACGCCTTTTGCCACATTGGCCTTGTTGGAATTTTATTATTTTCAGCCGAGCTATATATACCTGGTCTTGGTATTGGGAAACCTTTTGATCGCTTTTTCTTTATGGAATGCCGTCAGGGTGAGCGATATCAACAAGGAATGGTGGAATTTTTCAATTCTGCCGATGATGTTTTTCTCTGGAGTAATCGCTTATTCTACCATGTTGCGCCAATCTTTAGTTTTGCATGGTTGGTTTCTTGTGGCGTCGATATTAATTTTTTATTATCTGAAATTTTGTTATTATTTTCTACTAAAGCCTTTCTTTTATAAAGTCTCATCTATAGAGAATTTTTCCTCTTATTTAAATTTCTTATCTTTTTTTCTCTTTGCCTCAACTCTTTATGGTATGCAATCTTTTTTGGATATGCCGACCCTCCCCATGGTGCTAGCGTTGCTATTAGTGAGCTGTTTATTAGTCTATCAAATTTTTTGGGCAAATAATTTCAAGATAAAAAATTCCCTTGCTTATTTGATCGTAGGGCCTTTGTCGGTCGCTGAATTAGGTTGGGCGATCTCTTATTTACCTGCTAATAATAACGTTTCTGGTTTAATTCTAGCAATTTTATATTACATGCAGGTCGACTTGATTAGATTCCAATTATCAGGTAAGCTTGATAGAGCTAAAGTAAAGCTATTGATAATATTTAGCTTGGTTAGTGTACTAATAATTCTTCTAACAGCCCGCTGGCTTTAAAAAAAATTATGGAAAAAGACGATAAAAGAAAAAGTTTTTTGCCTATCTTATTGATCAGTGTTTTTTTTGCTTTATTGGCAGGAATAGTGGGCGAACTGTTAGCTAGGAGCTACCTGATCAACAGTGCATTCAACATCCCCCTATTGGGAGAAATAAACGTTTCAGACACAAATCCGGATATGTCTAATTTTGTGATCCGTGAAGCAAAAAAAGTGGTAGTTGAACAAAATGACAAAACCGCAGAAACTGCTAATGCGGTAAGCGGTAGCTTAGTTGGAATTTATAAGAAAAAGACGCCTGGTACGATCAAGAATTTTGATTTATCAAATTACTATACAAGTAAAGAGGTGTTGGGACAAGGGCTGATTATTACCAGCGATGGTTGGATTATAACCAACTCTTCTTTTATTCTGGAAAAGCCTGATTCTTATAAAAATTATGTAGTGGTGACAAAAGATAAGAAGAATTATCAGATTGATAAAGTAATAACTGATAAGCTGACAAAATTCTACTTTATCCATATTTCAGCTAAGGACCTGCCAGTTAGAAAATTTGCTGAACCTAAAGACATTAAAAACGGACAAACAATTCTTTCGGTCAGCCAGGATTCATCAATTATTTTCACCTCACTTGTTAATGGTAAAAAATATAATGACTTAATCAGTTTTACTGATAAATTCAATGACAATTTGATTTTATCCGATAATCTAAGTAAGGAATGGCGGGGACCGGCAGTCTTTAACATGGGCGGTGATATCGTCGGACTGGTGAATGAGGATGGCAAGGTTGAATCAATCAGGCATCTGAATAATGCCATCTCATCAATTTTTAAAAACAAAGAAATTAAAAGGTCATCTTTGGGCCTGTATTACATCCAGGTAGAAAAATTGAATGAAGTTAGGACAGTAAAAGATGCAAAACAAGGTCTACCGACTAAAGGTGCGATGGTCGCCAAGAATCCAGAGGGAATTGCTGTCATCAAAGGCAGCCCGGCAGAAGCAGCGGGATTAAAAGAAGGAGATGTGATTACCCTTGTGGAAAATAACGAAGTTGATCAAATCACTAATTTGACCGATGCTATTCAAGAATATGCACCGGGAACCAAAGTAAATATTACCTATTTGCGCCAGGGGGAGGAAAAAGAAGCTGAACTGGTATTAGGAGAACTGAAATAAGTTGTCAGCGTAAGTTAAAATGATTCTGCCGCAGCCTTTAATGGGGCTGCGGTTTTTTTAAAAAAACTTTTTATTTCTATAATAAAATGGTATAATTTAATAATAAAATAATTTATTTATTTCAGGAAAATCAGTAATTTTTTAGTTTATGAAAATTAAATCAATCAGACAGATTAAAGATTTTGCAGGTAAAAAAGTCTTGTTAAGAGCAGATTTTAACGTCCCGATCGCCAAAGGCAAAGTCAATGAGGACTATAAGCTGGTCAAAAGCTTGCCGATGATCAGATATCTGATGCGCTATGGTGCCAAGTTGGTAATTGTAACTCATATGAGCAATGAGAAACAAAGTACTCAACCGGTTGCCAGGAGATTGTCTCAGCTTTTGGGCCGTCCAGTCAAGTTCATTCCTGATAGTATTGGCGAAAAGCCAAATACCGCAGTGGATAAATTGAAAGATAAGGAGATACTATTCCTGCAAAATATTAGATTTAATAAAGAAGAAGAGACTAATGACAAGAGGTTTGCTAAAGAGTTATCAAGACCATATGACCTTTATATTAACGATGCTTTCGGTGTCAGTCATCGAGAACATGCCTCACTAAGCGCTATAAAAAAATTTCTTCCTAGTTTTGCCGGCTTTACTGTCGAGGAAGAAGTTACCAATTTGAATAAGTCATTAAAACCAAAAAAACCATTAACGGTCATTATTGGTGGCGCAAAAATCTCGACTAAAGTGCCGATCATAAAAAATTTCATCAATAAAGCTGAATATATTTTGATAGGTGGTGCGATAGCTAATGATTTTTTAAAATCATTAGGTTATGAAGTAGGCAAATCTTTGGTGGGAAATGACGAGCAAATGATAAAGACAGTAATAAAATTATATAAAAAAGCTGGCAATAAAAAGATTATTCTGCCCCTGGATTTTGTTGTCAGCAAAAAGAAGGATGGTAGCGGTAAATTATTTGTCAGATTAGTTAATAATGTTGAGCAAGACGATATCATATTAGACATCGGGCCAAAGACGATCAGTTTCTATAGTCAGTTTATTAAAAAAGCCAATACCATCGTTTGGAATGGTCCGATGGGATTATTTGAAAATGAAAAATTTAAGCACGGCACTATGGCAATCGCTAAACTAGTGGCCGCAAGATCCAAGGGTCAGGCTTTTGGTATTGCTGGGGGAGGCGAGACGGTGGAGGCGCTCAAGTTGTCCAAGATGTTTGATTATGTTGACTGGGTTTCAACCGGTGGTGGAGCGATGTTGGATTACTTGGGTGGGGCAAAAATGCCAGGACTTAAAGGGATTGTTAAAAAATAAAAGATAAGAAATAGGTTTTATAATAAACTTTTAACTTATAACAACATTTAACTAGATTTATATGCCTAAAATAAAAAATATTATTGCTAGAGAAATTCTGGATTCCCGTGGCAACCCGACAATTGAAACCAAGGTCTTCTTAGAAAACGGCATCACCGCCAAGGCAAGTGTGCCTTCTGGAGCTTCTACCGGCATACATGAAGCTTGGGAGATGCGAGATGGAGATACTAACAGATATGAAGGGCAGGGGGTTTTGAAGGCGGTTGGGAATGTAAATACTAAAATTTTAAAAAAATTAAAAGGAACTGAGGTAACACAGCAAGAAAAGATTGATCGGATTATGATAGAATTAGACGGAACAGATAACAAAAAAAATTTAGGCGCCAATGCAATTCTTTCTGTTTCTCTTGCTTGTGCTCGTGCTGGTGCAGCGGCAAAGAATCTTGAATTATATGCCTATATAGCTACTTCGTTCTCGCTTCAAACTTCTAACTTCAAGCTTCCCACCCCTTCTTTTAATATATTTAACGGTGGCAAACATGCTGATACCAACTTGGATTTTCAGGAATTTATGATTTTGCCCTTGAAAGAAATCAGTTTTAAGGAAAAAGTAAGGATGGGTTTTGAAATTTTCCATTCCCTGGGCAAGGTTTTGAAAAAAGCGGGTTTTGATACAGATGTGGGAAATGAAGGCGGTTATGCTCCAGATATAGTGTCTAGCATCCAGGCGATTGAATTGATTGTCGCCTCTATGATAACTGCCGGCTACAAACCAGGAGTTGACGTAGGGCTTGGTATTGATGTCGGTTCTTCCCAATTGTACAATCCAGAAACCAGAAAATATCTTTTTAAATTAGATCAGACAAATTTTACTACCAATACCTTGGTGGGTCTTTACCGCGAATGGCTTAGAAAATTCCCGATTATTTCGATTGAAGATGGTTTGGCAGAGGATGATTGGCAAGGCTGGAAAGAACTGACAGATGAACTCGGCAATGACATGCTATTGATCGGAGATGATCTGTTTGTAACAAATACCGCTCGTTTGAGACAGGGGCTAAAGGAAAAGGTTGCAAATGCTATTTTGATAAAGCCGAATCAAGTTGGTACCTTAACGGAAACTATCGAATGTATAAAATTGGCTCAAAAACATAATTATAAAATCATGATTTCTCATAGAAGTGGGGAAACCTGCGATGATTTTATTGCCGACTTGGCTGTCGCTGTTGGTGCGGAATATATCAAGGCTGGATCATCAAGAGGAGAGCGATTGGCGAAGTATAATAGATTGATGGAGATTGAAGATAGTTTGAAATAATTTTAATTTTTCATTTAAAAAAATTGTGTTAAATTGAAGCATTATTTAAAAATTTAAAATTAGAAATTGAAAATTAACAGAAAGATATAATGAAAGAACTTGAAAAACAAAAAAATAACCAAAAAAATTTCCCCATGATATTAATTATTCTTGATGGTTGGGGGCTGGCCGAGCCGAATAAAGGCAATGCAATTGCATTAGCCAAGACACCAACCATGGATGACTTGACTAAGAACTATGCTTTTACCAGTTTGGAGGCTTCAGCCAAGCATGTCGGCCTACCCCCGAGTCAAGATGGTAATAGTGAAGCCGGGCATATGAATATCGGGGCCGGCAGGATCGCCGAACAAGACGTTGTAAGAATAAGTAAGAATATCAACAACGGAACTTTCTTTAAGAATCCAGCATTTATGGAGGCGATCCGCCATGTTGAGAAAAATAACAGTCGCATCCATCTCATGGGTATGCTGGCAAATAATATGTCCGCACATAGCGATCCAGATCATCTACTTGCTTTGCTAACGCTTTTAAAAAAGAAAGGAATCAAGAATGTAAACCTGCATTTATTTACTGATGGTCGCGACTCGCCTAAATATTCCTCAATCAAATTAATCCGGGAATTGGAAAGATCTTTTACTAATGGAGAGACTATCAATACGATAATAGGTAGATTTTTTGCCATGGATAGAAAAAAGAAATGGTCGCGCACAGAAAAAGCCTATGATGCTCTGGTGTTGGAAAAATCAGGTCAGTGTAAAAACGCGGTAAATGCCGAAACTGCCATAATGGAATCCTACAATAGCGGCAAAAGCGATGAGTTCATCGAACCGTACATCATAGCCAAGAATAATACGTCGCTACCAAGAATACAAGACAATGATAGCGTAATATTTTTTAATCTGAGATCTGATCGTGCCAGGCAGATTGCCAAAGTTTTTGTCCAAGATGATTTTAATAAAAAAAACCCCGGTGCATTCAAAAGAAAAAAAGTCCTAAAAAATTTGCGCTTCGTTGCCATGACGGATTTCGGTCCTGATTTGGACCATATCCTGTCTGCCTTTCCGAGTCCTGACTTGGTTGAAACTTTACCGATGCAGTTATCTGATTTAAGACAGCTTTATATTGCGGAAAATGAAAAATACGCCCATGTGACATATTTTTTCAATGGTGGCTTTTCTGATCCGGTTGCCAATGAAGCAAGGATGCTGATCAGTTCTCCCGATGTCAAATCTTACGATGAGACGCCGGCCATGAGTTCGGAAAAATTAACAGATACGGTGATAGAAAATTTAAAATTGAATAAATTTGATTTTACAGTCCTAAATTTTGCAGCGCCGGATATGATAGGCCATACCGGGAATTTGACTGCCGCGATAGAATGCTGCGAAGCGGTTGATAAATGTTTGAAAAAAATAGTAGATGCATACTTGAAGGTTGATGGAACTTTGCTGGTTACCGCTGATCACGGTAATATAGAAGAAATGATCAATCTTAAAACAGGAGAAATAAATACTGAGCATACGACAAATCAAGTTCCGTTCATTATCGTAAATAAGGATTCAAAAAATATGATCAAGTTGCGTAAAGATGGCGTTCTGGGAGATATCGCGCCTACCGTACTACATTTGTTGGGTAGGGAAAGGCCAAAAGACATGACTAGAAAATCTTTAATAATTTAAAAGTAAGGTTGAATTAATATCAATAAATTATGTTATTTGAAAAGAACACTCAATTGAAACGTCCTAAGCCGGTAATTTTGATCATTCTAGACGGTTGGGGGATAGTCCAGCCATATAGCGGCAATGCGATAAGCCAAGCGAACATTCCCAATATGAAAGAATATATCATTAAATATCCGGCCATGACTTTGAGAGCTTCGGGTGAGGCTGTAGGGTTGCCATGGGGTAAGGATGGGAATAGTGAAGTGGGGCATTTGAATTTAGGCATGGGAAGAATCTTGTATCAGGATTTGCCCAGAATTAATAAATCAATTAATGACAACAGCTTCTATCAGAATAAGGCCTTGTTGGGGGCCGTTAATCATGCAAAAAAGAACAATTCAAAATTACATCTTCTAGGTCTTGCCTCCAACGGCTGTGTTCATGCTTCAATCGAGCATTTGCAGGCACTGTTGGTTTTGGCGAAAGAAGAAGGCTTGGGACAGGTTTACATACATGCAGTGCTAGATGGAAGAGATACGCCTTATAACAGTGCTGCCAGCTATATTAAAGATATTATCCGTACTATCTCAGAATATGGAATCGGTAAGATAGCTTCTTTATCCGGAAGATTCTACACCCTAGACCGAGATAATCATTGGGATAGAATAGAAAAGGCTTATTCAGCCATGGTTAATGGAGTGGGTAATGAGGCAGATGATACTATATCGGCGATTGAACAAAGTTATGGTAAAAAAATATTTGATGAAGAATTTATTCCAACAATTATTAAAGAGAATGGCAAGCCAGTGGCAACAATAGAAGATAACGACGCGGTGATATTTTTCAATTTTCGACCTGATCGAGCAAGACAAATCACGAAAGCATTTGTTTTACCCGGGTTTGATAAATTCAATCGTAAAGAATATTTAAAAAATCTATTCTTTGTTTGTTTTACTGAATATGAAAAAGATTTGCCAGTAGAGATAGCTTTCCCTCCAGAAGTAATCAAAGACACGCTTGGAGAGATGATTTCCAATGCCGGCCTAAAGCAACTGAGGATTGCGGAGACTGAAAAATATGCCCATGTGACTTATTTCTTTAACGGCGGCAGAGAAACGAAGTCCGAAGGAGAGACTCATGATTTAGTACCTTCACCACCGGTTTCAAGTTATGATTTAAAACCGGAAATGTCTGCATTTGAGGTTACTGACAAACTCATGAAGGCCATCAGTGACGATACTTATGATTTTATACTAGTAAATTTTGCCAATGCTGATATGGTCGGGCATACAGGGAATATCCAAGCTACCAGCCTCGCCTGCGAAGCAGTTGATAAATGTGTCGGCAAGATAGTAAAGGCGACCTTGGCTAAAGAAGGGATTGTATTGATTACCGCTGATCATGGCAATGCTGAGGCAAAATTCAATATGCAAACCGGGACAATAAGTAAGGAACACACTGCTAACCCAGTTCCTTTCATAATCATTGGTCGTGAATATGAAGGCAGAAAAATCGGCGTCCAAGATCCGATTGGCGATGACTTGAGCTTGGTCCAGCCACAGGGGATTCTTTCAGATGTCGCTCCTACGGTATTAAAAATTCTAGGCTTAGAAAAACCTGAAGAAATGACGGGCAGATCGTTGATTTAATTTTGAATCATCATAATGAAAAAAGAAATATACCACATTCAAAAAGAAAAAGTAAAAATATTTTTATTTTTGCTTTTGTGTTTGTTCTCTGTTATCAAGTCTATTAATGCGGTTGAATCCCCAGACGCCATCGCCATAAGAATCGAACAGAATCCGAATCATTATTCACCTACAAGGTGGTATCGAGAAAACATAAAGATCCAGGGTTCTCCTCAAGCATTATTCGTTGATGGTTATGAAGC
>Ga0209319_1000968_pt1 | contig 27695 bp, 21 predicted proteins | sample RifGroE2_FD_184000 | JGI IMG/M metagenome (GOLD analysis project Ga0209319, IMG submission 184000) | Groundwater microbial communities from Rifle, Colorado - Groundwater E2 (SPAdes) (version 2) | ecosystem: Environmental > Aquatic > Deep subsurface > Groundwater | place: Rifle, Colorado, United...
TCTGCGCCAGGAAATTGCTCTTCAGCAACAGCTGGGAGGATGGCAGCCAATCTCGGCATCTGTTATGAAGTAGATGAAAGGTTGTCCCCCAAGGATACGCATGGACCTTTCCCGGTAGAATCAGACGAGGTAATTGAGCTTGTGAACCAGCACAAAGACAAACTCGCAATAATCTTGGTCACGCATATCGGCCGCTCACGGGGTACGTCCGATAATGCAAAATGTTTTATCACCGAATATTTTGAAGAAAAGCTGGGAATCAGAGTTCCTACAACCTTTTTCTTCGACGGTGGATTCCAGTTCCAATGCAAATCGACTCTATAACCTTTTATAGAGTTTTTTTATTGGGAGAGTTAATGATATAATCTATAAACCAGTAACTTGAATTTAAATATGATCGGTTTTTTTGATTCCGGCTTTGGTGGCCTGACAATTTTAAAGGAAGTTGAAAAACTACTTCCCAAATATTCCTATGTATATCTCGGCGACAACGCTCGGGCTCCTTATGGCTCAAAAAGCGCTACAGAAATTTACGAACATACAGTGGCGGGAGTGGAGGAATTATTCCGCCAGGGGGCCGATCTGATTGTTTTGGCTTGCAACACTGCTTCGGCAGTCGCCTTGCGAAAAATCCAACAAGAGTTGTTGCCGAAAAAATATCCGGACAAAAAAGTCTTGGGCATAATTTTCCCCACAGCTGAAGAAGCAGATAAATTCAGCCAGACTAAACAGATCTGCCTGTGGGCGACCGAAATGACCGTGCAATCAAATGCTTATCCGGCAGAAATAATAAAAATTGATCCTGAGGTAAAATTGACACAGTTAGCTTGTCCTTTATTTGTTCCCATGATTGAGACCGGTGAAATAACAGGAGCGAAGTTGGAATCGATAATCAATGAGTATATCAGACAAACCATTGAACTAAATCCACAAACTGATACCGTGGTTTTGGGTTGTACCCATTATGCGATTATTGAAGCCGAAATCAGAAGGTTGTTGCCTAGAAAGATGAAATTGGTTACTCAAGGGCAAATAGTGGCAAAAAAACTAAAACAATATTTAATCAATCATCCAGAAATTGAGACAAAGCTTGAGCGAGAAAGCAAAAAAGTTTTTTTGACCACAAAAAAATCTGATCAGGTCAAAAGATTGACTGAACTCTTTTATGGCCAGTCGGTTGATTTGAAGTCGGTAAAATAAATATTATATTTCAAAATTAAATTAGCTATGCATTAAGTTTCTGCCTCCGGCGGGTCCTACCCGGACGGGGGTTACTTTTTAGAAAAGTAACCAAAATCGCAAACTAGGAAAAAATTCACCAGAAGTTCTTCACTCCGGCCATAGGAAATGCGGCAAACTCTCCTTCGACAAGCTCAGGATTACAGTGCCGCATTCTCCTTGGCTTTCGTTCGAATTCTGACTGAATTTTTTCAAGTTTGCAGGAAAGCAGAGGTTTTTGAATGCAGTTTTTTTAGTTTGCAAAATAGGGTAAAATTTGATGTAATGAGGGTATGAATAAAGAAAAAAAGAAAACTAGTGGCCATAAGAAAAAACTGATGATTATTGATGGTCATGCTTTGATTCATCGTAGTTTTCATGCCCTGCCACCAACGATATCGACCAAGGCTGGCGAAATGGTTAACGCCGTTTACGGCTTTGCCAGTGTCCTTATCAAGGCTTTGAGAGAGATGAAGCCAGACTATGTGGTATTGACCCTGGACAGAAAAGGCACCACTTTCAGACATGTAGAATACAAAGAATACAAAGCAACCAGGACCAAGGCGCCGGAAGAATTGTACAACCAGATTGCTCGGGTCAAAGAAATGGTCCAGGCCTTCAATATTCCGATCTATGAAAAAGATGGTTTCGAGGCAGATGACCTGATTGGCACGATCGTGAGACAAGTGGGCGATCAGGCAGAAAAAATAATATTAACCGGTGATTTGGATACCTTGCAACTGGTAGATGATTTTACTAAGGTCTATACCATGAGTCGCGGCATTACCGAGGCGGTTGTTTATGATGAAGAAAAGGTGATTGAACGTTTTGCTTTAGCCCCCGATCAAATCGTCGATTACAAAGCCTTGCGCGGTGACCCTTCCGATAACATTCCGGGTGTCCGTGGTATTGGTGAAAAAACAGCTACAGAACTTTTGCAAAAATTTGAAACACTGGAAAATTTGTATAAACAAATTGATTCAGCAGAAATAAGAGAGAAGGTTAAAGAACTTTTATTGAAGCACAAAGAAGATGCCTTCATGTCCAAGCGCTTGGCTACAATTAATTTGTCTGCTGATATCGATTTTGATTTAGCAGAATCAACTTTTGGCGAATATGACCAGGCAACTATCGTAAAATTACTAGGAGAATTAGAGTTTAAATCGCTTTTGCCGAGAGTGCAGGAGTTGGGCTTAAAATATCAAACAGCACAAAGTAAAAATCAATCAGGAGAGGTGATAGATAAATTTGAGAGGAATCGCAGTTTGTTCAAATATATATCGATTGATGATGATAAAAGTTTTGAAAGCTTTTTAAAGCAATTAAGCGCGCAAAAAAGTTTTGTAATTGATACTGAAACCAGTTCGCTTGATCCGATTACTACAGAATTACTAGGCATCAGTTTTTCTTGGAAAGAGGGAGAGGCTTTTTATTTAAAGTTTAAAAAGGAAAAAGCAAAAATTCAAAGCCAGCCAGGTTTGTTTGATGCAAAACAGGAGACAGGAGACAGTAGTTTGCGCAAAGAATGGTTGGAAAAAATAAAGCCTATTTTAGAAAATGAGAATGTTGAAAAATACGGGCATAATATGAAATTTGATATTGCTGTGCTCTTTGAGCAAGGAATTGAAATGCGAGGCAGCTTTGATACTATGCTTGCTTCATACCTTTTGAATCCAGGCACCAGACAGCACAACTTGGATGCCTTAACTTTCACCGAACTTGGTTTTGAAAAAATCAGTAAAGACGAACTGCTTGGCAAGGGAAAAGATAGGATCACTTTTGATCAGATAGAAAACGAGAAGTTGGCAATTTATTCCTGTGAAGATGCCGATTTCACCTTCCGTCTAGTGCAAAAACTAGCGCCGATGATCAAGAAAGAAAAGCTGGAAAAACTATATCAAGAAATCGAACTGCCCTTGATTACCGTTTTGGCAAAGATAGAACGTAATGGCGTAAAAATTGACAGCAAATTCTTAAATAGTTTGGGCAAGAAATTACATAAAAAAATAAAAAACTTAGAAGATAATATTTATAATGAATCAGGAGAAAAATTCAATATCAATTCTACTCAGCAATTGAGGGAAGTGCTCTATGAAAAATTAGAAATTGCTTCAACTGGAATCGGTAAAACGAAGACTGGGTTTTCTACAGCAGCGGATGAATTGGAAAAATTAAAGGACCTCCATCCGATCATTAAATATATCCAGGAATATCGAGAATTGAATAAGCTGGTGACCACCTACGTTGATACTTTGCCTTTGTTGGTTAATGCAAAGACGAATCGGCTGCATAGCTGTTTTAATCAGACGATTACTGCCACAGGCAGACTTTCCTCTTCAGAGCCGAATCTGCAAAACATCCCTATTCGTGGAGAATGGGGCAAAGAGGTGCGGAAATCATTTGTCGTTGAACCTGGCTACAAAATGGTTGGTTTTGATTATTCGCAGATTGAATTGAGGTTAGCCGCTCACATGTCGGAGGACAAAAAAATGATTCAAGCTTTTAAAGAAGGGGTGGATATTCACACTGCAACTGCCGCCGCTATTAATGAAATTTCACTGGATCAAGTGACTAAAAAAATGAGAAGCGAGGCCAAGGCCACAAATTTCGGCATTCTTTATGGCCAGGGACCGCATGGCCTATCTCAGGCAGCGGATATTTCTTATGTGCGGGCTAAAGAATTCATTGATAATTATTTTTCAGTATATACGGGAATCAAAGAGTTCATGACCGAAACAATCGAAGAGGCAAAAGAAAAAGGCTTTATTGAAACATTATTCGGCCGCAGACGCTATCTGCCAGAAATTAACTCCTCAGTTATCCAAGTGAAAAAGGGGGCCGAGCGCATGGCCATCAATACGCCGCTTCAAGGTACGGCAGCGGACATGATCAAGGTGGCGATGATTGAAGTGCAGAAATATTTGGATGATAATTTTAAGCGTGAAGATGCGAGGATGATCCTGCAAGTGCATGATGAATTAGTTTTTGAGGTTAAAGAAGAACTGGTTGACCAAATTTCTTCAGCAATAAAAAATATCATGGAAAGTCCGATCAAATTAAAAGTGCCGGTGGTAGTGGATGTAAAAGTCGGCAATAGCTGGGGAGAGATGGAGTAAACCCAATTACCAATTACCAATTTTCAATTACGAATTATGAAAAATAAAATAAAACGTTTAGCCAACAAAAGAATCGCTTTGTTAGGTTTGGGGATCGAGAACCAGGCGTTATTGAAATATTTATTTTTGCAAAAAATTAATTGCGAAATAACTATTTGTGATTTTCGCTCGCCAGAGCAGTTGGGAGCTAGATTTGATGAAATTAACAAGCTAGCCGCAAAGCAGCGTTTTATTAATTTAAAATGGCAGCTTGAAGGTGGTTATAAAGAACAATTGTACAAGTTTGATATTTTGTTCCGTTCACCTGGCTGGATTCTGAGCTGTCCTAAGATAAAAGAAGCAAAAAAAATAAATAAAACAATCGAAGTTTCCAGTCCGATTAAATTATTTTTAGAAATGGCACCGACAAGAAATATCATCGGGGTCACCGGCACTAAGGGGAAAGGCACGACATCGTCCTTGATCTATGCCATCCTGAAAGAAGCGAAGAAGAAAGTTTGGCTGGGTGGTAATATCGGGGTGGCGCCTTTTGACTTTATGACCAAGCTTAAAGCGACCGATTGGGTAGTTTTGGAACTCTCCAGTTTTCATCTTGAAGATGTGGTGATCAGCCCCAGAATAGCGGTCATGGTAAATTTTTATAAAGAACATTTGGCTCCAGCCGATCCGAATAATCCTAACTTCCATAAAACTCTCTCAGCCTATTGGCTGGCCAAGAGCAATATTTTCCGTTTTCAGCACAAAGCTGACTTGGCAGTTTTTCATCAAAGCTTAGCGCCAAAGATAAAAAAAGAAAAACCGAAAAGCAAGATAGTTTATTATGATAAACTGGATATGTCTTCTAAATTGCCTGGCGATCATAACAAAGCAAATATTGCCGCCGCCAACGAGGTGGCAAAGTTTATCGGCATCAAAGAGAAAGTGATTGCGAAAGCAATCGCTAAATTCCCTGGGCTTGAGCATCGGATAGAGCTGGTTCATCAAGCAAGGGGAGTCAAGTTTTTTGATGACTCTTTTGCTACTACTCCGGAAGCGGCTATTATTGCCTTGAAGGCATTTTCTTCGCCAATAATATTATTGGCCGGCGGCGCAGATAAAGGTGCGAATTTTAAAAATTTTGCCAGAGAGATAAAAAAACGAGCTAAATACGTTGTCTTGCTGAAGGGTGAGGCAACTTTTCGGTTGGGTGATGAATTATTGAAGGCAGGGTATCCCAAGGATAAGATGTTTTTGGCTGACAACATTGTTCGAGCCGTTGAAAATGCAAACAGACAAGCAGTGGGCGGTGACATAGTCTTGCTTTCAACCGGTTGTGCCAGCTTTGGCATGTTTAAGAATTACAAGGAACGTGGAAATCTTTTTAAAATCGAAGCCCGGAAGGTTGAATAGCTTAAAATAAAAAAATAAACTCCTACTTTTAAAAAGTAAAAGTTCATTTTATATTTTTGGCTATTGGTTGGGTTCTTCTTCAATCTTTGTAAGCAATAAAGGATGGAGTGCGGTAATTTCCAGATCGCTCTCGCAATTGGAACAGTTGACCATATCGCCCTTGATTGATTCATCATCGATAATGACATCGCTGTGGCAAATCGGACATCTAGATTTTTGCATAATTTAGTGCTAAATTTCTTACGTTAGTAATTAATACTTGTATTTTAGCAAAGAATAAAAAAATATCAATATGATCATATTTCTATACGGCGAGGATGCTTTCAGGAGCCGGCAAAAGTTAAAGGAGTTCAAAGCAAAGTTTTTAAGAGAAATTGACCCGCAGGGGACAAGTTTGACTGTTCTGGAAGGAGAAAAAGTGAACTTGGATAAACTAAATCAGGCGATTGGCTCGGTCTCCCTTTTGAGCAAGAAGCGCATGGTGGTGATTGAGAATCTATTTTTTAGAAAAGATGATGATATTTTTACCCAGTTCTATACTTACTTAACTTCTAAAAAAGAACAGGCTGATGATAATATCATTATTGTTTGGGATGAAGTTAGCAGCGCCAACAAGGGCCTGACCAAGGGTCGGGGAGTATTGTTTAAATTTTTAGCAAAAAGCAAATATGCTCAGGAATTTAAACCATTATCCAATTTGGAACTTTTGAATTGGGTGAAAAAAGAAGTTGAAGCAAGGAGCGGACAAATCAGCCATGAAGCTGCTAATACCCTTGTTTCTTTGGTGGGAAATGACCTATGGGCCTTGAACAATGAACTGGATAAGCTTATTAATTATAAAGCCGGTCAGCAACTGCATTTATCGGGAGAAGATAAAATAAATAAGATTGAAACAGCAGATGTACGAGAATTGGTAAGCGGCAGTATTGATGAGAATATTTTTGCCTTGACCGACGCGATAAGCAATCGAAATAAAAATTTAGTCGCAAAGTTGTTTCAGGAACAGATCGAGGCTGGCAGCACCGGAGACTATTTATTAAATATGATCTTGCGTCAGTTTAAAATTTTATTGCAAGTGCGGCAGGCATTGGATAGCGGCGGTAATGCAAGAACTATTGCCAGCACTTTGAAGTTGCATCCTTTCGTTGTGCAGAAGGCAGTCACTCAAGTCAGAAATTTTAATTTAGCAAGCTTAAAAAATATTTTTGAACGATTGGTAAAAATTGATTATGAAATGAAAACAGGGAAAACAGATGTCCTACTTGCGCTCAATATGTTGGTGGTAAAATTATAAATTTTTAGAAATAAAAAACCGCCTCGGTTAGGAGGCGGTTTTTGCTTATCTTTAAGCTTTGTCCATTTTGTTTAATTTTTTGGCCAATCTGGATTTTTTGCGATTTCTGGTATTCTTTTTTAAGATACCCTTTTTTGCAGCTTTGTCGATTGCCTTCAGAGTTTTTCGGACCATTTCAGTGGCCTGTTCTTCCTTGGCAGTGATTGCTTTAAGGCTTTTCTTAACCAACCCTTTGACATTGTCTTTGACTTTTTTGTTGTAGGCTGTGCGGGTGGCGGTTTTGCGCAATTCCTTTTGAGCCGATTTGCGATTTGGCATAGATTTACTTATTGCTTAATTGTTAATTATAAAACGAGTTAAGTGTGAGAGACATTTATTACAATAACACACTTTTATTTATTTTTCAAGAGGGTGAAATCGTATAGCTTGTAACGTATGACTTGTAACTTTTTCTTTGTTTTGCCAAACACTAGTTTAAATAGTAGTAAATGAAATGTGAAGGGAATAAGGAATATGGCACATTCACAAATACATTCGCCTTTTTAATTTTTGATAAAAAAAGACCGCCTTAATGTTAGTTATAACAAAAAAGAAACGGTCACTATTAAACAAGCGAGTGTTAAAATTTTTTCAGGACTGCAATATTCCCCTCATCGTTTATGCTGTTACAGCCGGTGCCAGCTGCTTCTTTTTCCTGTGCACCGTCCTTGCCAAGCAATACCTTTTTGAAGGTCTCTTCATCCACCTCTTTTACGAGGAGAGTGCCGAGGTTTGGTAGCTGAAATATGAGCAGTCTTGGCACCTCCCTAAAACCCTGCTCAATAAGCTTCTCTTTCAGCTCATTGATTTCCTGTTCTGTCGTTGACATTGGTGTCTCCTTTCGCTGTATTTGACTCAACATTGAAAAAGGCCTAATAAAATAAGGAATTTACCTGAACTAGTTCCAAAATCCTTAGTTCAATAATCTAGCAGGTTTTATTGATTTTGTCCAGTGGTCTCTTCTTTAACTAGTCATTTATATAAAAGAAGGATCGAATTTCAGAAATTCTGATACTTTATTTCTTCGATAGTTGGTTTTTTAAAGTCATTAAATAAAAAACAATCGCCACCAAGGAGATTGAACCTATGGCTAGACTAATTAATTGGGGCCAGCGCCAGCCGAGGATTGTCGGCGCAAAATCGATGCGGATGAATTCTAAAGTAAACCTAAGGACAGAATAGAGAAAGGCATAGCACAGAACAGCCAGCGTGTGAATGACTGAGCAAATCTTTATTGCTGTTTGTTTCAGATCGCAGTTTTTTAGGATCAGCCAATGGATAAAAATTAGAATTGCAAAAATTAATAAACTGCCAAGTGATTCATATAGAAAGGTTGGATGAAAGTATTGTGAAGTAACCAAATCGGTTGGGCGGTTATAAACGGCAATCGGGATGCCCCAGGGAATGGCGGTTGGCAGGCCAAAAAGTTCTTGATTAAAATAATTGCCCCAGCGGCCGATGGCCTGGCCGAGGGCTAAGCCTGGAGTTATGACTGAAGCCAGGAGCCAAAAGTTTAATTTTTGTTTTTTGGCAAATAGCCAAAGTGTAAGGGCGCCAACGAAGATGGCTCCATGAATAGCTAAGCCGCCTTGCCAAATTTTAAAAATATCCAAGGGATTGTTTAAATAATATCTATATTCAAGCAGGACATCATAAATTCTGGCTCCGATTAGGCCGCCTAAAATCAACCAAAAAGCCAGATCAATTATCGTATCTTTTTTTATACAATAATAACTAGCTACTTTGATCGAAACTGCCAAGCCACCAAGGATACTTAGTACCATAAAAAGACCGTACCAATAAATATTAATCGGTCCGAAAGAAAAGAGAATTGGTTGAGGGTTGAAAGTGTGAAGGAAATTTATCATAGTTATATTTTCCTCTGTATGGATAAAATAGTCAATAAAAAAAGAAAGCCCCGGGTGTTTGAAGTCCGGGGTGGCAGAATTTCGGAACCATTCCGACTGCCAGAAGGAGGTGTTGCGTGCAGTGCCAGCTAGCCTGGCGGAAGAAGAACTTGGCAGTTTTTGCGATGACCTTTTTCGATCAACAAAATGGTCATACAATAAACTGCGGCAACAGCCCATACTGTGTATGTTCTGTTGGTGAAGGACCAGGGCGAGGCTATCATCATAGCAATGACCGCGACGTTAACCAGGACGATGGTCGTCCAAAGCGAGATCGTCGTTGGCCATTGCTTTTGGATTACGAAAGGAGCAGAGGAGACGAATATCCCCCCGATCACCATCAATCCGATGATAAACGTTAAGTCCGGATCGCTCATGAAAAATCCTTTTGGGATGCTCATGGACACGATCATAAAGTATACTACTAGTAAAATAAAATTGATTATTTTCACGGGTCACTCCTTTTTTCTCCTATAGGGAGATGGGTTATGTAAATAACGATCCAAAAAAGATGGCTATAATATAGCACATTTTTTTATTAATGTCAATGTTTCTTTAATGTCTAGTAGGATAAATGGCTAATGTTAATTGAAATATTCACTCGACACCAATAAAAGTTGTGTCATCCAGTAGGAGGAAGGTTAAAAAATAATTATAGAGATATCTCGTCAGAATTTCTGGATTTCTGCCTTCGCAGGAATGACACAATACCTCTCTGTCATCCTCGCGTATGCGGGGATCCAGTGAGTGGAAGGTTTAAAAATAATAAAAAATTATTCTAGAAACAACTTGTCAGAATTTTTGAATCCCTGTCAGAGTTTATGCACGACATCAGTCGGGTGCAGGAATGACAAAAAGTTCACCATCATCCTTATTATGTCATCCCAGCGAACGCTGGGATCCATCAAAGCTACAAACATGGATTCCGGACTTCCGCTGCTGCTCCATCCGGAATGACACACAAAAAAACAGGAGCAGAATTTTCTGCTCCTGTTGCGACTTTTCTTATTTTCTTTTGCTCAGCTTACGCTCCTTCTCCGTAATTGCCAGCGTTGTTTTAATAACAGTATCAGGGTTTAAAGAAATGGAATCGATGCCGAGCTCTACCAAGAATTCTGCGAAATCTGGAAAATCAGAAGGTGCTTGACCGCAGATGCCGACTTTGGTTTTGGTTTTCTTTCCGACGGCAATCAAATATCTGATCAAATCTTTGACTGATTCGCTTTTTTCATTGGCAGCACCAGCGATATTGAGAATGCCGGAATCACGATCGATGCCCAGACAAAGTTGGGTTAAGTCATTGGAGCCGATTGAGAAGCCGTCAAAAACTTTGGCAAATTCTTCTGCCAAAATAATGTTAGTAGGGATTTCAGCCATCACGTAGACTTCCAAGCCGTTCTTGCCCTGGGGCAAGCCGTGCTTTGCCATGATTTCTAAAACTTTTTTACCCTCATCCACTGTACGGCAGAAAGGGACCATCACTTTTAAATTGGTTAACCCCATTTCATTACGTACTTTGGCTAGAGCTTTACATTCCAAGGCGAAAGCCGGTTCATACTTAGGATCGTAATAGCGTGAAGCACCGCGCCAGCCGATCATCGGGTTTGCTTCAATCGGTTCATAGGGAACACCACCGATCAAATTGGCGTATTCGTTGGATTTAAAATCAGACAAACGGATGATCACATCTTTCGGATGGTAGGCGGCAGCGATAGTGGCAACGCCTTCGGCTAGCTTGTCGATAAAGAATTGCTTTTTGTCTTTGTAGCCGGCAGTGATCTCATCAATTTGTTTCTTTACTTTCTTGTCGGTGATTTTTTCATAATTCAATAAAGCTAGCGGATGAATTTTAATGGTGTTGTTGATAATAAATTCTTCACGAGCCAAGCCGACGCCGTCATTAGGAATAAAGGAGGTGGCAAAAGCGATGTCCGGCGAACCGATGTTCATCATGACTTTAGTCTTCGGCCGTTTCATGTTTTTAATATCCGTTTTATTAATCTTGAAAGGCAAGATGCCTTCAAAGACATAACCTTCATCACCTTCGGCGCAGTCTACGGTAACCTTCTTGCCTGATTTTAATGTCGAGCTGCCATTCCCGGTACCAACAACGCAGGGAATACCGAGTTCACGGGAGATGATGGCGGCATGGCAGGTGCGTCCGCCAGAGTCGGTTACGATAGCAGAAGCGATTTTCATAATCGGCTCCCAATCCGGGTCGGTCATGGTAGTCACCAATACTTGGCCTTTTTTGAATTTGGCGATATCCTTTACTTCCATAATGCGATTGGTTTCACCTGCACCGATGCGGTTGCCGACACTGTGCCCAGTAACTAATACTTTGCCTTTTTTATCCAATTTATATTCTTCAATAATATTGTAATTGCGAACGCTATGGATAGTCTCCGGCCTAGCTTGAACGATGTAAAGCTGTTTTTCTCGTCCGTCCAAGGCCCATTCGATATCCATCGGATGTCCATAATGCTTTTCAATGATCATCGCCCATTTGGCTAACTGGATTACCTGATCATCAGTGATTGATTGTTTCATTTGGTCAGCAGCTGCTACCGGTACATCTTTGACTGGATTTGCTGGGTTGGTGCTGTAAACCATCTTAATTTTTTTCTGGCTCAAAGAACGGGAAATGATTTTCTTGGTTGGTTTAAAAACATAGAATTCATCCGGAGTAACTTTTCCTTGCACGATGTTTTCTCCCAAGCCATAGATGGAATTAATCAAAACGGCATTGGCGAAACCTGATTCAGTGTCGATAGTGAACATCACGCCGGATGATGCCAAGTCAGAGCGGATCATTTTTTGCACGCCGACAGACAAAGCAATTTTAAAATGGTCAAAGCCTTTGTCTACGCGATAGGAGATGGCTCGGTTAGTAAAAAGTGAGGCGATGCATTTCCTAACGGCGAGCATTAATTGTTGTTCGCCTTTGATATTTAAAAAAGTTTCTTGTTGGCCGGCGAAGGAAGCATCTGGCAAGTCTTCTGCAGTGGCAGAGGATCGGACTGCCACATCCAGGTTGGCAGTTTTTGATTCTTTAGAAAGTTTGTTGTAAGCGGTTAAGATTTCTTTTTTAAAATCTGCCGGTAATTCAATTTTTAAAATCGTTTCTCGGACCTTGGCACCTCTTTTACCCAAGTCAACGACATTGTGCGTGTCTAAGCCTTTAAGGATTTCACGGATTTTTTCTTTCAAACCGCTTTGTTCCATAAAATAATTATATGCTTCAGAAGTAGTGGCGAAGCCATTCGGCACCAAGACGCCCTTACTCTTAAGCTTGCGATACATTTCGCCGAGCGAGGCATTTTTGCCACCAACCATTGGCACGTCTTTGATAGTCAGTTCATCAAAAAATTTTATATACTTTGACATAGTGTTAAATTAATTTTTAAATTTTGTAATTTTTAATTTTTAAAATAAATTATAATTTTTAAAATTTAAAACATTAAGATTTATTTAAAAATTATAAAATTAAAATTTTTGCAAGTTATTTAATAGTTACTTTTTTGCTCCAGTTATGAATATAAGGAATTTCCCAAGACTCTCCATTTAATGTTTTTACAATTCCTATTACAGAAATAATGATTAAAGGTAGGGTAATGAATAGTTGGCCGATGAATGGTATCAAGGAAAAAGGCCAGGTTACAACTTCTATGGCAAATAAAACTAAACCTTGCTTAGCATGGAATTGAACGAATTTTGAATCTTGTCTTCCCAATAAAGGAATAAGAAACAAGATGAAAACATAGGATAGTGCAGCAATTTTTTTATCGGTTGCAGAAATTTCTTTTTTTTCTGTTTCAGAAACGGCTTTGTTTGATTTTTTATTAATCATAAAATTCATTGTTTGAGTTTTTATAAATATATAATTTATGATAGCACAATTTGACAAATGTGGACAAATTAGTTAAAAATATAAACACGTGAACACTTCAACAATAAAGCACTTAAGCATTCTTAGTGTTCAAGTGTTTAAGTGTTATGGTGTTGTATAATCAGCCGAGGTGGTGAAACTGGTAGACACGCTTGCCTTAGGAGCAAGTATCGCAAGATGTGCAGGTTCAAGTCCTGTCCTCGGCACAAAATAAAATATCCCGCATGTTGCGGGATATTTTATTTTGTATTGAGGATATGCGTAAGCTGCCTTGAGGGAGGTTGTTTTTGTTTACATTTATTTTTTAATGGTTGTATTAATTAAAATAATCCTTTGGTGAATACTGATGGCGAGGGGTTTAACCCCTTCAAGTCCTGTCCTCGGCACAATAATATAAAAGCACTGACTTTAGTCAGTGCTTTTATATTATTGGTAAATTACAGCTTGAAAATTATTTTATATAATGCTAAGTTACTAATTCAATAAATAAACTGATCTTTTAAATAGGGGTGGAAAATGACACCAGCAGAAAAGATTGCCCTTATATTAAGGATTAGGGCATTCAAAATTAAGTTTATAAATTCTTTTCATCCATGCGAAAGACCGGGAATGGAAAGGAAAATAGACACGGTTATAAATGCAGCATTGTTTCGTATTCAAATAGGAGCATATGGTTTCTGTCCTAAAAAAGGATGTGGAAAGAAAATAAATTCCACTGACTTGAAAGATAACCCTCTTGAGCTAATGTGTCGTGAGCATCGTCAATGTTCACGTCCCCTGGATGAGCCTTTGTCGGATCCAATCAATGCTCTTTCAAGCCACGAGGAAATAGTCATTAGGACATTGAATTATTACCGATAGCGATCCCAACAGGTCGCTTTTTTATTCTCTTTTATTTTATTTTAAAATTAGTTAAAATTAAGATAATTATTCCTAATTTAAAAATATGATTAAACAAAGGAGGATGTTTAAGCATGTGTTTCAGTTTAAAAATAATATTAAACTGGTCGCTTTGCTTTTGATTCTGCTGTTTGTGGCAGAATTTTTTTGTACGCTTAAACCAATTTATTCATCAGAGCAGCCCAGCGTAATGATAAATGAGATCGCTTGGATGGGAACTGCCAGCAGCACGAGCGATGAGTGGATTGAACTAAAAAATAATTCCGATCAGGATATTGATCTAGCCGGTTGGAGCTTGAAAGCCACGGACGGTACGCCGGTAATAACTTTTGCGAGTGCCACCTCCACAATTGAAGCAGACGGTTATTTTTTGTTGGAACGCACGGATGATAATACTTTACTCGAGGTAATAGCCGACACAATTTATGTCGGCGCGCTCGAGGATGGCGGAGAAGATTTAGAGTTACGAGACGAGAATAACAATTTGATTGATTTACTTAATGTTGGTGGCGGTTGGTTGGCAGGAGACAAAGAAAACAATTTTACCATGGAACGAAACGCCCAAGATACTTGGCAAAATAGTTTGGTGGTTGGCGGAACGCCTCGAGCTGAAAACAGCATCATTGTCCCGGTAACGGGGGAAGAAAGCGAACAGACAGCAGTAACAACCACCCCAGAAGTTAATGACCAAAATTTAACCGAAACGCCTGAAGTTAATAATAATTCCAATTCATCTCCTACTACTGCAAATAACCAGACTTCAACCTCCGGTTCAGTTTATGACTTTAATGAAGGAATAATCATTTCGGAAATTTTACCCAATCCGGTCGGTGATGATCTGGCCGGTGAATTTATTGAAATTTATAATAAAAGCGGGCAGGAGGTAAATTTACTTGGCTGGAAGCTTCAAGTATCTGGCAAAGACTACCAGTTCGGTGCTCAAGCAAGTACGACTGAAATATACAAATTGAAAGCGAATGATTATTTGATCGTTTTTAGAAAAGACAGCAAATTGACTTTGAACAATACCGGCAGCGAGGTTAAATTATTCCAACCGCAGAAATCTTTGCCTCTGCATACCGTAAAATATGAACAGGTGAAAGAAGGATTTAGCTTTGCTTATGATTCTGGTGGTGTTTGGCGTTGGACTGAAGCGCCAACACCCGGACAACAAAATATTTTTAAGGCAGAAAATCATCCACCTCTGGTAGAAATAGATTTTAAAGAACCGGTAGTGTCAGGACAACCTGTTTTATTTGATAGTTCGGACACGGTGGACGAGGATGATGATCGCTTATCCTTCTCTTGGATTTTTGGCGACGGCGCAACTAGCAGCTTGCCGAGTCCGACACATGTTTATTCAAAAATCGGCAAACATACTGTTGAGTTAACTGTAGATGATGGCAAGGTAAAAATCAGTAAGGAAAAAAGTTTTTATGTCTCAGCGCCAATCATAACTTTAAAAACAGAAAAAATTGTTTCGGGAGATATATTGATCAATGAGATTATGCCGAACCCGGAGGGGGAGGATGCGGACCAGGAATGGATCGAACTTTATAATCAAGGAAAAGAGCCGGTAGATTTATTTGGCTGGTCCTTGGATGATAAAGAGGGCGAAAGCAAGACTTATCGCTTTACCGAACCGATCCAAATAAAAGCAGGCAGTTATTATTTGTTAGGCCAAGCAGAAAGTAAATTGGTTTTAAATAATACGACTGAAGAGGTCAGGCTGTTCAATCCGATAAATGAGCTTGCAGGTTTAGTAAAATATGAAAAAGCTAAAGAGGCTTTTGCTTATGCGCGTCAAAAGGATGGGCGATTTATTTGGACAAAAATAACTACACCAGGTAAAGCTAACACGATTGTTACTTCAATTGTCCCAACCCAAAATTCCACAGTTAAGAAATCTACCAGTAGTACAAAAACAGTCAAAGGAGTAAAAATTTCTGCATCAGTAATTACCTCCATTAACGAACTGACTCAAGATAACTTTGGAGAAAAAGTAAAAATTAAAGGGATAGTCATCGTGGAACCTGGGATTCTCGGAACTCAGATTTTTTATTTGAGCGACAACCAAAAAAGCATCCAAATCTATAATTATCGCAAAGCTTTTCCCAGATTGAAAATTGGAGATTTGGTGGAAGTAGCAGGGGAGGTAAGCGAGAGTAATAGCGAAATAAGAATAAAAACCAGTGACGAAACAGATATTAAAATCTTGGGGCAAGAGGCAATGCCTACAGCCGTCAGTATCGACTGTGATAAATTGAGTGAAGAATATTTGGGACAGCTAGTTAAAGTTCAAGGGGAAATAACAAAGAAAACCAGTTCGACGTTTTATTTGGATGATGGCACCGATGAGGCAGAAATATATATAAAAGCGGCAACCGGCATCAGTAAAGCGGATTTTCTAGAAGGAGAAACGTTGGTTGTAACCGGTATAGCAAACAAAACTAAGACTGGCACCAGATTGTTGCCAAGAAGCAGCGCGGACTTAGAGAAGTTAAGTCAACCGGCAGAGGTGGCGGGAGAAGCCTCAAGCGGCGATCAGTGGACAATCGCCGGACGAGATAAAAAAACTGAGTTTGTAAACTATTTGATGATTATTGCTCTAGGTATAATAGTTGTTTTAGTTGGTTGGATTTATAAAATAAAGTATAAGAGCTAGATTTTGGGTATATATGTCTTCAAAAATATTTAATAACTAAACAATATAGTTGTTGTAATATTGCAAAAAAGTATTAATTCCTGTATGATTTATTGGATTATAACTAATGCAATGCCTGTAATAATGCCGGCAGTAACTCAAAATAAATGAAAAATTTATTCAGAAATATATTTATCTTTTTCGTAGTTTTTTTATTGGTCTCCTTGCTTTTTAGCAGTCTGAGTGGCAGCAAGAAAAGTAATACAGTCGGTATCGAAAAACTGATCAGCCAAATAAACAATCAAGAAGTACAAAGCATAGTTGTTGAAGGCAATGAATTGAAAATCGCCCTGAAAGACAATAGCACTGAGGTAGTAAAAAAAGAAGCTGGACAGCCGTTATCAGAATTATTGAATAATTTCGGGGTGACCGGTGAAAAGTTAAACAATATCAATATTGAGGTAAAAGATGAATCTGGGGTTAACTTTTGGGTAAACACAGTTTTGCCTTTTGTGATTCCTTTTTTGATTATCGCTTTTTTCATTTATTTCATGTTGCGTCAGGTTCAGGGCGCTAATAGCAAGGCAATGATGTTCGGTCAGTCTCAGGCCAGAGAATTTTCAAAAGAAGGCAAGGAAAAAGTTTCTTTCAAGGATGTGGCCGGAGCGAAGGAAGCAAAAGAAGAATTGAAAGAAGTGGTGGATTTTTTGAAATTTCCTAAGAAGTTTACTGATTTGGGCGCAAGAATTCCTCGCGGCGTTCTACTTCTGGGCAGTCCCGGTACCGGAAAGACTTTGTTGGCCAGGGCAGTAGCCGGTGAAGCCAATGTGCCATTCTTAAATATTTCCGGATCGGAATTTGTGGAAATGTTTGTAGGTGTCGGTGCCTCAAGGGTGCGTGATTTATTCAAGCGAGCGAAGAAAAGCGCTCCTTGTATCATTTTTATTGACGAAATTGATGCAGTCGGCCGTCGCCGAGGTGCCGGCTTAGGAGGTTCACATGATGAAAGAGAACAAACGCTTAATCAAATTTTGGTGGAAATGGATGGTTTTGATCAGACGACTAATGTCATTGTGATGGCTGCTACTAACCGGCCGGATGTTTTAGACCCAGCGCTTTTGCGGCCAGGCCGTTTTGATCGCCAGGTGGTTTTAGATGAGCCGGATATTGCCGATCGCGAAGCAATTCTAAAAGTTCATGCAAGAAAAAAGCCTTTGGCTAAAGATGTCAGTTTGCGGTTGGTTGCTGAAAGAACGGCAGGCTTCAGCGGGGCTGATTTAGCAAATCTATTGAATGAGGCAGCAATCTTGACTGCTCGTCGAAATAAAAAAATTATCGACACGCCTGAATTATTGGAAAGTATAGAAAAAGTTATGCTTGGTCCGGAAAGAAAAAGCAGGGTATTGTCCGAAAAAGAAAAGAAAATCACTGCCTACCATGAAGGCGGTCACGCAGTGGTAGCGCATTTCTTGCCGAATACTGACCCTGTACATAAAATTTCTATCATCGCTCGCGGACGAGCAGGCGGCTATACTCTAAAGTTGCCAAGCGAAGACAAACATTTACGAAACAAGACAGAATTTACCGAGGAGATTGCTGTGCTACTTGCCGGGCAATTAACTGAAAAAGAAATTTTTGGTGATGTGACTACCGGTGCTACATCAGATTTGCGTCGCGCTACACAGCTGGCACGCCGGTTGATCACTGATTTCGGCATGAGCAAAAGTCTTGGCTTGAGAACTTTCGGCGAAAAAGAAGAGATGGTCTTTTTGGGCAAGGAAATCCATGAGCAAAGAGATTACAGCGAGAAAACAGCAGAACAGATCGATAGCGAAATTTCTAGCTTGATCGATCAGGCTGCACATCAAGCTCAAGGCATCATCCATAATCATCGAGAAATTTTAGAAAAAGTCGTGGCCACTTTAATGATCAAAGAAACATTAGAAAAAGAAGAATTCGAAGCGATAGTAGGACAGAAGGGAGTAGCAAAGGAATAAAGTTTAAATTTTCAAGAAAACTCAGCGATGCAAAATTCGCTGAGTTTTTATTCGGGTCAAGTATTATTTTTTAAATTTAAAATTAAAGAATTGTTTTAAAATTAAAAATAAAAAATTAAAAATTTTATTTCTATCCCTGTTGTAGCATTATTCTAATTTTGGTATAATATAATTAAATAATTTAAATAAACAAGGAGAAAAATATGTCACTTTATCGAAAAATTTTAAAACAAGCGTTAAGTTTGACTTGGAGTAATAAGTATTTGTGGTTTTTTGGTTTGTTCGCAACGTTATTGGGCGGTGGAGAATACGAAATAATCAATAATAGTCTTGGCGGCGGGCAAGAGATAATTGTCGGCTTTAGGGATTTTTTGAGTACAAATATTTTCAGTGTGAATTCTTTTATTACTCTGAAAAATTTCATGATCGAAAATCCATTATCATTTGCAACTACCTTGGTAGTTTTCGTTGTTTTTTTAGCACTTTCTTTATTTATCCTATGGTTAATGATGGTTTCTCAGGCGGCTCTAGTTAACAATTCGGCCAGCGCTTTTGCGGACAAGAAATACAGTTTCAAAGAAGGGTTGGAAAGTGGTATTAAAAATTTCTGGCCGGTACTTGGTTATAATTTAATAACCAAAATTTTAATTTACGGAGTTTTTATCTTAATCAGTCTGCCAGTTATTTTGAGCGCTGGAAAGGTAGGTTTGGCTAGCGTTAACTTATTCTATTTGTTTACTTTTGTAATCTTTACTCCGATCATTATTTCACTGTCGTTTATAATAAAATATGCGATTGCGTTTAAAGTATTAAAAAATGAAAACTTTTTCAAATCGATTCAAAGAGGTTGGAGTTTATTTATCAACAATTGGTTGATCAGTTTAGAAATGGCAATCGTGCTTTTTCTGGCAAGCTTTCTAGTCGGACTGATCGTTATCCTGCTTTTATTGATACTAGCTGTTCCGTTCGCCTTCCTCGCCCTAGCATTAAATTACCTTACTTCATTTGTCGGTTTTTGGTTGGTGGTAATTCTGGCCTTGATTATTTTCATTACTATTATAGTAATCTCAGGTGCCATGCTTACCACTTTTCAAATTTCGGCTTGGACAGGTTTGTTTGTAGAACTGTCTGGGGCTGGAGGAACCAGCAAATTAATCAGAATTGCAGATAACATCTTCAAGAAATAAGGAGAGTTGCCAATTATGTAATCAAAAGTAGGGGCAGGGTAAAATCCTGCTCCTACATTTTTTCTGCTTTATCTTATCTTTTAATTTTGTTATTATATATACAGATTTAAAGACAGCTATAACTATCTATGCCTAATAAAATACAATCGATTGAAGATCTGATCAGCTCCTCTCAGGGCGTTGTTTCTGATGACGAGACTGCACAGTCAAAATTGGCGGCCAAAGAAGAAGAAATAAGCGTTAAGGAAAAAGAACGCTTAACTCAACAGATTGCCGGCCAGCAAGGCTTGCCATATATTAATTTATTCGGCTTCCCCCTGAGTCCGGATGCTATGTTCCTGATTCCTGAAGAAGTATGTGTTAATTTATCACTTATCTGTTTTTATTATGATGGAGAGAATATAAGAATCGGTACCACATATCCTTCTGCAGAAGTGGACGCTTTATTGGACCAGCTTGTCAAAGAGCATTTTGTAAAAGGTGAAATTTATCTTGTTTCTGAAAGGAGCCTGAATTATTCTTTAAAGATATACAAAAAGCTTCCCAAGACTCCGCCCATGATCAAGGGGGTGAAGATTGAAGCTGAGGACTTAGAAAAGTTCAAAGCAGAAATTCAAGACTTTCATAGTTTAAATGGAAAAATCAATGAAGTTAGCATCAGTGATGTGGTGACTTTGATTATTGCTGCTGCCTTGAAAACTGGCTCAAGTGATATCCATATTGAGGCTGAAGAACACGGAGTTGTAGTCAGGCTCAGGGTTGACGGAGTTTTACAGGAGGCTGCGGTAATCAAAAAAGAAAGTTGGCCAAGGATTATTTCCAGAATGAAATTGTTGGCCAAAGTAAAAATAAATGTAACGGGCAAGCCACAGGATGGACGCTATACCATCTTTTTGCCTGATGAGAATATAGCAGTCCGCTCTTCTTTTCTCCCCACTTCTTATGGAGAGAGCGTAGTTATGCGCTTGCTCAAATCCAGTTCTGTCGGCCTATCCTTTAATGACTTAGGTATAATGCCTCGAGCTTTCGGTATTCTTGCGAGTGAAATTGAAAAACCGAATGGCTTGATTCTGACTACCGGTCCGACCGGCTCCGGCAAAACTACTACGCTTTATGCCATTTTGAATAAATTAAATAAGCAGGATGTAAAAATAATCACCTTGGAAGATCCGATCGAATATCAACTAAAAGGAATTAACCAAAGTCAAGTTGACTCCAGTAAGGGATATACTTTTGCCAACGGCTTACGTTCTATTTTGCGTCAAGATCCTGACATTGTGATGGTGGGTGAAATACGTGATTTAGAGACAGCAGAGATTTCCGTACAGGCCAGCTTAACCGGCCATTTGGTTTTATCAACCCTGCATACGAATGATGCTTCAGGCGTTATCCCTCGTTTGCTGGATATGGGAGTGAAACCCTATTTTTTAACCCCATCAATCAATTGTATTATCGGTCAGCGACTAGTGCGTAAATTGTGTGAAAATTGCAAGCAGGAATATGTGATGAACGAAGAAGATGAGGTCAAGATAAATAAAATTTTAGCTGTTATCTCGCCGAAAGCTGACATAGATATACCGGCAATTTTACCCAAGATTTATCAAGCCGGACCTGGCTGTGAAAAATGCAACGAAGGCTACAAAGGCAGAGTCGGTATTTATGAAATATTTACCATGGACAACGATATCAAGGAACTGACCGCTAACGAGGCGCCGGCTTTTAAAATTTTAGAAAAAGCCATTGAAAACGGCATGATTACCATGTTGCAAGATGGCGTTTTGAAGTGCTTAGCCGGACAAACATCTTTGGACGAGGTATTCCGAGTGATCGGCAAATTAGATTATGTTGATGCTTTGTACGACATTGTCGTCTCTAAGACTATCGGCCGCGGCATTAAAATCGCAGATCAAGAATTAGCCAAAGCAGAAGAGTTGGCCAAGGATCTGACGAAAATGGGGGAGGCAGTAGAAAATATTCCGATCAAAGAAATGTTAAATTTAGTAATGGCTGTGGCAATCAAAGCTGAGGCTGGTGACGTTCACATAGATCCTACAGAGAATGGGGTTAAAATCCGTTATAGAATAGATGGCATTCTGCACGATATCGTCAAGTTGAGTAAAGAGCATTATATTCCGTTGATTTCTAATGTTAAGGATCTTTCCGGCTTCTCTATCAGCGTAAAAAAAGCTACTTATGATGGACGGTTCAGTATTTTTTTAAGCAAGGAAAAGATGGATTGTCGTGTTTCAATCATTTCTGGGGGTTACGGGGAGACTGCTGTTATCCGTTTGTTGGCTAGCCAAGCTGCTTCTTTGCTTATGGAAAATCTTGGTATCAGAGCCAATGCGCTTGATATTATAAATAAATCAATCAGAAAGACCAAAGGCATCGTTATTACTACCGGGCCGACCGGTTCGGGTAAAACAACGACCTTGTATAGTTTATTGAATAAGTTAAATAGCCCGGACGTAAAAATTATCACGATTGAAGATCCGATTGAATATCATATGGAAGGTATAATGCAAACTCAGATCAATGTTGATGACGGCTATACTTTCGCTGCCGCCCTGCGTTCTTTGATGAGACAGAATCCGAACGTTATCATGGTTGGTGAAATTCGCGACAATGAAACTGCCAAAGCAGCCATCGAAGCGGCGATGACCGGTCATCTTGTATTGTCTACGATCCACTCCAATAGCGCTGCTGGCGCGATCGCCCGCTTTGTCGGGCTAGGGATTGAAAGACAAATGCTGGCCAGCTCAATGGAATGTTCAGTGGGTCAACGTTTAGTCAGAAAGATTTGTCCCTATTGTAAACATGAGGATCAGCTGCCGGAAGATGTTCTGAAAGAGGTGAAAAAACTTTTAGCCCAAATAAATCCATCTAGTGGAGCGGTTATTCCTGAGGTTTTAAAATTTTATAAAGGTAGCGGTTGCGAAAAATGCGGCAATTTGGGTTACAAAGGAAGAATCGGCTTATATGAAGCAATCGAGGTTTCTGCAGATATACAAAAGGTAATACAAGGCGATACCGTAACCAATGATGATATCGAACAAGCTGCTGTAAGAAATGGCACTTTGTTAATGATTCATGACGGTATCTTAAAAGCTTTGGATGGTGAGACTACTATTGAGGAAATATTCAGAGTTGCGAGATAAATTGTTTAATAAATTATCAAAATAATAAAGTGTATGGGATTCTATTTATGAATCCTTTAATTTTTAAATACTCTATGATTAATAAAAAAATTTTTGAGAATCTGAAAAAAGATTACTATTATTTCAACCAAAGCAGGCGAGAAGTTATCGGCCGTTCTTCTGATGCCTTGCATAAATCTAAAATATCCATTTTTACCATGCATCGCGGACAACTGAAAGAAGCCGGGGTTATTTTGAAAGAAGTGGAAAAAGCGCTCGCTTCTTTAGAGCCGGTTTTTAAAAAAAGCCAAGGCTTGCGTTATGAAGGAAGTTATAAAGCTGCGCTAGAGGAATATGTCGAGGCAAAAATGTTGTATAAAATAATTTCCGATAAGCAGCTTTCCTTGATCAAGGAAGTAAAAGTAGACTTTGATAGTTATTTGGCTGGATTGTGCGATACGACAGGAGAGCTAGTGCGACTGGCGATCAAAGAGGCGACCAATGGCAATATCAAGGAAGTGGAAAATATCAAAGAAATTATTACCGATATCATGGGCGAACTCGTAGAGTTCAATTTGACTTCATATTTGCGAACTAAATATGACCAAGCCAAAGGTAATCTGCGTAAAATTGAGCAGATGGTTTATGAAATTAAGTTAAGACATTAAAGTATGGGTAAATTTTTAAAATCTAAAATAAAATTATTTTACGGTTTGTCGATAATGGTCGGTCTTTCTCAAGCCCTGATAATTTACATAACCTCTTCTTATTTCAAGCAGCTATCAGGCAGGGAGGATGTAGGCATTTTTTATCTGTCTTCTTATGTAATAGTTTTGATTGCCTTACTGAACCTGCACAAGCTATTTAAGAATTTTGGCAAAGTAACAGTTTTTTGCTTTTCGATCTTGGCCCAGTTAATCAGTTTGGCTATCCTAATGTTCTCAACTTCCGGGATTTTAAGTTTGGTGTTTTTGGTGATTTATTTGATTTCGGACGGTTTAATAATCGTAGGCATGGATGTGATTTTGGAATCTTTTTCTTCGGACAAAGAAGCAGGACGGGTGCGCGGTTCATATATGACTATTTTTAATGCCGGTTTTATTATCGGTCCTTTATTGTCAACTTTTATTATCGGCAATTATAGCTATGTCGGTTTGTTTGCTTTGGTGTTTCTGATTAAGTTGGTCGTATTTGCCTTGGCCTTGTTAGGGCTCAAGGATTTTAATAATCATTTTGTACAAAAAGAAACGGTCATTAATTTATTAAAAAAAGTAATCAAACATAAAAATTTGTTGCGCATATATTACATTTCTTTCGCTCTGGAATTTTTTTATGCAATGATGATTATTTATTCGCCGATTTATATGCGAGAGCTGGGTATCAGTTGGCAGGATATCGGCTTTATTTTTGCATTCATGTTGGTGCCGTTCTTAATTTTGGAATATCCTATCGGCTGGTTGGCGGATAAAAAATGGGGTGAAAAAGAAATGATAATCTTTTTTCTTTTGTTCCTGGCTTTAACGACCGGCAGCATTTATTTTATTGCCTCTACAAATATTTGGCTTTGGATAGCGGTGTTGTTTGCCACCCGCATTGCCGCAGCGTCACTTTCTCTTTTGCGTGATTCATATTTTTATAAAAAAATTGATGGCAAAGATATGGATCTGATTGATTTTTTCCGGACTGCGATGCCTATGGCCTATATCATCGGCGCTTTTTTTTCTGTTTTATGTTTAGCATTTTTTTCGGTAAAAGCTATTTTTGTTTTGGTAGTACTAATGGCGCTTTCAGCGCTTTGGCCTGCGATTAGCCTAAAGGATAATTTAAGTGAGGAAGAAGTAATCAGTCTTGAAGTCAATTCAAAAAAAGCTTATTTAAGAAATTAGATCTATATGTTGGTAGTTGTTATCTCTGATATTCATGATAATTTAACTAATTTGCGCCAATGTCTAGATTGGTGCAACCGACAGGCGATCCAGACGATGATTTGTTGTGGTGACTTAACCAATGATGATACCCTTGATTATTTAGTGAAGAATTTTAAAGGTGATATTCATCTGCTCAAAGGCAACGCTGACAGCTTTGACGAAAGAAAGATAGTTGAATATAAAAATATCAAATATTATAGCCGTGCTGGCGGTAAGCTAGAGATTAATGGAAAAAAGATCGGTTTTTGTCACGAACCTTTTTACATAAAAAAATTAATCGAGAAAGAAAAGTTTGATATTATTTTTTACGGCCACACTCATAAGCCCTGGGAAAGCAAAGAAAAGGGTGCGCGCCTAATCAACCCGGGAACGTTATCAGGAATGTTTCTGAAATCGACTTTCGCCGTTTGGAATAGCCAGACCGGAGAAATAAGTTTGAAAATATTGGAGGAAATGTAATATGGAAAATATAAATAAAATTAAAACTATTGCCACACGAGCTGCAAAGAAAGCAGGGGAGCACCTATTGAAAGAATTCTTTAATTTTGACCGTTCTAAAATAGAGCTGAAAAGTAAGTTTGAGATTTTGACTAAATGCGATTTGGCGTCTGAGCGCATCATCCTGGATGAGATTCAAAAAGCATTTCCTACTCATGCAATTTTGTCTGAAGAAAGCGGCAGTAATTTGTTAAAATCTGAATATCTGTGGATCATAGATCCGATTGATGGCAGCACCAATTTTTCTTTCCATAATCCTTTGTGGTCTATTTCCATCGGCCTGGCAAAGGACAACCAGTTGATTTTCGGCTTGGTTTATGTGCCGATATTGAAAGAATTGTATTGGGCAGAAAAAAATAAGGGCGCTTATTGCAATGGTAAAAAAATTAAAGTCTCCAATCTAACGGATGGCAACTCTATCCATACTTTTTGTCATGGTGGAACCAAAGGGGACATACAAACAGCCTTGGCTTATTACAAAAAACAAAAATTGGACAAGCTGGATTGTCGCCAATTGGGCAGTGCCGCCATTGAGCTGGCGTTTGTCGCCTCTGGCAGGACGGAATCAATCATGATTCCGGGAGTAAGAATCTGGGATATTGCAGCGGGGGTGTTATTGGTGCGCGAGGCTGGCGGGCAGGTCACCGATTTTTCCGGCAAGCCTTGGCAGCTGGAATTTAGCGACACACTTTTCAAAAACAATGAAAACAGCAGCCGTAAAGACATCTTAGCTTCAAACTGTCTGGTGCACAAAGAAGTTTTGAAGGTTATTAAGAAAATATAACTCATGCATTTTGGAAAAGAAAACTTTAATTTATTCATACCTCCGGCTGAAAATCCTGCCGAGGTTGATTTTGAGTTAATTAGCGATAAGTGCAATCAAGCGGCGGATGTCATATTTTCTAAACTAGAGGAAGGTTTAAATGGACATGCTTTAAAAAGCAAAACCTTGGGAGAAAAAATCAACGTAGAAATTGAACAAGCTCTCTTAGAGGTGCCGGAATTGAAAAATCATTCTGAAATGATTTTAGGGGAAGTGAGAAAAAGAATCGCTTATTATTCTCATAAGGATAGATTTGAAGAAGAGAGGGATAAATTATTAGATTTAGATGTCATTTCCTCTAAAGATTTTAGCGCAGCTTCGCATTCATTGGTAAAAAGAAATATTCGCACAAAAGCTGGAAAGCCTGACTGGAGTTTTGTGGCAAAAAATTTAAATATTGAGGATCGTTTTCACCATCGCGAACGGTCTAATGATAAAAGAGAGTGGACACTGCAAAAAGCAGTCAGTTATTTAATAAATCATTTAGTTCAAAAACAACCTGCTTCTTTTAATCGAAAATGGATTAAAGATAATGATGAAATATTGTACCGGCACATTTTAAAAATATTGGCAGAAGAAAATATTTCTTGGGCAAAATTTATTCAAATGCTGTCAGAGGAATGGCAAGCTAAATGGCGCAACGGAATAAGCGACGAAATGTATGAAAAATTAGTCGAAAAGAATAGTAAGAGAAATTTTCAAACAGCTATTGAAGAATTGAATCAAATGTTAAGAAGGGATCAGCCAAAGATAGTCAAAAGCGGGTATATTAGAAAAAATTTAGGTTTATATTTATTTTTTATTCGATACTTCAATAAGCAAGACAAGTCATTCGATTTAATGGAAATCCAACAATTTATTGATGAGCCATTTAAGAGTCGTTTAAGGGCGGTGAAAACTATTGATAAATATCTGCCCAATGAATTTTATGAAGATAATTCAGAAATGGATATGATGTTAGAGCCTTATGCTGGAAAACTTTATGTTTTGGAAATTGCATCCGGTGGAAAGGATAAAGAAATACGCAATAGTATATGCGAGGCATTGGCAAAGTTGGCTCAAAAAGGTAATGTAAATGCTAAAAATAAACTAGCAGATGTTGCCTATCATCAGGTGCAAGAATGGACAATGGAGCCTCAGCTTGAACAATTTCAATATCGGATTGATGATGTGATGAATATAGTAGAAAGATGCATATATTATTATGATCCAAAAATTTCTAAATCATTTCTGAATTATCTGTTGTCAACTTTAGAAAAAAAATCTTTAGGATTTCAGAAAAGAAAATCGGAAAGCTATGATCCAGGAACTCTTTATAATAGTACAAAAAGATTCAAGAGATCTGTTGCCTACTAAACGGTCTAAATGAATAATTTGTTTATGTTATATTACCTCTATATTTTAAAATGCTCCGACAGAAGTTTGTATACAGGCATTACAGTTGACATAAATCGAAGAATTGAAGAGCATAATAGTAGCGAAAAAGGCGCTAAGTACACAAGAGGCAGGAGACCGGTAAAGGCAGTTTATCTAAAAAATTTCAAAAATAGATCTGCGGCTTCGAAGGAAGAGGCTCGTATTAAAAAGTTGACAAGGGAACATAAAATAGAGATGATAAAAAAATATGGACAGAGAAATATTCGAAAAATTAGTGGAGGAAGGGATTGATTTGATACCAAAAAAATTTTTGGATAAACTGGACAACGTGGTGATCGTAGTCGAGGATGAG
>Ga0209319_1000969_pt1 | contig 27620 bp, 27 predicted proteins | sample RifGroE2_FD_184000 | JGI IMG/M metagenome (GOLD analysis project Ga0209319, IMG submission 184000) | Groundwater microbial communities from Rifle, Colorado - Groundwater E2 (SPAdes) (version 2) | ecosystem: Environmental > Aquatic > Deep subsurface > Groundwater | place: Rifle, Colorado, United...
CCCATTGCCGGATTTTTTACGCTTGACAGGAACTACAGCATTCGATTATACTCATTTTGATGATTGATGTATTGTTAGGCGTGATGAGGATTATATGAAAAAGAACCCTGATATTGAGAAGTTCTGTAAGAATTGTGGTGGTAAGATCGAGCGCAAGTACAGCAATGGCCGAATCGAGGATTACGCCAGGTATTTGGCAAGAGAACACTGTAAACAATCTTGCTATTTAGAAATGAGAAAGAAAGAAGCATCTCTTCCACCAGAACCCGTGATGACCAAAGCCGAGATGGCCGCCAAATTCAATAAAGACTTCGCCGCAGCAGAAGCGCTCGAAGAGTTGACCCCGCTTGAATTCATGCTGCGGGAAATGAACCGGCCGAGCAACAGTCTTTCCTACCGGAAGGAGATGGCTGCCCTGGCCGCCCCTTATATGCACCCGAAGCTTGACGCCAAATCGAACAAGACCAAGAAGGAAGAGCGAGTCGAGAACGCTACCCGTGTGGCTGCCGGCAGCAAATTCGCCCCGGTGGCGCCGCCGAATAAGGTCATAGGGAGGATCGGATGATTTCAACCAAGAAAGCGATTGAACTTCTCAAGACTACCGGTACGAAGAAATTCAATCCCGGCCCGGTGAAGAAACCTGTTGATTCCGAGGCTCGGGAGTATCAACAATTTATCGCTCGAATTCGAAGAAGGAGGTAACCATGGAAATAGACTTTCATATTTCTGTGAAATATGAATCACCTCTTTTTTTGAAAATAGAGAATGCTTTTTTAGCTGATAAAGAGGTGATTATATCTATTTTTGGGCAGGATATCCCATTAATTGTAACCGGTAGAGCTATATCGTGTCCTGGTAAATGGATGATGGTAGATTATACCATGATAAGGACTATAGCATGACCCCTCCAGTCTGGACCACGGCTTGCCCCGACTGGGAGTCCCGCATCGTCGCCGGTGAGTCCCTGGTCCCCTGCGCCCCGCTCTTCCCCGACCAAGCAGAATACGCCCTGAATATCTTCTGCGCCCTCCGTATCTACAACATCCCCGGCCAGCCGACCATGGGTGAAGCGTGCCGACCATGGGTTTTCGATTGGGTAAGGGCGATATTCGGTGCGTATGATGCCGAAGCTGGTCGTCGGTTGATTGTTGAGTTTTTTCTCCTCGTAAGTAAAAAAAATACAAAAAGTTTTATCAGTGCTGCAGTAATGTTGACCGCTTGTATCATCAATTGGCGGAACGGTGCCGAATACAATATTATAGCCCCCACCATGGAGGTTGCGGGAAACTCCTATACTCCCGCTCGATGGATGGTTGAGCTTGACCCGGAACTAAAAGAGTTATTCCATGTTCAGGACCACTTAAAAACCATTACCCACCGTACCAATGGAACAATTCTTAAAGTCGTTGCGGCGGATAAGAGCACTGTTTCCGGAAAGATCGGGACCATTACCTTAATCGAGGAACTGTGGTTATTTGGTGAGAAACCCGATGCTGAGAATATGATACTCGAAGCGACTGGTGGTCTCATGTCACGTCCTGAGGGGTGTGTAATTTATATTTCTACACAAGCGGATCGGGCTCCTGCAGGGGTATTTAATCAGGAATTAAATTACGCTCGCGACGTTCGAGATGGAAAAATTATAGATCCTTGTTTTCTTCCGGTGATTTATGAGTTCCCAAGGCGGATGATTGAGGATGAGAGCTATAAGAATCCGAAGAACTTCTATATAACCAATCCGAATCTTGGTTTATCGGTTGACATACCGGCAATCGAGAGAAAATGGAAGAAAGCCGAAGAAAAAGGAGAAGAATCGCTCTGTAGCTTCTTCGCCAAGCATCTCAATGTTGAGATCGGCATGGTCCTCCGGTCCCAACGGTGGGCGGGGGCCGACTTCTGGGAGAAGGCGCCGATTAAGGTAGATGGTGAAATCGTCGGTTGGCGTTATAATGCTCAACCGGAGCTCACCCTTGATATGATCTTCGAGCGTTCGGATGTTATCACTGTCGGCGCCGACGGTGGCGGTCTGGATGATTTACTCGGACAATGCATCCTTGGCCGCGACCGCGACGACCACGACCTCTGGCGGGCCTGGTTCGGCGCTTGGATCCACCCCATCGCCCTGGAGCGCCGGAAGACCGAGGCGCCGATGTACAAGGATCTGCAGGCAGCCGGGGAGTTGACCATTATCGATGAAGTCGGCCAGGACGTGCAGCAGTTCTGCGACCGGATAGACACATGTGAGGAATCCGGTCTGCTGGAACGGATCGGGGTTGACCCTTCCGGAATAGCGGAACCGGTTAATGAATTGAAGTTGCGAGGCTATGAAGATGATCGGGTTACCGGTGTATCGCAGGGTTGGCGGCTTACCTCTGCAATCAAAGACACTGAGCGCAAACTTGCTGCCGGCAAACTCCACCATAACGGCAGCAAGCTGATGAATTGGTGCGTCGGCAATGCCCGGGTCGAGCCGAAAGGTAATGCAATCTTGGTAACGAAACAGGCAAGTGGCACCGGTAAGATCGATCCGGTAATGGCACTTTTTGCCGCTGTGACTCTGATGGTGCTTAATCCAGAACCTCGGGGCGGACGGTCGGTATATGAGGACCGTGGTATTCTGGTACTAGGATAAATAATCTCTTGACAATCTCCGAAAGGTAAGGTATGCGAATAGTAGCGGGAATTTTACAAGTAATCGGGTTAGTTGCGTTAGGGTATGGGCTCTATCAGTTTCAACCTTGGATTGCATGGTCAGTTTGCGGGAGTTTACTACTTATTGGGGGTGCATGGTTGGATATTACAGCTCCGAAACCGAAGGTTGAGCCTTAGTGGGTATTTTTCAGTTTACATCCGAACTGCGGTCGTCGGTGAAGCTCGGGCTGAATGATCCAGCCCTTATTGAGTTGTTTGGCGGTGGTCGGGTGAATAACGCTGGTCAAAATGTAACCCCGGATACCGCCCTGCGCACCTCTGCTGTTTATTGTTGCGTCACTGTTCTTGCTGGTACTCTTGCGGCGATGCCGAAGAATGTGAAGCGTGAGCGTGAAGACGGTGGTAAAGACATCATAAAAAACCATCGTTGCCATCGATTGATTCGCCATCGTCCTAATCGGTGGCAATCGTCTTTTGAGTGGTTCGAGATGATGGAGGGACACCGGCTTCTCAGGGGTAATGCTTATTCCAAGATTATCTTTCATCCGGGATTAAAACAGAACGAACTTATTCCCATGCACCCGGACTCCGTGTCCCCTTTCATTATTACCCCCAGTGGCATAGCATTGTACCTTAATGATACCTCTCCATGTCCACCCGCCGGTTCTACCCTTTGGTACGAGCATACTTCTTCAGATGGGAAGTCGGAAGTTCTGAGCGCTGACGAAGTGCTGCATGTTCGTGGGTATTCGATTAACGGTATCATCGGCCTGTCTCCTATTCGGTGGGCAGCATATCAAGCAGTCGGTATTGCTATGGCGACCGAAGAACACGGTGCACGTCTGTTCTCAAATGGTGCCCAAATAAGTAAGGTTTTCAAGCATCCTGGCAAGTTAGGGCAGGTTGCACATGAACGTTTAAAGGATCAATTAAATACCGGCGGGGAGTATGCTGGGGTGTCGAATGCCCATAAATCCCTCCTTCTCGAAGAGGGAATGGATATCACCAAAATCGGTATGACCGCCGAAGAGAGCCAGTTCCTTGATACTCGGAAATTCCAAGTTGAGGATATTTTCAGAATCTATAAGGTTCCTCTAATGCTCGGTGCGGCTGGGGATAAAGCCCCTACTTTCGCCAGTGCCGAACAATTCTTGACCTTATTTAAAGCAATCACAATGCATGAGAATGTCTCCCGGTGGGAACAGGCCATGGACAGGGATCTGCTTTATTCGTCCGAGACAGGTCAATATTGTATCGACATCGACATGGATAGTCTGGTACGGGGCGATGTGGTTGCCAGGGCAACATACCTTAAACACCGGTTCGATATGGCTTCAATATCACCAGATGGCGTCAGGCTTTATGAAGGGGAGAACCCGACCGGAACTGAAGAAGGAAAACAGTATTACCTACAGAGCGGTATGGTACCGGCCAAGATGGCAGGAGTCAAACCACCGCCAGTAAAGAAAGAGGTTACGCAATGAAACACCTTGAGCGGCGATTTTCCCCAATTGTAATCACATTGGATGAAGGGGAGAACCCGACTATGCGCGGCCATGCCGCAGTCGTCAATTCATGGAGTGATGATCTCGGGGGGTTTCGGGAAATGATTTTACCCGGCGCTTTCTCCGAGTGTTTGGCCGACGATGTTCGGGCGTTAAAGAACCATGACTCGAATATGGTTATGGGTCGTACCAAATCCGGGACTCTCCGTATTAAGGAAGACGCTGGTGGATTGGCGATTGAGAACGACCCACCGGATACCACCTACAGCCGTGATTTACAGGTGTCCATGCGGCGCGGCGACATTGATCAGATGAGTTTTGCTTTCTCCATTCTGGAAGGCGGTGACTCGTGGAAGCGGTCTACAGATGGTATGTGGGAACGGACTATTTCAAAGATCAAGAGACTTTATGACGTTTCTTATGTGACCTATCCAGCATACCCGAGCACTGATTGTGCTCTGCGGTCGCTCGAAGCTGCAAAGGCGAAGGACCTACCAGACAACAAGACGTATTTACGGCGGCTCCGGTTGGAACTGGAAGCCGCGTTGTAACACAACAGGACCGCCGTGAGGCTGGCCGAAACTACTGTCGTGATGACAGAAGGAGCACCATATGAGTGCAAAACTTAGAGAGATGTTGGAAAAACGGAATCGTTCCGTGACCGAGGCTCGGGCGCTTGTTGACAAAGCCGAGGCAGAAAAAAGAGAGATGTCCGCCGAGGAAACCGGCCAGTATGATGCACTGCTCAAAGACGCAGTAAATCTCCGGGATAGTATCGACCGGGAGACCCGTCTTCAAGAGGAAGAACGGGCGAATGCGGCTGCGGCGGCTCAGAATGCGGTGCAGAAGCCAAGTACCCCCGATGCTGAGCTTCGTTCGGTGGCGTTTCGCAATTTGCTTCGTACTGGTCAACTGACCGCTGAAGAGCAACGAGCGCTTGTCACCGGGTCCGATACTGGTGGTGGGTTCTTGAACGCCCCGCAAGAATTTGTTCCCCGGCTGATTGCGGCTGTTAAGAATATGACCTTTCTTGAGGGGCTTACGACCGGGTTTACAACTACCAATGTTAATGGTCTTGGTTTTCCGACGCTGGAAACCGATGTCGATGATTTCTCGATGATCACTGAGATCAAGACGGCTCCGGAAGATAGCGCTCTTGCTTTCGGGAAACGCGAATTCAAGGCGCATCCTTCCAGTAAATTGATCAAGTGTTCTGATGCAATGCTCCGGGCGGACGGTATTGATCCCGAGGCCATTGTTATGGATCGGGTTGCCTATAAATATGCCATTTTGAAAGAAAATAAGTATCTGCTGGGAACCGGTAACCAGGAGCCCCTTGGGTTGTTTGTTGCGTCAGCTAAAGGCATCAATACTGATCGGGATATCACACTCGCAGGGACCACGGATTTCACTGCTGATGACATTGTGAATATTAAATATAACATGAAAGCGCAGTATATGACGAAATCTTCATGGCTTTTTAATAGGACTGCTGTTGCTAAACTCGCCAAGGTGAAGGACGGTGAAGGACGGTACTTGTTCGAGTTGACTGATAAGATCGGCGCACTCGATAACCTCAAAGGTTCCCCGTTATACATGAGTGAGTACGTACCGAACACTTTTACCACTGGTTTATATGTCGGTATGTTCGCTGATTTCTCTTGGTACTGGACTCTGCAGTCATTGTCGCTTCGGATCAAGCGACTGAATGAGCTTTTTGCCGCAACTCGCCAGGTTGGTTTCTTGTTCGACACCGAGTTTGATGGGATGCCCGTGCTCTCAGAGGCATTCACTCGAATTAAATGCCTGTAATCTAAATATTATGCACCCTCCGGGGAGCTTTCTGAAGGAGTATTATGAATCTCTCAAAACACGTAAAAGTTACTCAATTGCTCGGATACTTCGCAGCCGGGCAGACCACCAGAAAAGGAGCGGTTCTGGATATGGCCGGATACGAAGGATGCATGTTCATCTTTTCATTCGGCACCATTCTCAACACCGGGACCATTGCTTGCGACATCAATGGTAACACTACTAATGCCACCGGCGGCACCAAACTTGCCGGTGGGGCCACTCATACGGTAACGACCACTACTGCGGCTCTCACTGAGTCGGCTATTGTGGTTGACTTGTACCAACCTGACCCGGCGACCAGTCGATACGTTGAACCGATGATCACTCTCGGTGTGGCTAATACCTTGATTCTCGGAATCGTGGCCATCCAGTACAACGGTAAGAAAAAGCCTGAAATTACCAGTCAACTCTTGGCGGCTTCTGTTTCTGCTTCCCCGGCTGCCGCGTAATCATGCTGGTGAGGATGAAGTCAATCATGGCCGGGCCTCATGGTTCGGCCATGCCTGGACAGGTGGTTGACCTTGAAGAAACCCAGGCACTTCAGCTTATTAACGGCGGGTATGCCCAACCGGTTGTCGAGGTAGCTATGACCGAACCGCCTGAAAATACAGATGCTCGCCCAAAGGCGAAACCACGAGGTAGAAAATGAGTTATAATACATTAGTTTATACCGAACAAGGTGGTGGTAGGCAGGTTATAGCCTCCGGCGGCATGTTCGATGCTCAATTCGGGTCGATTGTTACCGGATTGGTGTTGAACCTGCGGACTAGGGCGACCGCTGCCGAGGTCAATGCGGGACTTACACTGCTTCCGGCTCTGGCCGGGTATAAATACCGGTTGATCGATACAACCATGATCGCTATTGGCGGTAACGCAGCGACGGTGACCACTGTTGATATTCTCGGTACCCAAACGAGCGAAGTGAAGCTCGTTGCGTTCGCGCAAGCACAGTTGACCCGTAGCACCGTGCTCCGTCCGGGGATCACCGGGGCCGCTGTTCTGGCTGACGGGGCGAGTTTTGTGGCAAATGATGCCAACACTGCAGTCCGGGTGTTAAAAACGGGTAGTGATATGGCTACCGCTACCCACGTCGATATCATCTTGACCTACGTTATCGAGGCTGCATGATCCTGAAGCAGTACATACCCCCGGCTGCCGAGCCGATGCATTTAACCGAGGCGAAGCAGCATGTCAAGGTGGGCGGGGTTGTTGATGTAACGACTTTTACTGCCGATGATGCTCTGCTCACGGTTGCAATATCAGCTTGCCGTCAGGCTGCCGAGACGGAACAGTGGCGGGCGCTGGTATTGCAGACGTGGGATCTTTATCTTGACGGTTTTCCTGGCGGTAATGCCATCCGGTTGCCGCTCCCCCCACTCCGGGCTGTCGGGTTCGTGAAATATACCGACAGTTCCGGAGTTATTCATGATTTTACGGACTTTACCGTTGATCTGGCGAGTGAGCCTGGTCAGATAGTCTTGAATTATGGTTGCTCCTGGCCGTCGGCCACATTGGCCCCGAGTAATCCGGTCCATATCCGGTTCCAGTGTGGGTATCTGGTGCCGTTTACCAAATCCGGATCGACGGTCAGCATCCTGAACAGCCCGTTCGTTGTCGGGGATCGGGTGCGGTTGTCGGTATCGGGTGGGGTGCTCCCGGCCCCGCTTGCTGTATTAACCGATTACTTCGTCACGGCTACCGGCTTGTCGCTTACTGCGGGTGGCGCCGATGTGGTCATTACGGCGGCAGGAACCGGGTTGAACTTTATCGGGGAACTGCCGGCCAGTACAATGATCGGGATGAAATTGATCCTGACCGACTTGTATGAAGAGCGGGGTGACACGGTTATCGGCCGGTCAACCAACTCGTTGCCAATGACACTCCCCCGGGCGGCTACTCATTGGTTCGCCATGGACAGCGCGAGGCACTTCTGATGGCAATACCCGGTAACAGTCTCAGAGCTTGGACACCACCCGGTAAGCGTAACCGGATTATTATGATCCAGAGTGAGGTTGCCACGGGGGAGACCGATGCACACGGTGGGGAAGTTAAGGCATGGACCGATTTCACTCCTGGTGGAGTGTGGGCTTATGTGCGGCCACTTAGGAGCCGGGAATTGATCGCGGCACAGGCAGCACAGAGTTTGACGGAGGTTATCTTCAATATCAGTTATGTTGCGGGCATAACCGCGGATATGCGGATCGTTTATAACGGTAAGAATTATGATATTACCGATCCGATCGATGTGGACGAAGCGCGGCGAGAGCTTGACATTATGGCAAAAACAGGGTTGAGTGAAGGGTAACAAGGAGAGGATATGGCAGAGTTGAAAGTAGAAGTGGGCGTGGAAAAAGCGATTCATAATGCTGTCAAAGATTTTGCCGAGCATGTTTTGGACAAACACGGGGTTCGACTTGATCAAATCGATATCGAGTGGACTGGTGGTTCACTCGATCGCATGAGTACGGTGGTTCAGCAGACTTCTTTGAAGACAACAAGGTCTCAAAAGTAGATGGCTAGCTTCGAGGCGGGTCTAAAGACCTTGCTCGGGAACCTCGTGTCGGGCCGATGTTATGCTCTAGTCAACGAGTCACCGACCATAGTTTGCCCGTATATCATCTTCCAGGTGGTTACGGAAACGAAGTTGGTTCAAGGGCAGAAGAAGCTACGGTTGCAGATCGACGTTTACGGTAAGACTTATACATCAGCCAAGACCACGGCTGACGCAGTACAAGCAGCAATGGATGGCCCAACTTTTGCGACGTCGTTCATTATGCAACAAGACCTCCGGGAGGAAGTAAGTAAAGAATATCGAGAACTTCTCGAATATTACGTCTGGCCATAGAGCCAGGATAACAAAAGGACTGTCGCGATGACAGGCCGGACACTTACTGTCGTGAAGACAGAAAGGAGTAGTACCCATGGCAGAAGATACAGTTTGGAAAAACGTTGCGGTCAGTATTGGTTCCCTCGGAACCGCTCTCACCATTACAGCGATCACCAAAGCAAGTCCTGGTGTCGCTACATCGGTCGGTCACGGCCTCAGTAACGGCGATTATGTGTATCTTGCCACGCAAGGTATGCGCCAAGTCAATCAGAAGGTTGTTCGTGTTGCAGGCGTAGCCGCCGACACCTTCCAACTCGAAGGAGTTGATACCACGGATTACGATACCTTCGTATCCGGGACAGCAAAAGAGGTGACCTACAGTACCTCTATGTCTTCCGCAATTTCGGTCGATGCCGCCGGTGGCGAATTCGACATGATCCCCACTACCACCATTCATGCCGCTCAGAAGAGCGAGGTTCCCGGCCTCCCATCGGCCATCAGTTACAATATGGACCACAAATGGGACCCCACTGATGTGGCTCAAGCTACAATGAAAGCAGCTTCCGACATCCAAGCGATCAAAGGTTTCAAGTTCCAATTTGGTTCAGGCGGTAAGATCCTGGTGCTCGCCGGGTATATTGGTTTCTCCAATGCTCCTGGTGGTTCAGCTCAACAGCTTGTTACCTGCCGGTCGGTTATTACGACGCTCGGAACCACTACCTTCTACGCGAGTTAATCCATGATCAAACTTAACCTAGATCCGACTTTCGACGCCGAGGTTCCAATTACCGTACCAGGTCAAGCGGAACCCGGCACGATCCCTTTGACCTTTAAGTATCGGGGCCGGAAGGAGTACCTGGCTTGGTTGGAATCCAATAAAGAAGAAGCCAAGACCCAGACTGAAGTCTTCCTTGAGTTTGTTACAAAATGGGGCTTGTCGGAAGACTTCAATCCGGCGAACATTGAGATCTTTCTGGACCAGTACCCGGCAGCGTATTTCGATATTATTAGTGATTACTCAAGGTTGCTGTTCGAGAGTAGGGCAAAAAACTAGAAGCTGCCGCCGTTGCCCTTGTAGGCGGCGGCAGCGAAGATAAGGCTGAAGATCGAGCGAAGAAGCTCGGTGTGCCTCTTGAACTGGTAATGGAGGCGGAAGGGTTTAAGAAGTCGGATCACGACGGAATCTATCCGGATAACTGGCAGACGGTAGGAGTGTTTCTTGATATGCTCACTCAATGGCGAACAGGGATGAATGGAGCAACCGGGCTTGACTACACTGCCCTCCCTGTGGTCTTGAGAATCAGGAAGGTTGCACTTGCCGAGCGAGAGGATGTTTTTAATGGTCTGCAGGTAATGGAACGAGCGGCACTCACACACATGAGGCGGAAATGAGCGGCGGAATCCTAAATGCTGAAGCGTTTGTCGATATTGAAGGGTTTGATATCGGCCTGGATGAGATCATTATGGACATTGACGCTCATGAAGTCAAGGCGGTTGCCGCAACTGTTCGCGATAAAGCTCAAGCCACCAGTGCTTTCATTGATCGTAGCGGTAAACTTCGAGATAGTATCACCATGCGCAAGAGTAAGTTTGAAGATGGTGGATATATCGTCGTTGCCAAAGATCCTAAAGCTCACCTTATAGAATGGGGCCACGTTAAGATACTATGGGGTAAGATCACCGGGGAGCGTGTCCCGGCTAAATCTTTCATGCGTAAGGCGTTGGAAGAAACCGTAAGCGAGTTGGGTGGCTGATGGCGATTACGCGGAAAATAAAGGGTATCTACATTCCGGTTAAGCTGGATTCCACTCAGCTTGCCAAGGATACGTTGAGAGCCAAGCAGATTGTCACCGAGTCGGCTAAGTCGATGTCGGACGCTCTCAATAATGCTTTCACCCCCGGTCAAATCAAGGGTAATATCAATGCTCTGATTGCCAATCTCGGTACCCTTGCCCGTTCTCAGGGGCTTGTCAAAGAATCGTTTCAATCTATCGGTGTTGCTCTTGGTGATCTACAGCGATTGACGGGCACCACCGGCGGGGAGTTTATCCGGTTGCAGCAACGGATGATGGAAACCCAAGCGGCGAAGGCCCAGGAAAACGCTCTTCGGTCAGTTTCTACCGCCATCGGCGCTACCCGTCAGGAAGTCCAGGAACTCGGAACACAATTCGGTTTATCGGTCGCGCAGATCGATAAAGTCACTCTCGCCCTTCACGGTGAGGAGAAGGTGGTTCAGTCTCTTGCACAGCGGATCAGAGAACTTAATACCGCCAAACCGATTGTCAATTACACCACCATGGCCAGCAGTGCCAGTACTGGACTAAATACCCAAGCCCAAGCTGCAACCCAGGCGTTTTCAAAAGACCTTGTGGCTTTGTCTGGAAGCGCGGAAATTGCCCGTCGGTCTGTTGATCTTCTTGAACTCGATATGGTAGCTCTGAGCAGAACGACCGGTCTTACTGCCGCTCAGATCACCATGTTAAAATCTCGTTTTGCAGCAACTGCCGGCGAGAAATCACAAGAACAGGCTCTTCAGAACATTGCTCGATCCGCTGGACTTGCTGAAAAAGAAATGCGGGCGCTCGGTAGACAGATGGGTGTCTCGCAGGCGTCAATTGATAAGGTTGCTACCAGCATGAACACCCTCGGTAAATCCACCGAGTTCAGCATGTCGAAGTTCAAGGATATGATCATCACGGTTGGAATCTACACCGTGGCTTTTCAAGCGTTCAGTGCCGTAACCAGCGGAATCACGAACGAGTTTAAGAGGGGGTTGAAAGCGGTCGAAGACTTCGACCTCGCCGTTGCCACCAGTGCCGCTTTTATTGCCACATTCTCAAAGAATCTGAAGGGCACTGATATTGCCGGGGTCTATGATCGTGCGGCAGGGTATGCCGGAAGGTTGAACGAGAAATTGGAGATGATCGATACCCAGACGATTGCTTCCGGTAAACATCTGCAAACCATGTCTGAGACGTTCATCCAGCATGGTGTTCTGCTCGACATCAATAACCAGAAGCAAGTCGAAGGCTTTACGAACATTGCCACGGCGTTGGCAATGGTCACGGCCGGCCAGAATCAAGATGTACAGGTACGGCAGGAGATCAATGCTTTGATGCTCGGTCAGGTCCGGGCGACTGACCGGCTCGCACAGCTGCTGATGAACATCGACCCGCAACTCAAGAGTCATCTCAAGACCTGGCGGGAAGAAGGAACGGTTATTGAGAACGTCGGTGAACTGCTTAAAGGGTTCGCCTCGAACACCGGCACCCTGCAAAACCAGTGGGTGACGGTAGGCAGTACCATGGAAACGATCCATAATCGAATCCTTCGCGACGCCTTCCGCCCGATGTTTGAGGATCTGATCAAGCTCGCCAAAGCGCTGAATTCATCGCTGATGGATTCCGAGGGCAACCTGACATATATCGCCATCGGTATTCAGAATATCATCAAGGGGATTTACGAGTTCAGCAAGGTGGCGGCTAAAGCATCTGTAGACGCTGGAAAGCAGATGGTTGCTGGTCTCCCCGTGGTTGGGCCGATCGTCAACGCTCTGGGGTTGATGGAGAAACTGAACTCCCGACATCAATTTCGGCATTATAGATTCTTTGAAAGCCGAGGCCGCCGAACTTGCCCGCTTGCGCAATATGGAAGACCCATGGATGCATAATGCGCTGGTCGCACCGGAACTGAAACCTCATACAGGGAAAGAATATGAAAGCAAGGCCAGTGACCTGAATGCCGCGCTGCAGGCCGAAGTGGAATTGATTAAAGCGGCTGAAGAGAACAAGCTTGCGGTCATCAGGACTTATAGCGACCAGATGCAGCAGCTCAACCAGAACGATTACGATCTTGGTTTATCGTCGTACTCTGACTACCTGGAAGAGAAGAACGCTCTTACCCAACGGTCACTTGCTGCCGAACTCGCCGCCAAAGAAACCGAACTCGCCGCTGCCCGCGATGCCGCCGCCAAACTATCCCCAATCACCGATAAGGAAGGTAACGCCCGTCCGGACAAGGACGCCAAGGCCCATGCCGACGCCTTAAAGAAAGTCGAGGACGCTGAGCGGGGTGTCACTGAAGCGGCCAACAAGCTGACGCAAGCACAAGTTGAAGGCTCACATGCTGCGCAAGTTGCCAACAAGGAGTTGACTGACAGTTACCACGAGTTGCAGGCCGAATTGCTGGAGATGACCGGCAGGCATGTCGAGGCCGCACAGTTGATGCTCAAGTATGATGATGAGGCTGTTGCCAAGCAGCATTTGAGCGTGGAAGAGCAGCGGGTTGCGGACATCAAGCGTCAGATCGCTCAACAGAAGATCACCGAACTCAAACGGCAGGATCTGGCTACCACCAAGGAAGCGGCTCTTGCTCTGGCCGAGATCGATGGTCAGTACTACAAGTCGCTCGACCTGCAGACCGAGCTTCTTGATATTGAGATGCAGCGAACTGACTTGCTGCCCGCACAAATCGAACTCCTCAAGAAACAGCGGGAAGAGATCGAGCGGATGAAAGATCCGATGGACGCATGGGCCAAGGGGTGGGAAGATGTGGTTGAGCATCAGAAGACCTCAAGCGAGTTGATGTATGATTTGGCTAGGACTACGGCGCAGGACATGCAGCAGGCGTTTTCGGACACTTTCTTCAATGTGATGAAAGGAAACTTCGAGGACATTGGGGATGTCTGGAGTAACCTGTTGGACCGGATGCTCGACAATTTCCTGCGAATGATCGCTGATATGATCGCCGCCTGGGCCGCGTCTGAATTGTTCGAAATGTTCACCGGAACCGAATCGGGCTTCACCTTCGCCGGGGCGCTCTCCGGGAAGAGTGGTGGGACGGGGGGTGCAGTTGCCGGGATCGTCGGAGAGCTCGGTAAAGAATATATCTCTCAAGGGATCAAAGAGTCTGTAGCAGCGTATTTTACCTCATCTGCTGCGACGGCAGCCAGCACATCCACCAATCTGGCACAAGGGACTGCGACTCCGGCGATACTCGATGCGGCGGCTAATTCTGGTTCGGGTTACAGTTCTCTGCTTGGCACTGCTGGTGGGGTGATCGGAGTAGCGGGCGGCGGATACGGTATGTACTCCGGGGTACAGAATATCTCGAAAGGAAATTATGCTGTCGGGTCGGTACAAACCGGCCTCGGTGCGTATTCTACTTACCAAGGCGCTGTCACTCTGGGCCTGATCGAGAAAGGGACCGCAACCGCTGCTTATGACGCTGTGGCCTCGTATTTCGCAACTGAGGCGGCAGGAACAGCCACTACGACAGCCGCAGCTACGACTGCTGGCACCAGCACTGGTGCAACCGCCGGGTTAGGTGCCGGTGCTACGCTCGGTATAGGCGCTGCCCTCATGGCTGCGGTTGCCATGATCGGCCTCAATCAGATGGCGAACAATGTACCGACCCGGAATAGTCTTGGTCATACCGATCCTTCACAGCTCGGAGGTATCGGTCTCAATGGCGGTTTGTCCAATATCTCCAAGGAGCAGGTTGCGATTGCTGACGAGCTTGGAATGAAGATTAAACAGTTCGGTGCCGCCTCCATTGATACCGCAAATGGGGTGATGGTTGCAACCACGGCTCTTGCTGGACCGCGAGGTTTTGCCGAAGGCACCGAATTTGCGCTGAACACTTGGGATGAATCAACCCAGACTTGGTACAAAGGGGTTAAAGACAACCGGCACATTTGGGATGATATGCTTACCGAGATGTCCGCACTCAAACCGGCTTCCGAGGCTGCCACCATTGCCAACGCCCAATTGATCGCGTCTCAGCATGGTCTTGCCACCGTGGCTGACGAACTTGTGATCGCCTATAATGCCGGGGCTGGTAGTGCTCGTTTTATGGCTGATGCTCAGGTCCAGTTGACCGCTTTGATGGAAGCGGGCGTCATCACCATCAATGAGACTTCCGGAGCCTGGGAGGCACAGACAGGCCTGTACAGCGACATGGTTGATGAGATGAAACGGGTTGCCCCGGTCACCGAATCGGCCATCCAATCAACTGCTGAGTACATTGCGACCGCTCACGGCGTACCGCAAATGGCCGATGAACTCGCCGCGGCGTTCGCTCTTCTTTCCGGCGGGCTCTCTGGGCTTGGTGGTGCTGCGGGTGGTGCGGTCAGTAGTATCTATTCGGCACTGGCCAGCTTGCAGAATCCGTACCTCAGCGGCGGTCGTGATAACGCTCAGGATATACGAGCCTACATCGATTCGAACGGCAAGGCCCCATACACGCCTGAAGGTTACACTCCGACCGAATATATGGTTGGTACCAGTGACCCGAAGAAGAAGTATACGTACGCCACGTATGACGGCGCCATGGCGGACGGCGGCGATATTGGGCCGGGTCGATGGGGGATGGTTGGTGAGGCGGGTCCGGAGATCATTTGGGGCCCTGCACATGTCACCAGCACGAAAGACACCGGCAGTTTGATGCAGTCCAATAAAGAGATGCTGTCGGCAATTTTTATCATGGGACGGAACATAGCAAGGATGAGTGAAGAGATCCAGACTATCAATAATCTTGGTATCAAGCAAAGGGACTCATGAAAGTAATCGTCCCTCATGAGATCGACTTGATCGAGACGAACGTTCTGGCGGATCCCGCTGAAGAGTGGGACCGGACGACTACCTACGGTGTTGGTGACATTCGCAAAGTAACCGCCGGGTTGTTGATGCCGGGCAGTTTGGAAATGCTTCCGGACCTTTTGATGTTCGCGGCGCCGACACCTCATACCGTCTACAAGAGCCTGCGACCGAACAACCTGAACCGGTTCCCGGCTGACTACCTGGAGCCGGTTGTCGAAGAAGGCACCAGCGCGACGAGCATTGTGGTTACCGGGGCCGCGTCGATCGTTACCGGGACCAGCGCGACAACAGTAACGATGGCTGCCGGTCAGCTGGTATTCACGACTCAGACGGGTAAGGGTTTTGCCGCCGGTCAGCCAATAACCATCAAGAAGACCGCAACGCCGATCAGTTTCAACATGCTGGCCGAAGTCTTGAGCTATGTCACCGGCACCGGTGTTCTGACGGTCAACGTCTATCAGGTTTCAGGAACCGGTGACCACGCGGGCTGGACGATCACCGCGGAGATCCCCTTGGTCGGCAATGCCCGGACATTCATCACTCAGACCGGCAAGAGCTTCTTCCCCGGTCAAGTGGTTGAGATCGCCAAAGCGGCGACACCTCTTTCGGTAAATATGACCGGGGAGGTTACCGCTTACGACATTGCAACCGGATCAATGACGGTCGAAGTCAACAGCACCACTGGCGAAGGAACGCATAGCGCCTGGGTAATCAAGACCAAGGATGAAAAAGGGTATTGGGAAGTGGTAAGGACCACGAACCAATGGGCTATGTGGAATCAGTACCTTTATGAGTACACTGAGAACGACGGTGAGATCCATTTCAAGCTACGGACGAATCGGGCGGACCACTCGGTTTTTTATGGCCTGGACGCTCAGATCCTGAAGCAGATAATGTGGAACGCTGAACAGACGGAAATCCTTTGGGAAGACGAGATAAATCTGATTTACAGCAATCCTCTTACGCAACCTACGGATTGGTGGGAGTACTACTATGGTGAGGCCGGACAGACAAATGAGGTAATGCGGGAATTCGGCGTTGCTCCGTATGAAGGGGTGCTTGAAGTTCGGATCATCAACACCGCTTCGAAAGCAAAGTGCGGCGACATGGTTCTTGGTAGGGCTTTCTATTTAGGTGAACTGGAGCTCAATCCGGAAGCAGGCATCATTGATTACACATTGCCGAAGGAAGAGGAAAATGGTCGTATCACTCTGAAAGAAGGTTATTGGGCTAAAGAGAATTCCCTTCTGGTTCGTGTTCCCGCGGAGAGAGCTGATGCAGTGTATAAGACTCTCGCTTCACTCCGGGCGACACCTGCGCCGTATATTGGTGATGATGAACCGGATGGCTATGAGGCGTTTAAGCTTCTTGGTATCGCGCAACGCTGGAGAATCGTTTTTCATTCAAGTAAGTATATCGGTTTAAGCATTGACCTAAAAGGATTCGTATGACCGCAATCAATCTAACCCCTGTTACCCTTGTGGATGTTCAGAGGGTACCAAGCAAGCAGAACCAGAGAATGTTCGCCCAATTCGCTGATGAGTTCAATGCCACAGTGATACCTCGACTGGCGGCGGAACTGGCGGCGAATGTTCCAGAGCTGAACAAGCTTGTTGCCGGTCTTCATCTAGCTGTGGCACTCGACGCCTATAACCCTGCAACCACCTATAACTTTCCCAACGCCGTGGCTTGCGCAGACGGGTATCCGAGATACTGCGTCGGTACTGAGGTGTCAGGCGATGACCCTGTAGTAAACGCGAATGGCAATTGGGTTAACCCGTATCAATTGCAGACAGCGGTGATGGCGGCATATGCTCTTTTGGACTCACCTGATTTTGATGGTGCCCCAAAGTGCGATACCGCACCTTCGGGAACAAACACCCGGCAAATAGCCAACACCGCTTTTGTGCAGAATGTGGCAAACGGGCTGGTGAAACAGGGTGGGGGAATAGGACAGGCCGGTAATAAAATTGAGATTGGGTGGTCTGGAAGCCGGTTAAAGGCGACCATTGATGACACGTTTGATGTTGGGAATTTAACGTCAGATTCAATGCTCAATACCCTATTCCCCGGCTCTGTTTCCAACAAGATTCAGAAGTTCTCAAATGGGATCACTCTTCAATGGGGAACGGCTGTATCAAGCGCGGTAGCATTTGGGGCAACGACGGTAACCTTTACCACTCCTTTTACAACATGCTTCGGGGTTATCCCGGTAGTATATGGACCTAATCAACCGAATGTATTGCGGACATATTGCTGGTTGAACGGCCTTCCTTCGGCGACTTCTTTCAGTTTCGGGGCGCAACAAGCAGGGGATCAGATATTCTGGATCGCTTTAGGGTATATCGCACCATGAAAATTACTCGTCATCAGGTAGAAAAAATATTGGGCCTCAATGAATGGTTGCCTACAGATCAGGAGTACTTGACTGTTGATGCAACTACCATGCAGAAGATGATAGATATGTTCCCTGATCCCTTTGGGTATATTAAAGGTTTACACCCGTGCTCGGATATCGCAATGGGTGTCATAGTGCGAATCAATGAATGGCGGGCAACGAATATCATTACTATCCCGGAAGATGAACACCTGCATTGGGCGGTTGGGCAAATCCTTATCAGTAAATGGCGTGGGATAAAACAAAAGCATCATGCTAATTTTTTTATAGATCACGACCTGGTGTTGTGGCATTTCGATATGCAAATTAAACAAATGTGGAGAGCGGATGAGAGCGATGATAAGAGATTTTTTGCTATTATGTAGCATTCCGATTCTGCTGTTCGGGTGTTCTGGAAAGTCCTTACAGGATCAATCAGCCGATGTGGAAGCACAGCAGACACTTACTTCCGGGGAAGGGGTTACTTGGGAGAGTCAGAAAACGATATCGAACTCCAATTTCACCGAATTGTTTGGGCGGTTCTGCGGGGATGCCACAACTTGGCCGTGCTATGGCGGCCAGGCGGGCGGCGGGTCTTATATTCGGCTTCGGGGGGCTTCCGGTTTCTACAATCAATTGTCGGCCGGGAATACCGCAGCGAACCGGACATTGATACTGCCGATTGATGCTCTTCCGTCCGGCGCGAACACCAGACTATTCAATGTGAATAGCTCCGGTCAGATGGCCCTTATCGACCCTGCAATGTTCGAACCCGCATTAACCGCTGCAAGTCAAGCCGAAGCCGAAGCCGGAACGGAAACCGCCTTACGCTCATTCTCACCATTACGAATTAAACAGGCTATCGATGCCCTGGCGGCTGGCGGCACAGGCTCAAACGATGCCGCAGATATCCTTCTTGTTGATGCCGGGACATTTTTCCCAACTGATAATACCGAGGCGGCGCTTCAGTATATCATGGCGAATCTCGCTCCTAAAGTAGGGGCACAGTTAACCGGTGCCGTCTCTCTCCCTCCTCTTGCTCAGACGCTTGAAGTCGAAGGGGTTATTGTAGCGGATGAAGACGGGGAGAACGGTGTTGAGCTGCTAGAAAATACCGTCGAGAAAGACTTTTCCGGTAAAGGTGGTATGCAACTTGGGCCTAGTGGGGTGAGTATCCATCAGCCTGGTACCGACCCGTTATATTTTGACAATATCCAGCGTCGTAACGACCCTGCATCTGCATTCAATATTCTAAGTTGGAACGACTTTAAGTTCAATGGTTCAAACGTTCTCAACGATTCCGGGGCTGGATCAGTCGACGAGATGTGGTCCAGCTCTAAAATTGCGATAGAGCTTGAAGCTCTGAGGGTATGGGCATCAGCTAATTTCGGCGGAAGCGGGGGTGGAACAGGAGGCTCGGCTTTCGCAACCCTCGGAGCAGCTCCATATTCGAACGTAACCTGTACCGCCTCTGCTTACTATGGGACCGATTTATACCTCTGTCTCGATGGGTATTACACCAGGAAAATAGCAACAACGGCGCATAGCAACGTCTACACGCCATCTACGTTACCCTCCCTTAACGCTGCAAGCGGTTATGCTACATCGCTCCAACGCCTTTACGTCTTTGCGGAGAACTCCGGAACTACCGCCGATGACCTGTCAACAGCCAATGCAACAGCAACGGTAAGCACAGGTATATGGAGCACCAGGGGCGTGTCTTTTAGTACAAACGGTAATAAGGTTACTTTCCCGCTTGCCACAATTGGCAGTAGCGGAACGATAATGATCGCTTACACTTCATTGGGGCAATCCGGGCAGTGTTTAGACCCTACATCAGATTATGCTAAATGGTTTTCCACATCCCCCGGAGCAACGGACCAATGGATGTTACAGCGGTTAAACGACACCAATATTGCACTTCTAACATCCCCCACGTTAGCAACCAATATGTTTGTGGGTACTGATCTGTACAGTCAGGTGCGTCACGTTTTGACACTTACATGGGATGATACCGCCAATATCGTCAAAGTTTATCTTGACGGGGTACTGAAAGATACCGAAACTGGAGCGTTCGCTATATCGATTTCCGACACGACGATGATTCTTGGCAACCGTGAAGCTGGAGACCGCGAAGGGATGGTGGAGATGGAATGGTACGGGCAATGGTCAATCATCCAACCACTTGCCGCTATCGAGTCGTTGAGCGCAAACCCATACCAGCTTGTTACTAACCCGCCTAGGAGTTGGTAATATGAGGTACTTGTACATAATATTTATCCTGCTTTTAGGTCATCAGGCTCCGGCAGCAACGCTTGTTGACCTTGACTTTAACAATGGTTCATGGGCGCCGCTATCTAAAGACTCGTGGTGGAGTTACACGCCGAATGAAGGCACCAACGGGACTGGCGGGATGCGTCTTTTTATCACCCACGCTCAGACTGCGGGGCATCCTAATAGATCATTAACTTTTTCCAACAATACTGCTGGATTACAAGATTTCTGGATAGAATTTGATGCCAAGGTTTCCCCCCATGCGACGGGGGGCAGTAAATTTGTAAAGTTTTTCGGTAAATTGGACAGCGGAACCGTAGGGAATAACATGACGATGGCTTTGCAGTATACCAGCATGTTGCAAAATAGGGTGTCCTATAGAGGGGATACCCTATGCGCCGATACCTGGGACGGCCCGATAGCTTATCCGTCGTCTGATTGCATACCACACTCAACGTACAATACTACGACGGCCACAGGCGGGAGTATTGATATCCGCGGCAGCGCGTACCACCACATAAAGATGCATGTTAAAAGAGCAACCCAGGGAACCAGGAATGGCACCACGAAAATTTGGCACAACGGCGTTTTAGTCGGGGATGTGTCTGACCAAAACACGAATCCATACCCCTACGGGGATTCTACAGAATTCCAGGAAATAACTTTCGGTGGGTACGTCGATCCCCCAAATTTCACCGGCGCTGATTGGTATATGTGGATTGACAACCTTTATATCGGCACGACAGAGAAGAACGCAACGCCTCCGCCTGGACCTGTTTTGTCAAATCCAATCCCGACCACAACGCTCCCGGCAGGCACCGTTTCAACAACGCTTGGCATTACCACCAGTGTAAATGCCACCTGTAAGTATTCGTTATCACCAGGAACGGCTTATCCCAATATGAACTATTTCACCACCGGGGCCGGAACGACAACCCACACAGCGACCATTAACAACTTAGTTCCAGGGCAAAACGCTCCATATTATGTCCGATGCGCAAAGACTAGCGATGGTGAACAAAACGACACGGATTATCAAATAAATATCGCGGTAGCCAACAATTACTCGACACTGACTGTCACGAAATCCGGGACCGGGACCGGTACAATTACATCATCCCCATCAGGGATCAACTGTGGAACTGTTTGTTCGGAAAGCGTCTTGCAAAACACCGTCAAAACTTTGACGGCTAATCCAGGTAGCGATTCAGCCTTTACAGCTTGGACAGGGTGTGACTCAGTATCGGGCAATACCTGTACAAAAAACAATGCTTATTCGTCAACCGCAAATGCGCAGTTCACCAGTAGATTGCCCATTCTTTGTACAGAACAAGATTTTTGGGCTTGCAATTATACGGAATGTTTAGCAATTAATGAGAATTATTGGGAGAATGCTTGTAGGAATATCCCGGCTCCTGACGATATGATCGGGGCAGACTTATCTACCAATGGTGATTTCGACGAATGGCTAGATGGTTTGCCCGTTGGATGGATAAGTGATAATACCACAAGAATAACCCAATCTTATGGAGGGGTTCAATTAGATGGAGCCGGTACAAAGATCTGTCAGACATTTCCCGACTTCGGAGCTTTCCGGGAAGCCATTAATGTGCGGAGCATAACTGGAACTGCTAAACTGACAACGCTGAATTCCACAGTGACTTTCTCTACTCCTGGAACCAAATCACACGTCGTGCAGGATACACGAGTTTGTTTGGAAGTGGTTTCCGGCAGCATTGTTGTTGACGATTTTGTTCTGAAACGGTATGAAAGTACAATAAGCACGGAAACGCCGCCTGCGGTATTTCGGGCAAATGGCAAGGGATTAAACTTTTAGGAGTAATAGATATGGAACTCACAAGAGACGCAGCGGGGCAGAAGATACAACTCTTTGTTTGGCAACCGGGGAGAGTAGCTGTAACAGAGGGGCCGCTTGTCAGTCCTAAAGCTGTCTACTGCGTTGTCGCAGGAACCATCGTGATCACCTGGCCCGATGCCAGTGAGAGTACTCGTGCTATGACGGAAGGCGAGTGTTTCAGTCTCGAAGGCAGCTCAAGTGTGGCTATAACGAGCGGCACATACGATTGGATGGCATGATATGCTCGGGCTTAGATTACGACTGAGCAGTAATCACGGTCTACCGCGCACCCCAGGCAGTCGCGGGCCTGTTGGAGTAGAGCTATCAACTGTCTATGAATCAAGATGGTTCAGGCCGCGTGTTGGTCCGTTCACTATTCCTGTGGGCGCTGAGTTATTCCTTAACGACGAATGGCTCCCACCCGGAAGTTATTTGTGGGATGGTGGGGATGTGCTGCCTGCTGATGAGCTGGAATTTTTGGCTACGACCGAGAGCGGTTTGATTGATACTATCGGCTTATCAATCAAAAATATCGGCTCAGAATCTGGCAGTTTGCAATGGATGGGACTGCGTAACCTTTTCGGCCCGTATGCGTTTTTTGCCCAAGCTCCAGCCGGAAGCATGTTTGTTAATAGCGATGGGTCGATGCTGCTGGCCTCAGACTTCTATGGGTCGAAAGGGTGGGACGGAAACAAAATAAGCGGAACAGACAAGACCATATATATCAATGGTCGGATCAACTTCAAAGGAAGTGATGGAGTTTATTATTCCAGCCACTATGACACCACGGCAAAACGCGGTTGGATCGTAGAGTGCTCAAACGGATATAGTTTTGCAAAAATCCAGGAATATTATAACTCGACATTTGAGAAAGACGTTGGCGAAAGCATAAGCGTTGTTTCCTGGAATTTCACCGAGGATAAGAACGGCAATATTTGGACAGGTGAATACGGTCTCGGCACTCCCTTAGAATTGTCATCCGCCGTTTTGTGGCGGAAAAGAAACGGCACCTGGGAGAATGTAATAGTATTTGACGGGGCAAACGGGACCATCAAGGAGCGGCATGTTCATTGGGTTTATTATTGCCCCCATCAGGATAAGTTGTATGTGGCTCTCGGTGATAACGATAACGGCATCCTGTATCTGCCGGGGAGCAAACTCGATCAAGAGGTAATCACTTCTTCCGATTTTGTTCGCTTCAGGCCATACAATACTTCATGGCCGCTTGCGACCGGAAAAATGTGTGTGGTGCCGATAACATCGGACGCAAATTACAGATATGCCAGTCTCGACATTCACGTTGATGGAGCAAATAACAGAGCCATACTCCGTTGGGCTGATGATGATGCGAATATCTCGGAGGTTGTCTATGAAGAAAGTTACACCACAGGGGCTTATGGGGTTTTAGCGTGGTGGGCGCACTCTTATAACGGGGTGGTGGTATTCTCTTATGCTGTGGAGGGTACGACAGGCGAGAATAAAATAGTTTTTTCCGGCGACCAAGGCGAGACATGGACCGAGAGAATAACGTCGAACAAAACTAATGCCGCTGGTGGTTTGCGGTCAGCGTTTCTACCATCCTACTATGACACAACGTGGGCCGGGATATACGCTGGCGGGGCGGCATGCGTCGCCGATGATAGGCCTGTCGTTGGAAGAATTGGCACCGGGAGAATAAGTATCAGTCCGACTGGGTTTGATTATTCCCTCGGCTCTGAGGGCTATCCGCTGAAAAATCACGATTTTCTTCCAGCGCTATTATCCGACAATAAAAACGTCAGGTTTAACGGGGAGTTTACTCAGCCTGTCGCGGTTAATCTGTCGGGGTGCAAGCTCTCTGGCGGCAAATTCAGTGGAACCGCAGTCGGTGTGGCCGCAGGACTATCCGAAACTTTCGAGGCATTGCAGGCCAGTTGGACGTTCACATCTACTGCCGGAGCGTCGGCGGAATCAACCATCGTTGCATCGGGATCACAATCAGCAAAAATACTGACTGCCGATGGAACGAGTAATCCAAAGATATACAAGTACTATTATTTTTGCGACAGTGGGGATGTATCCCACATAAAATTCAAATACTACCTCGCCGCCAATGTGGTCGCGAACGGTAGATTTAAAATGGCTCAAATAAACGGCAGTAGCACCAGCAGATATGAAATTTACGTTCGAGGAGCAGGGGCAAGTTTTATCCAAAATGAATTGACCTTGGCCGAAACCAGCAGGGCTGCTCTGTGGATGCAATCAGGGTATACGGTGCCAGATCTCCCCGGAGTCGTAATATCTGCCGAGGAATGGCATGATATTGAGCTGATCATCGGGGGGCATGTCGATGAGGGCTATTTCAAAATACTGGTTGACGGAAAACTGGCTGCTCATGTAGTAGGCCAAACTCTCGCCACAGCCGCAGAGCGTTTCAGTTATTTCAGCCTTGAGGCATACGGCAGTGCCAACAGTTTCTATGTCGATGAATTCCAATCGTGGAAGAACACCGAGCCTGCTGATTTAGGGTCGTTGAATATTGCTGGCAGTGGAAATCTCGTATCTGCAATAACTGCCTCCGTCAATCCTGTTATCAATAATGCAACAACGACTCGCTTTGCCAGTATGCTGCTCAGGGACATGACTGGCGATGCTTTCGAGACAACAGGCGATACCTCTGTTAAAAACTCAATTTTTACTAATATCACCGGAAACGATATTGTTGACAATGGCGCAACTGTCACGGTTGCCGGGAATTTTACCGATGGCGATGGCGACCCGCTCATAGATCCGGCTGGAAGGCTCACCGCCACATCTATTTGTATTGGAGCAGGAATCAACCCATTTGTCCAGGCAGACGGCGATCAGTACGACGCAGACGGTTACAAAATCTATGCTGCAACTCTCGGTATCCCAGAAGGCCAATGGATCGACGGTGTTGATATTGGGGCGTATGCCTATGGCGGCGGGGACAAGGTTTATCTGCCACTAACGGTTATTTCAGGCACAGGCCCTAGTGATTGGGTAGTTAAGCTCCCTGCTGCTCCTGATATCATCAATATTCTTGGACTCGACTCAATTTATTATGATGCCAGTGCAGTGCCGAAAGAAATCACATGGGCAACGCACACTGATAATGGTTTGATCCGCTTTGGCAGCAAAGGCGCAGTGTGTTATGCGGTTATGCAGGATGCGGCGGCAATAGTCAAAATTGACAGATATATTGGCAACTGACCGTGATTGATAAGAAACTACAATTAACCAAAATTAAATTATGAAATGTAAAGTAAGAGGCACATCAAGCGGAGAACACGGCACCCCTGTTGATTTCGTTTTTACATTTAACGGGGTTGAGACAGTGTTTACAATCACGACGCACTCAGAAGAAGCCACGGAGCAGGCGCTTACCCAGGCGGGGGAGCACATAGTCAATCAAGACGGAACATATTGGGAATGGTGAGAAATGAAGAAAATAGTAATAGCTGCGGCCATTTTTTTTATGTCCGTGCAACTGAGCTTTGCCGACAAGCGGATAACCGATCTTACGGCACAAACCGATGCGATTTCAGCAAGTGATCTGATACCCGGCGTTGATGTTAGCGATACCACCGATAATGCCGCAGGATCGAGTAAGAAAATCACCTGGACGCAAGTAGGTACGTATCTTGCCAACCTGTTTCAAGGGAAAGACACTGATCTTGATGATCTTGCGGATGGCTCTCTCTCTGGGTCGAAGGTAGGGACGGGAATCGACGGCTCAAATATCACATCGGGAACAGTTGCTGCTGCCAGGATTGATGAAGCCATTGCTCGCGATAGCGAATTGGTTACACCCCTGGCTACGGTAAGGACCACAGCTGGCGGTGGGAGCACTACGGCACCTCCGCAGGAAGCAGCTGTTGGTGATGCACTGGCTGGAAAACAGGCCGCGCTCACAAACCCCCTCGTCCAGGCGGATATCGATGATACCCCTAGCGATGGGAATACCACGCAACCAGCATCAAGCAACAGTGTGGCCGACCATATCGCGGCAACCGCAGCGCACGGCATTTCCGGGGCGGTAGTAGGCACTACCGACACCCAAACCCTTACTAATAAAACATTTGATATAACGTCAGCTGGTAATGTTGTCACCCAGGAGTTTGTGCAACCCGTTACCTGGCTTACCCCCGGCGATACTGATGATCCAATTGTATTTTCGGAAGGAGTCGTGCGAACCCTGCAAGGGATGAAATGTATTTGCTTGGGCGGCGGAACAATTGCAGTTGATTTGCAGGAATGCAATAGCAATGCCACCAGTTGTGGAACGACCGGGGCAACCTTTACTTGTGGGGCAACGATGACAGCGGATTCGACGTTGACCGATACGTCAATAGCCTCAAATGCTGTGATGAGGTTGTTTGTAGGAGCACCGTCTGGGACAGTTGACCAAATACATTGCACCGTGTGGGGAACGGAGGTCAGATGAGAATATTTTATGCAACCATTACATTATTGGCATTTTGCTCTTATGCAGATGCCATGTTTATATTTCGTGGATCGGGTGGTGGAACACCAGAAGCAACCTGCGTCGGTACGGCTTATTACGTCTCTGCAACTGGGTCAGATGCTGCTGATGGCCTTTCGGTTGATACTCCTTGGCAGACCATAACAAAGGTCAACGGAGCAGCTGCAACACTTGTTCCTAGCGATTGCGTGCTATTTAAACGGGGAGATACTTGGGGATCTAGTTTGATGCCCGCAACTCAGGGACTGTTGATTCCGGATAGTGGCACCGCCGGAAATCCAATAGTGTTTGGTGCATATGGATCAGGGGACAAACCTGTCTTTGATGGCACTGGAGTTGATTTAATAACAAATTATGGAATAATCAGGGGAGACTCAAAAAGTAATATCACCATCCAAGACATTAGGGTAATTAATTCGGGTATTGGTGACGCTGATAGTAATACTGGTATAGGTTTTAATGCTGGGGGAAATATCATAATCCAACGCTGCGAAGTATACAACACGGAGGACTATGGAATCAAAATGAATACAAGTTCCAATGTCAGTATACTTTACAACGACGTGTCAGAGACAAGCTGCAACAGTTGGGGTGAGCAAATAACTCTTCTTAATGTTAATGGGTTTGAGATAGCCTATAATGAATCTCACCATGATTGCTCCAATACGGGTGATACTGGCGGCGGGAGTGGGATAGATACCAAGCAAGGATCTGAGAACGGCACCATACACCATAATGAGGTACACGATCTAACAACCCCACTGGCCAACGGTATATATGTTGACGGATGGAATGCAGATACCTCCAACATTCAGGTATATAATAACTATGTTTATAATATAAATTCTGGCGGGATAGCTATTGGCGCAGAGGCAGGTGGTGCTTTACATAATATCACTATTCATCATAACATTGTTAAAAATGCCCTAGGAGGAGGACTCACGATGCATGATGAAGGGACAACTGGTGACCCTGTATATAACATATATGTCTATAATAACACCCTGTACGCCAATGGGACAAGTGGAAGCGATTGGCTGGGTGGTGTTCGAGTATTTGATTCACTGTTGGCAACGAACGGTGTAACCTTCAAAAATAATATTTTCTCTAGTGCACCGTATTTTCAGGTTGGTGTTGAGGACGAGCCTGGAGGCCCTGGAATAGATGCAGTAGTGCTCGACCATAATG